>Ga0206855_10075_pt1 | contig 31158 bp, 21 predicted proteins | sample Alteio_BWOrgCont_51_FD_152637 | JGI IMG/M metagenome (GOLD analysis project Ga0206855, IMG submission 152637) | Enriched cells from forest soil in Barre Woods Harvard Forest LTER site, Petersham, Massachusetts, United States -... | ecosystem: Environmental > Terrestrial > Soil > Temperate forest >...
ACCGATAACGGCAGCACCAGCATGAGCGGGGCTCTTACGGCCAACAACCTTATTGTTAATTCAAGCGCTACCTTCAACTTTGTAAACTATAACATGTCGGTTTCGGGCAACTGGACCAATAACGGAACAATACAAAACACAGGAGTTATAACATTTGATGGTTCATCGGCCCAAACCATATCAGGCAGCAGCGGCACTACCTTCAAAGCCAATGTAGTACTTAATTCAGGTACCGATGTTGTGTTTGCCTGCGCAAACAAGGTGAATGCAGGCCTTACCTTAAACAGCAATTCGATATTAGATTGTGAAGCGTACCAGCTTACGGGTAACACTACAGGAACGTTAAGTATGGCCTCGGGTTCATCGCTTTTATTGGGTTCTACCACAAGTAGCACCGCAGTTTCATTCCCTTATAAGTTTACATCAGCACATATTAGTTTGAATGCAGGCAGCACAGTTACTTACCAGGCCAATGCAAACCAAACAGTTTCAGATACTGCTACCTATGGTAACCTTGTATTGAACACAGGTTCAAGTGCTACCAGTAAAACACCCAATGGCTCAATTACATTAGGTGGCAGTTTAACCTTAGATAATAATACAACCATGGTAATGAACAGCCATGCCATGACCATAGCCGGAAACTTTACCGATAACGGAACATTTAACTATGGAATGGGAACGGTAACCTTTGATGGCAGCGCCAACGAAAACCTGAACGGAAGCAGTGTTACGGACTTTTTTAATCTTACCCTTAACACTACAGCAGCTACCGATACCCTGTTTTTAAATTCAGGTATTACGGTTTACAATACCTTAACTACCACACAGGGAATATTAGATTGCCAGAAGAACCAGTTAACCAATAGCGCTACACCTGCAATCTCTGCTACTGAAAGCGCTTCTACTATTTGCCCCGGAGCAACAGATACACTCAGGGCAAGCAGTTACACCAATTATATATGGTTTCCAGGCACGGCGTTAAATTCCACAACAGGCACACCTGTAGTTGCAAGCCCGACTTCTGCTACTACTTACACAGTGTACGGTATTAATTCACATACCTATACCTGCGGATTGGGAACAGATGTAGTTTCATTATATACCCCTCCTACCGTTTCAGCAACTGCCTCCAGTTTATCCATTTGTGCAGCAATTCCCGATACATTAAAATCTACACCAAGCGGTGGCGCTTCACCCTATACTTATTTGTGGACCTCTACCGCTTACGGAGATATAACCAGCCCTACCAGTCAAAACACAACGGCTTATCCTTTCGGTTCAACCTATACCATAACGGTAACCGATGCACATGGCTGCACCGGAAACAATACCGTTGGAATAACCGTTTACCCTCCGCCGTTTGTAACTGTTACCGGGCCATTGAACCCTGTATGTTCTGGCAGTTCTGATACCCTTATTGTTTCTGGAGCCAACACCTATTCATGGAGCACAGGTGCCACAACAAGCAGTATAATAGTTGCGCCTACTTCGGCAACAACGTATACCATTTTGGGTACTAATGGTTTTGGTTGTGTAGATTCTGCACAATACATTATTGACCCTAATTGTTCAGGGACAGGGCATACCAGCGGCACTGCCATACCCGTTACAGCAGGTAGTACATGTACCCCTTATTCATATAGCACACTCGACAGTGTTATGTGGTTTTCTTTCAGCCCGGCCGATTCGAATAACCAGATTGTAGCTCTTTCCAATATAATTGGCGTATCGGCGCCACATGTACACCGCCTTACATTATACAATAGTTCTCTGCACACTATTGAGGACAGGAATATGCCCGAAATACAAGGAGCTACCGAACTAAGGATAGATGCAGCGCGCTTAACGCCTGGAAATACCTATTACGTGCGTGTGGCACGAACCGGGGCAGATTCAAACATACGAGGCAATAACCCTACGCCTAACCCCATAGGTGAAGATAATGCAAGTATGCGATGGAGTTTTGAAATGTGCTTCCGTACTATTTCCATTTTTGTACCGCATGACTCCGGTTCAGAATTACCTGCTGTTGCACAGTTATATTATGAAGGCAGGGGGCAAATAGCAGATATGAATGATATTCGGCGTTTCGATATTAAGGCCTATACTAATAATGCTAACCCGGCGGTTTATTGTTCTGATTCTCTCGTGTCATTTGTAGTTGAACGGGGCTCTTCGAAAGATACACTTCAGCGTGTAGATATGGTTCCTGCAGGTGCTTATGCCCAACCTTTGCAGCGTGCATTTAAAATGGAAAAGGATTCTAATGTTGGTTACTTGAACTACTTTAAAGAATTTGCCCCCGATGGTGTCGCAAAAGTTTACGGATATTCAAGAGTTGTATATAAAAACGTATATTCTAATATTGATATGCATGTATATAGTAGCAATACTGGAACAAAGTTTTATTTTGTTTGCAATACAGGTATCGGAGGTGGTGCAGGTGGAAACCCTTCGCAAATTGAATTGAAATTTACCGGGGCTACCGCCATAAATATTTTACCTGATAGTGGATTAAGTATTATTACGGAACTCGATACCATAAATTTTACTCCAGGATATGCCTATGAAGATTCAGCAGGGCATATTGTGCCGAGAGCATGGAAAGCGAATTTTGAAAAAGTATCTTCTAACATAGTAAGGTTTCATACGGGAACATTTAATGCAAACGAGCCTCTTGTAATTAGATTTGACAGAGGGCACAAATCAACAGGTACTACTTCAGCTTCTAATGTAGTATGGAGCAGTTATTATGGTGGGAGTGGCTCACCACCGACAGGGTATAGTTGGGCTGATAATTTTTTTGATATAACCACCGATGCCTCAGGAAATGTATACACCGCAGGATATTCTGCCAGTCCTGATTTTCCTGTTTTAGCTGGATTTCAAACAGCAATACATGGTTATGTTAATGCCACTGTGGTGAAGTTCAATAGTTTAGATATTCGTCAATGGGCTACCTATTACGGGGGAAGTGCAGATGATGCAGCCCATGGAGTAAAGGCAGATGCTTTAGGAAATGTTTATTTTGTGGGAACCACTATCTCAACAGATTTTCCACTTTTAAACCCCGGAGGCGGTGCATATTTTCAAAAAACACTTAACCAAACATCGTCTGATATTACTGATTATGATGCATTTATAGTGAAACTCGACCCAACAGGAAAGTTTAATTTATGGGCAACATATTACGGTGGCGTAAATTCAAGTGAACAGGCAACGCATGTTACATTAGATGGGCTAGGAAATTTATATGTTGTAGGTGGTAATGTAGATGCTAATTCTTCTACTACTTCATATCCTTTCCCTACATTGGCAAGTACCAACGGCGGAACATACAATATTACCAATTCGCATAACGGTTCAGGTTTTATTCTTGAATTTACAACAAGTGGAGTTCAAGAATGGGGAACTTTGATTGGCGGTAATAATGGGGGTGTTAATCCTATTTCAACAGGAGACCTTACAAACGATATTTTAAATGGCTGTACAGTAGACGCAAGTAATAATTTTTTCATAACCGGAACTGTTTATGAAACAGGTTATACTAATGGCTATAGTTTAATATTTCCTGATGAAGCCGGAATTAATAGTGGTAGTTATCTTATATCTAATGCCGTGATTACTAAGTTTAATACGAACAATAACATTGTTTACTCATCCTATTATGGCGGAACACTTGGTGAAATGGGCAATGCTATAACTGCTGACCAATATGGTAATGCATATATTACCGGAGCATCTTATTCTTATTCAAATGGTACATTGCTTCCAATAGAATTACAGTCATTACCTTACCCTGCCTATTATCAATCAACCAATACAGCAGTTTCTAATAATGTATCTACTGGCTTTATCGCTGAGTTTTCGCCTTCTGGAACATTATTATGGGGTACATATTTTGGAGGAACGGGTTTTTTAAGTAATCAAGCCATAACAATTGATTCTTATCAAAATCTGTATATCACTGGCAATACAGGGGGAAACCTTCCCTTCCCAAGCCCTAACGCTGCCAATGCCTATGTCAATAATTACGGTTTCTTTCCAAATAATTCCATGTTTGTAACATGTTTTAATAATGCGCACTATATATGGGGAACTTATTGGGCTGGGGTCAATTATGGCGTTACCGATTACAATGGCACAACTCTTTATGTAACAGGAAGTGATGCCTACAATGATGTACCTGTAAAAATGGGCCCTGACCCGAATTCATGGTGGCAAAGTGCTACTAATTCTTTTAAAGGGAACGCTTACATCTCTGAATTTGATTTGACCCCAATCATAGTAGCTGGAGTGAATAATATTACCAGTTCAGAAAGTGGGATTATAGTTTACCCCAATCCTTCATCGGAAAGTTTTACTGTACAAACTACGCTTTTGGAAAAACAAAATGTAGAATTAACATTGGTTGATATGTTTGGTCAGGTTGTTTATTACGAAGAATTAAGAGGTCAATCGGGTATGATAAATAAGAAAATTTTCGTACCTTTGTTAGCGAACGGGTCATACATATTAAAGATTCAGGAAGGCGATAAAGTTTATACCCGGAAGATCATTAAGCAATATTAACCGTTTATAGATAGAGCAAAAAATGAAACCCAAGCACTTGCTTTTTATTATTGGTTTTATTTTTTGCTCCTGTCCTCATTATTCTTTCTCTCAAAGATGGGATACAGTTGGGAAGAAAATAAATAGAATAGGTAATCAGGGGCCCAACATTATATATTCTGATTCTGTTTACCTATATATGGCTGGGAACTTTGATTTACTGGGTAATTTACCTGCAAAAGGAATTGCAAGATGGAATGGGGTTAAGTGGGACTCTTTAGGTGCAGGCATAGATGGGTTAGATACTTTAAATGCATACTCGCAAAATACCTGGGCGCTTGCAAAATATCATAATAAATTATATGCAGGTGGAGCATTTTCGTCTTTGGGGAAAGTAAAAGCACCACGTGTTGGAACATGGGATGGTAATACTTGGGATTCTATTCCTATACAACCCTTCAAAAGTAGTGATGATTACTCACTTTCTTGTATAACTGCAATTAACAATAAGTTGTACATAGGCGGTATTTTTGATACAGTGGCAGGTTCTCCTTGTATTGGTATTGCGTATTGGAATGATACTGATTGGAGTAGTTTGAATTTCCCAAATCTTCCCGGTTATTTTGCTATTGATGCCATTTGTGAATACAATGGAGACATTTATGCGGGAGGTGAATTTTATGGTACACCGGGAGATAGCTCAAGCAATATATTAAGATGGGATGGTAAACACTGGCTTTCAGTAGGCGGTGGAATACCCGGAGGAGCAATTGAAGTTCAAACCATGACGGTCTACAAGGGAGAGTTATATGTGGCAGGTTATTTTAGCAAATCGGAAGGTGATGTGGGTAATTATATACAAAAATGGAATGGTTCATCGTGGAGCGAAGTAGGTGGTGGAGTACTAGGCCCGGGTGGAGGAAATGGGCAGATCTTTCAGCTACTGGTTTATAAGAATAAGCTTTATGCAATGGGAGTATTCCAAACAGCTGGTGGTGTTTCGGCAAACAGAATTGCCAGTTGGGATGGTATTGAATGGTGCAGTTTAGGGAGCACATTTGATAATTCTATTACTACAGGCTGCATGTATAAGGACAGCTTATATATTGGTGGCGGCTTTTGGACTATAGATGGTGATAGTATTGTTTATATTGCAGAGTGGGTAGGTGGTAATTATGTAGATACTTGCGGAGTAACAGGAATAAATGAGTTAAATACAGAAAGTGAAGGGGTGAAAGTATTTCCGAACCCATCCGATGGTAAGTTTACCATCGAGGAGCAAGGAGTAAGGTATAAGGAACAAGTAGAGGTTTATAATATGTTGGGGGAAAAAGTAGCCTCCTCTAACTCCTCCGAAGGAGGAGGAATTAATTCCCTTCTTTCGGGAGTGCATACTGGGTGGGCCATTGACCTGCAAGGTCAACCTGCCGGAATTTACCTGTATCGCATAACTTCTGAAAAAGGAGAACTGGTAGGGAGTGGGAAGTTGGTGATTGAATAACTGCCTTATCTTTTCCAAGCGGAAAAGACATTACTCTATCTATACAAAAGCTTGAGTGCATACATCTTCAAGAGGGTAAGCAAATATCAACCCTTTTAGGATATGCAACGCTTCTCCCGCATGGGAGAAGTAAGGAAGAGGGCTGAAAAAGGAGAACTGCTAGGGAATGGGAAAATGGTGATAGAATAATTTTTTCGCGTTAGGGCAGCCCGACCTGAATGAAATGTGGGGAACGCCCAAAGACTTATTTATACTGTATGTACTAACACGTAGTTCCTTAGCCTAAGGCATTGCATAGCATGTACCGTTTGTACACCACCTTTTGTAATTGTTCCGGTCAGTTTTAATTTATCGCCTATTCCGAAGGGCGATATGGAAAGGTTCTCTTTAAACGAAAGCATTCCTTCAGGATGTATTTTATAAAGTACTTCTTTAGCGGCCCAAATAATGCAAAGCTGGTTGGTGAGTGTTTCCTGTTCCAGGAATTTTGCTTCCTCGGTGCCGATAAAGCGTGTGGCTATCTTATTTATTTTGGGGTGTATTTCTTCCACGTCGATACCAGGTGTGCCATTTGTGTAAAGCGCAATAGCAGCCATGTTACCCGAATGGCTAACCGATATTGCAGTATTGCTGTCTTTTAGGTATGGCCTGCCGTTGGCTTCATATAATATTACCGGCCGTGGTTTAATAAATTCTGCCAGTAAAACTCTTACTGCTAACCATTGTAATTTCCTGTTTTCGTTCCTGAACGAGTCCAGGGTTTCTTTTTCTTCGGTGCTAAGCGAAGCGGCTTTTAAAAGCTCATTAAAGGACTCAGTAATTTCCCATAGGGCGGTAGAAAGTCCTGAAGGGTCAGTATTTTTAAGTATTGCAGGCATATTAGGTTAATTAAAATGTAATTTACTAAATTTGGCATCCTATTTTAAAACTACGTTGCCATGACTCAACAAACAAAAGAAAAAGTATTGCCTTACAAAGTAAAAGATATTTCGCTTGCCGAATGGGGCAGAAAGGAAATAAAACTTGCTGAAATTGAAATGCCGGGCCTTATGGCGCTGCGTGCTGAATATGGCAAGCAAAAACCCCTGAAAGGTGCACGTGTGGCTGGTTGCCTTCACATGACCATTCAAACTGCCGTACTTATTGAAACATTAGTAGAGCTTGGCGCTGAAGTGCAGTGGTCTTCATGCAACATTTTCTCGACACAAGACCATGCTGCTGCTGCTATTGCTGCTGCGGGCGTACCTGTTTTTGCCTGGAAGGGTATGACAGAACCTGAATACGAATGGTGTATTGAACAAACACTTTTCTTTGGTGCTGACCGCAAGCCGTTGAATATGATTTTGGATGATGGTGGCGACTTAACCAATATAGTATTGGATAAAAACCCTGAGCTTATTGCCGGAATACGCGGTATAAGTGAAGAAACAACTACAGGTGTTCATCGCTTGTATGAACGCCATAAAAATGGCACATTGCCAATGCCTTGCTTTAATGTAAACGATTCGGTTACCAAATCGAAATTCGATAATAAATATGGCTGCCGTGAATCATTGGTAGACGCTATTCGCCGTGCTACCGACCTTATGCTTGCCGGAAAGGTGGCCGTGGTTGCAGGTTTTGGCGACGTAGGTAAAGGTTCTGCACAAGCGCTTAAGAATTCACACATGCGTGTTATTGTAACTGAAATTGACCCTATTTGCGCATTACAGGCTGCTATGGAAGGCTACGAAGTGCGTAAGATGGATAACGTTATTGGCCTTGCCGATATAGTTGTAACTACTACAGGTAATGATGGTATTATTGTTGAAAAGCACTTCCGTGCACTTAAAAATAACGCTATTGTTTGTAACATTGGCCACTTCGACACTGAAATTGATATGTCGTGGCTGAACAAGCATTATGGTAAAACGAAAGATACCATTAAGCCACAAGTAGATAAATATACCATTGACGGTAAAGATTTTCTTGTGCTTGCTGAAGGCAGGTTAGTGAACCTGGGCTGTGCTATGGGGCACCCTTCTTATGTTATGTCAACTTCATTCACCAACCAGGTATTGGCACAAATAGAACTATGGAGCAACCACAAGAACTACGAGAACAAGGTATACACTTTACCTAAAATACTTGATGAGAAAGTTGCGCGTTTGCATCTTGCAAAACTGGGAGTTGAAATTGATACATTGACCCCTGAACAGGCTAAATATATAGGTGTTAAGGTTGAAGGCCCTTACAAGCCTGAATATTACAGATACTAGAAAACCTGGAAATAAGTTAATAAAAAAGCCTTTCGGAAACGAAAGGCTTTTTTATTGTATTGAAAATTCGATAACTGGTCACTAAGCACTATTCCCTAACCACTCTTTTAATTCTGTACCGTAACTGTGCTTGTACCATCGTAACTGGTGTTGTATGCTTTCAGCGGGCAGGTAGAAGGGCCTTTATTAGGCGATCCGCTCGATAACAGGAAAGAAGAACCGCAAACGGGGCAAACGGCATAAAGTCCGCCTTGAGTAGCCGATACCCTGGCCTTTGAATTTGAACCATCGTAAGGGCATGTACAATCGTAAGCGTAGAATTGACCGGATGTATAATGATATACTATAACATTGCCATTACCACCACTAAAAGTTTCATTATTACCCACAGGCGTAAGTGATGTATTAGTGCCAAAACTTAAATCAACCTGGAAATAAACCGATACATTGGGTACTCCGTTACACACAGTTTGTTTCTTGCATGAGGTTCCGCTAAGCAATAAAATGAACAGCAGGGCGGGGGTAAGGTACTTAACGGTATATTTCATACTTAATAAGGTAGATACAAAATTAACGTATTTTTGCGTTTTTAGTATATGAAGCAAGGAAAAAACATAGTTGGGGGTTCTGTTCTGTTGAAGGTATTACTCTTTTTATGTTTTTTTATAGGAAGTATTTCTTTCACATATGCCCAGGATGCCGATGATGCCCCCCAATCGGGCGACCCTAACCTGGAGCATCCGACTACCAAGGCGCAGAAAGCGCTTGTAAAGAAACAGAAGCAACGGGCAAGGGAAGCAAAGAAAGCTGAGAAAGCCCTATTGAAGCAGCATATGAAGGACCAAAGCCCCGATACAAGAAAGCGTATGAAGGCAGATGCCAGGGAAGCCAAACGCAATAACGAGCATAAAAAGGAACCCTTTTACAAAAAGTGGTTTAAGAAAAAAGGCACTTAGCAAGGCAATTGTGTACGGTATTAGTAGTGCAACCACACTTATGTTGGAGTTTTTTGTGCTGATTTACAGGTGTATGAGAGGCCTTGTTAACGAATGTTAAATAATAACACTATTCACCTGCTATTTTTCACCATTCACTAATCAGGTTACGTAAAACAATAATTGCCTCTTTTTTATCAAATGTAATGTGCTTCTATTTGTATTGTAAAAAAACAACGTGTTTTTTCAAAACGTTTAATAACAGACTAAAATGGAACAGGTTGAAAAAAAATATAAAATAAATAATTGCATCCTGTTAAGCGTAAGTGGAAACCAAAATAAAACTAATGCTTATTTCTGCCTCAAAAACAATTTCGAAAAAAATAATAGTTTTTTAGCCTTACCGATATATCTTTTTTTAAATTTGCCCGTTGCTTTTAACAAAAATTAACAAACACTTTGCTGATATGCTAAGAAAGATACATCTCTCGGTTATGGCTTTACTTATGACAGGTATGGCCTTTGCGCAGTCTACTGGCAGTATAATACTAACGGTTACAGATGCCGGTGACAAAAGCACTATTCCTTTTGCCGCAGTTGCTGTTATGAAAGCGGGCGCTATAATAAACAGCGGAACTACCGATATAGATGGAGTTGTGGAAATTAAGCCGCTTGACCCCGGCCAATACGATGTAAAGGTTGTAGAACTGAACCATAATGACTATACTATCAGCAATGTTGAGGTTACGCCAAACGTTCCCGTTAAAATCAGCGTTCAAATGATAAATAAATCGGTTACCATTAAACCGGTTATAGTTACATTCCAACGGAAAGCTGTAGATCAATCAGGGCATACTAATTCTGGCTTACCTACCGAAGATATTAAGGCTAACGTTAATAAAGGTGACATTAATGCTATGATTGGCAGTACAATACCGGGTTTTACCCAGACAGATATTGGCCAGCCATTGCACGCTGCCGGTACTCGTACCGAGGAAAACCAAATGATTATTGACGGTGTTAAAATTACAGTTGACCAGAATGGCGGTGGTTTACCACAGGGTATGATTGGTGAAATTAATACTTACCTTAGTGGTGTACCTGCAAAATATGGTGATGCAACAGGCGGTATTATAGAAGTAAACACAATTGGTACTTCAAGTAAATTTTTCGGTTCGGCTGAAGCTATTACTTCCGAAGGGCTTGACGCTTTCGGGTATAACGATTTTAACTTCACAATTGGTGGCCCTTTATGGACAAGAAAGGATTCCAATCATAAAAAACAGGAAAACGCTTTTCCATCGGTTGATTTTTTATTAGGTGGTGAATACACTTATAATCAGACTCACGACCCAGCTTTTGTTGGAGGGTATTATATAAATAACAGCACACTTACACAATTGCAAAATAACCCATTAGTGGTTAACCCATTGGGCGGTTTTAACCGTTCAGCCGAGTATATTACCAATAGCGATATATACCATACAAATGGTTTCAATAACAATACCGGGCAGTCTGTTTCGGCTAATGGTAAAATAGATATAAGAATGAACCCCCTGGTGACTATAACATTAGGTGGAGCATATCAATATTCAAGTTATAATGTATTTGAATCGGTATATGAACTGTTTAACTCGGCCGAAGACCCTATAAATACTACTAATGCATACAGGGGGTTTATAAGGCTCCGTCAGCGCTTTGCTACAGCCGGCCCTGATAAAAATGGCAAGTCTTCACTCATACAGAATGCCTACTATACTTTACAGGCTGAATATGGTAACACATACCAGGTAGAAGAAAACCAGTATTTTAAAAATAATTACTTCAATTATGGTTATGTAGGTCAGTTTAACCAATTGCTTGCCCCAACTTATGCTTATAGCAATACCGGAGCAAATGGAAAAGGCGGCCCCGGTTATTACCAAACAGGCTGGAGTGATTCATTACTCACTTTTAAGCCCGGTACACTAAACCCATACGAAGCAAATTATACAAAAGACGTGTATAATACACTGGGTGCACAAAACATCAATAATCAATCTATTGTTCAGGAAAACCTGGGGCTTATGAATGGCGATTATGTATCGAATGTTTATTCACTTTGGTATAATACAGGTCGTTCATTTCCAAGTTATATTGAACAGAACAGTAACCACTTCAGGTTTACAGCTAATTTTTCTGCCACAATAAAAGGCAATGATATACAGGTTGGTTTTGAGTATGAGCAGAATATTATAAGCTACTTCAGTCTTTCAGCTAACGCATTATGGACACTTATGCGTCAGAATACTAACCTGCAGATATCTCAAATGGATATAAATAACCCGTACCTCGTATCTTCAGGCCAGTATAATACATATGGCTATAACAGACTTTACCAACCTCTGCTTCAAAGCCAGTTCGATAAGAGCCTTCGTGAGAAACTTGGCCTTCCTGTAAACGGAACCCAATGGTTAGACCCTGATTACTATACACCAAGTCAATATCAAAACTGGGGCGGTTTAAGCATGTTCAGCGCCAGCGATTTATTGAATAACGGCAGTCAGTATGTTAACTATTACGGGTATGATTACCAGGGCAATTTATCAAACAGTACCCCTAGCATAAATGACTTTTTTAATCAGCGCGATGCAAATGGCAATCTAACTTACCCTGTTGCCCCTTATCACCCTATTTATATAGCAGGTTATATCCAGGATCACTTTGAATACAAGAGCTTAAGTTTTGACGTGGGTTTGCGTATTGACAGGTTCGACGCTAACCAACCTATACTAAAGGACCCTTACCTGCTGTACCCTGCAAAAACCATTGCAGAAGTTAAATCTGAAGGCGGTGCAATAGCAGAAAATATTCCGGGTAACCTTAACAGCACCGATGTAGTGTATGTAAACAACGCACAAAGCCCTACTGCTATTGTAGGTTACCGTAATGGCAGCACATGGTACAATGCAAGCGGTGATGCTATAGCTGACCCTACTGTACTTGCAGCAGCTACTACCACAGGTACCATACAGCCATACCTGGAAGACCCGAATCAGTCTTCGGTACAGGCAAATGCATTCACTACTTATACTCCTGCAGTTAGCGTAATGCCTCGTATCGCTTTCTCGTTCCCTATTTCTGACGTAGCAGGTTTTTTTGCGCACTATGATGTGCTTACTTCACGCCCTCCGGGAACTTCAGGTTTTGGCGGTGCAGCAGGGTATAATCTATTTCAACCTACCCAGTATTTGTATATAAACAGTAATATCGGGGGGATTTTAAGTAATCCTGATTTGCAACCGGTTGAAACTATTGACTATGAATTAGGCTTTTCACAGGTACTTAATGAAAAGAAGACGACAGCGTTAACACTTTCTGCTTTCTACCGTGCACCGAGAAGTGAAATAGAAGCGTACAGGTTCCTGGATGCGTACCCTGTTGGCTATATTGCCTATAACAACATTGACTTTGGTACCATTAAAGGATTAACACTTGCTTATACTTTAAGCCGTGTTGGCGATTTTAAAATGAGGGCTTCTTATACCCTGCAATTTGCTACCGGTACTGGTTCCGGCCCGAATTCAGGTTATAACCTGGCTAACTCAGGTAACCCTAATTTGCAAATTCCTATGCCACTTAGTTTCGACCAACGCCATACTATTCAGGTTAATCTTGACTACCACTTCCAGTCTGGTGAAGGTTATGACGGACCAATCATTAAAACTCATAGTGGCAATAATCTGGAAATATTTTCAAACGCAGGTGTGAATGTGAACTTTGTAGCTTCTTCAGGAACTCCTTACACGGTTCAGGGTAATGCTACTGAAGGTGATCCTAATGCAGAAAACGTTGGTATTGGAATTGCGCAACACTATTCATTAGTAGGAAGTGTTAACGGTTCAAACCTGCCTTGGCAATATCGTGTTGATTTAAGGGTTGATAAAGACTTTCCTCTTTCTATTAAAGGAAAAGATAAGGATGCAGAAGGGCATAAATGCGATGTGTTGGTGTACCTGTCTATTACTAACCTGTTGAATACTGAAAATATTCTGAATGTTTACCATTATACGGGCAGCCCTAATGATGATGGTTACCTTGCCTCTGCGGCAGGCATGCAGGCTATACCTGAACAAACCTCTCCACAGGCATTTATTGACCAGTATAAGATAAAAGAACAAGACCCTACCTATCTTTCATTGCCAAGGACTATTCACTTAGGTGTACAATTTAACTTCTAATTTAACCAAGAGAAATAACGTACTATGAGTAATATATCGCTAAAATCCACCATCATGAGAACAAGAAAAACATTGCTTTCCCTGGCAATAGCAACCGCTGTTTGCGGTGCTGCTATGGCTAAGGAGAACATTGGCACTCATGCCAAACAAAACGTTAACCGCACACTGGCTACCGGTTGTGCTGTTGATGCAGGATCTGCTTACATGCAGATAAATAACGTTCGCGCCCGTATTATGGATGAAGGTGATATGTGGTGGGATCCGGGAGCAGGTTTGCCACGTTACTATGTACCGGGCGCTGGCCAGGTATGTTCGTTATTTGCAGGTGCATTGTGGGTTGGTGGTGTTGATGCGGGTGGCCAGTTGAAAGTGGCTGCCATGACTTACCGTCAGAATGGTGAAGATTTCTGGACAGGCCCTATTTACCCTGGGTATTCTATTACACCTTCTGAATGTTTACAATGGGATAAGTTATTTTATGTTACACGCACGGAAGTTGAAAATTGGGTGGGTAGTGGATTTACAGGTAACCCGCCGACAGATATAGCTAACTGGCCGGGTAATGCACCTGATGGTACTATGCTGGCACCTTATATAGACGGAAATGCAGATGGTACTTACGATCCGGGACCAGGTAATGGTGATTATCCTGCTTACGACCTTACCGGTACCGCTACAGGTTACGCTAACCAGATTTTTGGCGATGCTACATTGTGGTGGGTTATAAACGATATTGGCAATACCCACACAGAATCGGGTGGTGTTGCAATTGGATTGGAAGTAAGAGAGCAGTGTTTTGCTTTCCAAACCAATGATGCTACAAATAATATGACTTTCCTTAATTATGAAATTATAAATAAATCATCTTACCAGGTTAATAACTGTTACTTTGGTGCATGGGTTGACCCTGACCTTGGTAATGGCGGTGACGACTACGTAGGTTGCGATGTTGGCCGTAGTATGGGATATTGCTATAACGGAGAGTGCGATGACCCGGATGGTAGCGGACAATTCGCCGGTGAATTGGGTTATGGAAATGATCCTCCGGCTATTGGTGCGGTTTTCTTCCAGGGCCCAAAAGCAGACTCGCTTGATCATAGCTGTTATATAAAGAATGTAGATGGCGAGAATGTAATTGGTATGGCTAAGTTCGTGTATTATAATAACGATTTTACAGTTCAAGGTAACCCTACTAAAGCATCTGACTATTATAACTACCTGCGTGGTATGTGGCAAGATGGTTCGCACATGACGTATGGAGGGAATGGTTACCAGACCAGTTCTACCCCGACAAATTATATGTTTGACTGGACTCCCGGCGGAGCTTGTTCTTCAACTGCTGTTAATACCGACCCGACTGGCTGTGGTACAAACGGAGTGGTGCAAACTGTGGAATGGGATGAAGTTGCTGCAGGAGATCCTGATGGTGACAGGCGTTTTATGCAATCTGCCGGTCCGTTTACCCTTGCTGCAGGTGCTGTTAATTATGTAACCGTGGGTATGGTATGGGACCAACCTGCTACCGGTGGTCAATGTAATGTTGCACCTATATGCCTCATTCAGCAAGATGCTGACCTTGCCCAGGCCCTGTTCAATAACCACTTTAAAGTTCTTGACGGACCAGATGCACCTGACCTGAATATACAGGAATTGAACCAGGAACTTGTCATTACTTTAAGCAATAAAACAACTTCTAATAACTACCTTGAATCGTACAACCAGGTATCACCTACTATTATAGGGTATACTGACAGTACTTATGTATTTCAGGGCTATGAAATATTCCAGGTTCTTGATTCAACGGTTTCAGCAACCGACATTTTGAATCCTAACCTGGCACGACTGGTTGCAGAATGTGATATTAAGGATGGGGTGGGTACCATTATAAATTATGTTACCAGTGGTATTACCGGGCTTTTAACACCTACACTTGAGGTTTCAGGACAAGATAAAGGCATAGTACATTCATTTGATGTTAAGACCGATTATTTCCAGGAAGATAATATTTCAACCCTTGTGAATGACAGGCCTTATTATTATACCGCTATTGCTTACGCGTATAATAATTATAAAACCTACGACCCTTCAAGCCCAAGTACTGATAAGGGCCAGAAATTACCTTTCCTGCAAGGCCGTAGGAATTTTAAGGTTTACCATGCGTATCCACATATTCCTTCTGCCCAGGGTTATGGAACTGTACAGAATTCCAATTATGGCGATGGCCCTGCAATTACGCGTATTGAAGGTCATGGCAATGGAAATAATGTTCTGCAAATGAACACAGCAAGTATTAATTATATACTGCAGAATGATACTATGGCGAACCCGACATATATGCCAGGCCATGGACCTATTACTGTTAAAGTGGTTGACCCGCTAAGTGTTGTAGATGCTAATTTTGTTCTTATAATTCACCCGGGCGCAGGTAAAAAGCAAATTGACAGTACTGCCACATGGGAGTTGGATGACATTGGCAGAGGACTGCAATTTTACTCAGATGTTGCCATTGGCAAGCCAAATGAACAGATTCTTCCTCAATACGGTATTTCTGTGAATATAACGCAAATACCTTATCCTTCAGGAAAATATGATGGGGTTATTGATTCGGCATGTACAGTTACTTTTGCCGATAATACCAAGCAATGGTTAACTGGTATTGCTTCTTCAGCGCCTGGTACAACCCCTACTTTCTGGGTTCGTTCAGGTACAAATATTGACCGGAATTGTTCCTCACAACCGGCGTTTGATTCTTACCCGGTTGCATTAAGCGCAGGATCGTGCCCAAGTCAAACCCAAACGAATTTCTTCGACTCTCACGAATACTACAACCAGATATTAGGCGGTGTAATGGCTCCTTTTGCCCTGTGTGCCCAATCTGATGCCAGTCTGTATATCGATTATGGACCTGGAACGCCGGCTATGGATTCTATAGCCAACATTGCCAGTGTTGATATGGTTATTACTTCAGATCAAACAAAATGGACCCGTTGTGTTGTATTTGAAGAGCAGGATGAAACAAGCCTTGCTGAAAACGGAACCAAGAAACTTGATTTAAGGAATTCAGAGTCAATTGACAAGAATGGTAATTTTGCTACACCTGGTAGCGGACCTAGCACCAATCCGGACGCACCTAACTATATTTCTGAAAAAAGCATGGGTTGGTTCCCGGGCTATGCCATAAATATTGAGACAGGTGAGCGTTTAAATATGGCTTATGGAGAAGATTCATGGCTTGCTTCACACGGAGGGCGTGATATGAAATGGGACCCGGATTCAGTAAGTTTTGCGCAAGATGCTAATGGAGTTACGGGTGCATCTCAGCTTTTCGGCACAACAACTATTTTCGGCGGAAAACATTATATATATGTGTTTGCCCATAATAACAGCCAGGTGAACCAGAAGTATAATGTGCCTTTTTATGATGAAGATCAGGCTATAGTAAACATACTTACTAACATAACACCATATACTCTTTCAAAAACAAATGTGTTTGGTGATATAATGTGGGCAGGTATACCTATGCTTAAGGCTGGCCATTCGCTTTTGGAGTGCGATGTTACCCTTCATTTAAGGGTGTCGAAACCATATGATACAAACTACGGCTCTACTACAGTAAATTCCAAAACTGAAGGTTCGGAATGGAGTAACAGGTCTAATCCGCACGTAGGTAACTATCCACGGTATGGGTTCAATACCAGCGGAATTGCTGTAGATACTTCGAATAATGCTGAGGCAAAGAATGCTCTAACCCTTATTAACATAGTTCCAAATCCTTACTATGCATATTCAAGCTATGAAAATAACAGGTTAGATAACAGGGTAAGAATAACCAACCTCCCTCCTGTTTGCACAATTTCAATTTTCACGTTGAACGGCACTTTAATAAATGTTATTAATAAAAATGACCCTTCAACATTTGCTGACTGGACTTTGGAAAACCAGTATAATGTTCCTATTGCAAGCGGAATGTATATTATACATGTAGCTGTTCCGAATGTCGGCGAAAGAACATTGAAATGGTTTGGCGTAATGAGGCCTACCGATTTGAATTCATATTAACGGAATAGAACTGCTTCCCTTCTATAGCAGAAGGGAAGCTTTTAAAAAAAGAAAGTTAAAACTTAAACAGCACCATATGAAAAAAATAAGTACAGCAGCTATTGCAACAGGGTTCGCACTATGTGCATCTGTTATTACTGTTAAAGCGGGTGACCCTTCACGCGGGGGGCAGGCAGGCGCTACCGAATTACTGATAAACCCATGGGCTGTTTCATCAGGCTGGGCTGGAGCAAATTCATCGTGTACACAAGGGCTTGAAGCGCAGTTTCTTAATGTTGCGGGAACTGCGTTCACACCGAAGACGGATATTATTTTAGCCAGTACCGATTATCTTGATGGTTCAGACATACACCTTTCTGCTTTCGGAATAACTCAGCACGTTGGGGCCTCAAGTAAAGATAATAGTGCCGGAGGGGCGTTGAGTTTGTCGATTATTTCAATGAACTTCGGAATTATACCTGTTACTACTTTTGATAATCCCGACGGAGGTATAGGTACCTATAATCCGCAGTTTATAAACATAGGCGTTTCGTATGCCCGCAATTTTTCTGACCAGATTCACGGCGGTATTACGGCTAAACTTATTTCTGAATCAATTTCTAATGTAAGCGCTTTTGGTGTTGGCATAGACGCTGGCATTCAATATGTTGCAGGTAAACAAAAACAGGTGCACTTTGGTATTTCGCTTAAAAATGTTGGCCCGCAAATGGCTTATTCAGGTGACGGGCTGGCTCTTGAAACGGCATTGCCTAATGGCACAATTACGGGGAATAATGCACAAATGACAGTGCAGCAAAGGTCACAGGCATACGAATTACCTTCACTGGTGAATATAGGATTTGGATACGATTTTTACCTGAAGAATGATAGTTCTTCGCACAGCCAGCATAGAATTACTGTTGCCGGTAATTTTACTTCGAATTCGTTTACTGCAGATGAAGAGATGCTTGGCGTTGAATATGCTTACAAATCGTTTTTTATGGCACGTGTAGGCTACGATTACCAGGACAATGTTACCCAGGCTTTAAGTATCGACCCTTTACTTGGTGGCCGTACAACAGCATTTACAGGACCATGTGCCGGTATTACTTTACAGGCTCCATTTGGTAAATCACATTCTATTTTTGGTGTTTCATATAGTTACAGGGCTACTAATCCATATAACGGTTGCCATACAATTGGCGTGAGAGTTACTTTGAAATAAGGATTTTTTTCTTATTTTTGTATTAATTAAAGAGAGGGGACCTTAGAGGTTCTCTCTCTTTTTCTAACTAAAAACAAACCTATCTTATAAATATTATTTGTTATGTCAGAGGTAGCGTATTTTACCCAGGAAGGGCTCGACAGATTGAAGAAGGAGCTTCATGAGCTTAAAACCAAGGACAGGCCTTCTATTTCAAACCAGATTGCTGAAGCCCGTGATAAAGGTGATTTGTCTGAAAACGCCGAGTATCATGCAGCCAAGGAGGCTCAGGGCCTGCTTGAACTTAAAATATCAAAATTGGAAGATATTGTGATTCATGCCAAGGTGGTTGATAAATCGCAATTAGATACTTCCAAAGTTCTTATTTTATCGAAAGTTAAAATAAAAAATATTGCTAATGGAGCTACTATGAATTACACTCTTGTGGCTGAAAATGAAGCTAATTTCAAAGAGGGCAAAATATCGGTTAATTCGCCGGTGGCGCAAGGATTACTTGGCAAGAAGGTAGGCGACAGAGCCAAGGTTAAAACTCCGGCCGGAGAGATTACTTTTGAAATAGTTGAAATTATGATTTAATGGCATCTGTTTTCAGTAAAATAGTTGCAGGCGAAATTCCAAGTTACAAAATTGCTGAGACAGAAACCTGCCTTGCATTTCTTGATGTGTTTCCATTGGTAAAAGGACATACGTTGGTAATACCTAAAAAAGAGATTGATTATATATTTGATGTAGAGGACAAACTGTTTGCTGAACTACAGTTGTTTTCGAAAAAAGTGGCTCATGCAGTTGGTAAGGCTATTCCGTGCAAAAGAGTAGGGGTGGCTGTAATTGGACTGGAAGTACCTCATGCGCACATTCACCTTATCCCGCTCAATCATGTTTCTGATATTAACTTCGCACAGCCCAAGCTTAAGTTAAGCCCGGAAGAATTGGAAGAAACCAGGCAGGCTATAGTAAAGTATTTATAAGCCGCTTACCTTTCCGGGGTTGTTACTTACAAACGTTTCCCAACTATTGTACTTTTTAGAAGTTTGCTTACCATTTGCTGAAGGTAGTTTGTTCTGAAAATAATGGCACATAGCCACTGCCAGGGCGTCGGTAGCATCGAGCAGGTGTGGTAATGATTCAATGGATAAAATGCGTTGAAGCATTAAAGCAACCTGTTCTTTGCTGGATGTTCCTTTACCGGTAATAGATTGTTTTATTTTCCTGGGCGAGTATTCAAACACAGGCAAATTGCGATGTAAGGCCGCCGCCATTGAAATACCCTGTGCACGCCCTAACTTAAGCATACTCTGTACGTTTTTTCCATAAAATGGTGCCTCCAGTGCAACTTCGTCGGGCTTGAATTTTTCAATGATACTGGTGGTTTGTTCGAATATGTTTTTCAGTTTTATAGTATGAGACGGTTCTTTTTTCAGAGAAATTATGTCCATTTCTATAAGCCTGGCAGTTGTACCAGTAATATGAATTATTCCATAACCCATAATATTGGTACCCGGATCAATACCCAATATTACGCGGTCTGTTCTACCTGGCTCTTTCATTCATAAAGTATTTGGCAGAACGCTCTATACTTTGCTTTACTGGCATGAAAGTATAATTAAGTTCATGTACTATTTTCCTGTTATTGTAAATATAAGTACCGCTGGAATGCTCAATCATTGTACTGCTTATTTTGGTTTTGCTACTTATATTGTTCAGCAGCCTGAAAAGATGTAGTCCTGTTTTACCCATTTGTATAGTAGGCTTACGTTTGTCTATTCCCTGTGCAATATCGGTAAACAGTTTATGAAATGGTACATTTTCTGAATTTATTATATAGCGTTCGTTCAGCTTATTTTCATCCATAAGTCTAATCATAATAGCAGCTACGTCTTCCACATCCACAAAACCCATGGTTCCAGGGGTATAAAAAGCTGAATTTTTTTCGAGAAAGTAAAAAAAACTCATACTGCCGGCTTTACCCTTCCAGGGACCAAGAATAATACTGGGATTAATAACCAAAACACTTAATCCTTCAGCATGGGCACGCCACACCTGGGCTTCAGCTAAATGTTTGCCAATTGCATAGGGCGAATTCTTCCAGGCGAATTCTTCATAAGCATCCTCAGTTATTTCTTTACCATTATCATATTCTCCGAGCGCAGATACAGAGCTTACATGGCAAAATTTTTTCACTCCTTTTTCAAGGGCTATATTTACCATGTTTTCGGTTCCTCTTTCGGCTGTAGTAATTATTTCATCGGGGTTTTCATCGCGCAACGACACCTCCGTAGCGCAGTGATATACTTCTTCGGCACCGTGCATGGCTTCTTCCAGCGAAAAAATATCCATTATGTCGCCATCAACCCATACAATTTTATCAAACAATGTGTTGCCTTCAGCACCCCACTTCATTTCAAATACCTGCTGAGTGTATGTTAGCTTACTGGTATTGCGTTTCAGCGCCTTTACTTGTTTGCCTTGCTTAATTAAGTCAGCTAATAAGTAAGCACCTAAAAATCCTGTTCCGCCGGTTACAAAAATCATAGTGGCAAAAATAGCAATAAAAAAGGTGCACCTTCCGGCACACCCTTTTGCAACGAGCAAGTTGCATTTAAACCCCGCCCCAAACTTATTGAACCATTATTTTCCCCTGGTTAATAACAGTTCCGTTAGAAGCAAGTACAGTATAAAGGTACATTCCCTTGTTGCATCCTTTCAAATCAACACTGTTTCTGCCATTTTCCATACTTGCTTCATATACTTTATCTCCGAGCATGTTATATATTTCAATGTGGTTTTTAGTTTCAGTTTGCTGGTCAGTGGTCATTTCAAAGTTGAATTTGCCGTTGCTTGGGTTAGGGAAAACATTTACTGTGCTATTTACTGCAACGTTTTCTATGCCTGTAATAGAAGGGCTTTCGGAATAGCTTGCAATGTAGTTGGCATTGTGGCCGCCTGCAGTGGTAAACCATCCGCCAACAAATAATTTTGAATTGAATACGGCTAAAGTGTTTACTGCGCCATTTACCCCGGTTCCGGCAGAGTCCCAGGTGTTGCCGTTCCAACTAGCCAGGTAGTGTATAGCTTTTCCGCCAGCGCTATCAAAACTGCCACCAACAAATAATTTGTCGTTGTATACTGCAAAGGTGTTAATTTCATTATACATATCCATTCCCTTACCTACAGTTGACCATGAGGTTCCATTCCATTTAGCAATTTCGTAAGCCTGTTTTCCGCCCGCTTTAGTAAAGCTTCCGCCTACATACAATTCGCCATTATATACAGCTAATGCCGATACCGGGTCGCTCACTCCTTTGCCTAATGCCGACCATGAATTACCGTTCCACATGGCAATGTAGTTAGCTGGTTTTCCGCCAGCGTTACTGAAATTTCCAGCCACGTATACGTTACCATCATATATTGCTATTGCATTTACTGTATTGTCTACACCCATGCCGAGAGGCATCCATTTTTTACCGTTCCATACTGCGATATTACTTGCACTGTCAGTGCCTGCTACAGAAAAGCTTCCGCCTGCGTAAACAAGCCCATTATTGGTTGTTATTGCATTTATTTCTGTTCCTCCACATTCTTGCATTCCTGTACTCATAGCAGACCATCCCGAATCATTAAGTTGAGCAATATTATTTACCTGTTTATTATTGGCATCTTTAAAGAACCCGCCAGCAAATAAGGCTGAGTCGGTACCGGTAAGGGTAGTTACATAACTGCTTAAAGTACCGTTCGCTTGCTGCCAGTCGTTGTTCCATTCGGCAATATAGTTAGCCGGTACGCCGCCTGCATTGCTAAAGAAACCACCTGCATATAAATTGCCATTATATACTGCTAAAGCATATACTGCATTATCGGTGCCTGCTCCCAGGGTATCCCAGGTTTGTGATTTCACGGTGGTGGCAATAAAACTGCTGAGTGCTATTGCTAAAATTGAGGCTGTTTTTGTAGGGAAGGTTTTCATGATGTTTTGCTCGTTTATTTGTTCTTTATGAAAGCAAAACTATATTGTAATGGAGGGGTATTTAATCGCTATGTAATGAAGTAAACCGCTATTTGTAATGAATAGGTTAAAGTACGTAATGAATCTGTTAAACGGGAAATGGAACCCCTTTTTCAGTAATTTTGAGCCCATTGTAAAAACTAAGGTATGAAACCCGATTTTGTAGAGGAATTAAAGTGGAGAGGCATGTTACACGACATTATGCCTGAAACTGAAGCGTTATTAAAGAAAGAGATGGTAGCGGGCTATATTGGTTTTGACCCTACGGCCGATTCTTTGCATATCGGCAGTTTATCACAGATAATGACTTTGTTGCACTTTCAAAAGGCAGGGCATAAGCCAGTTGCTTTGGTAGGCGGCGCAACCGGCATGGTTGGTGACCCATCAGGTAAATCGGCTGAAAGGAATTTACTTTCAGAAGAGGTACTGAACCATAACCTGGCCTGTGTGAAAAAGCAGTTGGAGAAATTCCTGGACTTTAATTGCGGAGCAAATTCTGCAGAGATAGTTAACAACTACGATTGGTTTAAGAATTTTACCTTCCTTGATTTTATACGCGATGTCGGTAAGCACATATCGGTAAGCTATATGCTGGCTAAAGATTCAGTGAAGACACGTATGGAAACAGGCATTTCGTTTACTGAGTTCACCTATCAGTTAGTGCAGGGGTATGATTTTTACTATTTGTGGAAGAATAAGAATTGCAAGCTGCAAATGGGTGGCAGCGACCAGTGGGGAAACATTGTAACCGGAACCGAGCTTATAAGACGTAAAGATGGAGGAGAGGCATATGCACTTACTACTCAGCTCATCACTAAATCGGATGGGGGTAAGTTTGGTAAAACCGAAAGCGGAAATGTTTGGCTCGACCCGCAAAAGACTTCTTCATACCAGTTCTATCAATTCTGGCTGAATGTGCCGGATGAAGATGCCAGGAAATATATAAAGATATTTACCCTGTTTGACCAAAGTGAAATAGATAAGCTTATAACTGAACATGATGCTGCCCCACATTTAAGGGTGTTGCAGAAAGCGTTGGCAAAGGATATTACTATACGGGTTCATTCTGAAAAGGATTATGAGTTCACCCTGGAAAGTTCAGAAATATTGTTCGGTAAAGGAACTAAGGACAGCTTGTTAAAGTTGTCGGATAAGGACATTGAAGCTGTTTTTGAAGGTGTTCCGCAGGTAGATATTGCTCGTTCCGTTATAGAACAGGGTGTTCCCATGATTGATTTCCTGGCTGATCATACTAAAATATTCCCATCGAAAGGTGAGGCGCGGAAAATGCTTGCAGGTGGTGGGGTACAGATAAATAAGGAAAAAGTGGAAGATGTGAATGCATTGGTAAATTTGACAAGCCTTATACGTGACCGCTATATACTGGCTCAGAAGGGCAAAAAGAATTACTACCTTATTAAAGTAGTATAGCGTTATTAGTAAATAGCATCATGCAAAAGCAAGTTGATTTTTTGATTATTGGTTCTGGCATTGCAGGCCTGTCTTATGCATTGAAAGTGGCTCCGCATGGCAAGGTGTATATAATAACCAAGGCTGATGAAGATGAATCGAACACCAAGTATGCACAGGGTGGTATTGCGGCAGTTATGCATAGCCCCGACAGTTATGAAAAACATATAAAGGATACCCTTATTTGCGGAGATGGCTTATGCAATGAAGAAGTAGTGCGTATGGTAATTTACGAGTCTCAGGAACGTATTAAGGAATTAATAGAATGGGGTACAAACTTCGATAAAAGCTCATCAGGAGAATATGACCTTGGTCGTGAGGGTGGACATTCTGAAAATCGTATACTTCACTATAAAGACGTTACTGGGAAGGAGATAGAACGCGCTTTACTCGCACAGGTTCACAGCCATCCCAACATAGAAATTGTTACCCATCATTTTGCCATAGATATTATTACACAGCACCATATGGGCGAACCTGTAACACATGAAACCAAAGATATTTCTTGTTATGGTGTGTATGCATTGAATATTAAAACAGGTAAGATTGATACCATTATAGCCAAGACTACATTGATGGCTACCGGCGGCGCCGGGAATGTTTATAGCTCTACCACTAACCCGGTTATAACAACAGGAGATGGAATAGCGATGGTTTACCGTGCCAAAGGCACCATTACCAATATGGAATTTATACAGTTTCATCCCACAGCTTTGTATGCACCCCATCTGAAGCCATCTTTTCTTATTTCAGAGGCTGTTCGTGGGGCAGGAGCGGTATTGAAGACTATGGATGGCAAAGAGTTCATGCAGAAGTATGATGAGCGTGGTTCCTTGGCTCCGCGCGATATTGTTGCCCGTGCGGTAGATAACGAAATGAAAACCCGTGGCGAAGAATATGTTTACCTTGATTGCAGTAAAATAGACAGGCACAGATTGCTTGAGCATTTTCCGAATATATATAGCAAATGCCTTAGTGAAGGGATTGATTGTCTGAAAGAACCTATTCCTGTAGTTCCGGCTGCTCACTATATGTGCGGGGGAATTAAAGTTGACATGCAAGGGCGTAGTTCAATACAAAACCTCTATGCAGTTGGCGAATGTTCGTGTACCGGCTTACATGGCGCTAACCGCCTTGCTTCAAATTCGCTGTTGGAAGCGTCAGTGTATGCACATCGCGCTGCTGTAAATGCTATAGAACTGGCTATGAAAATAACTTCTCCTGTAGCTATTCCTGGTTGGAATGATGAAGGGCTTGATTATCCGGAGGAGATGGTTTTGATAACCCAGAGTTTGAAGGAAGTACAAGCTATTATGAGTAGTTATGTGGGTATTGTACGTTCGGAATTACGCCTGAAAAGGGCAAAAGACAGGTTAGATATTTTATATGAAGAAACAAAAGAATTGTACGGTAAGACAATAATTTCCGTAAAATTGTGCGAATTGCGTAACCTTATAACAGTCGCCTACCTTATTATTAAGATGGCCGCGGCCCGGAAACAAAGTGCGGGCCTGCATTATATGGTTGACAGTAAAGGGAAAAAGAAGTGAGATTTAGAATTTCTGGAATAGGATTTAAAACAAATCATATATCGTAAATCTAAAATCATAAATAAATAAGCCTCCTTAGCTCAGGGGTAGAGCAACTGATTCGTAATCAGTAGGTCGTCGGTTCAAATCCGATGGGAGGCTCCAGTAGCAATAACGGCCACTATAAACAGGAAAATGGAGCTTAAATTAATATTACTCATTGGTGCATTGTTGCTAGTGCTTTCGTTTATCAGGGTATTTGCCAAGAGAGATGATAGGGATGAAATAGAAGTAACAAAGCCCGCAAGTAAGATACCTAATGATAAAATTGTAATGGTAAAAGGGGTTGCGATTGAGCAGGTACGGCAGGCAGTTCAGCAATTCTGCAATCTATATAACAAGCAGGAAGAGCGTATTACCATTGTTCAGGTTTCAAAAATTTCGGATGCTGAGACGGCAATTACGTTCCCCTATGATATTGAATTTGGTCGATTTTGTTTTTTTGTGAATTATATGTATTACCCTAATAACATTTCCTATAAGACCGATATGAAAGGTTGGGCGACAACTAAACCAGGTGACATGTGGGTTTCAAATGACTATGCAGGCAAACAGGTAATGTTATATATTCCCGCTGGTAATAAAGAAGTGGATAGTGTTTACCTGACAACCGAAGAAAACGTAGGATATAAAATAGCTTTTGGAGATAGTGGTGAACCAAAACGAATGATTCCACCTGCAATTAATTTTGAACCACAGTCACTAGGCGAAGCTTTTAATAGCAGCCTTGATGAGGAGATAAGTTAGTTTTCCAATAAGGCTTTTTTCTACCTTTGAGGCATTATGGTAAGAAAATACTTTGCATTGTGTTGTGTTTTATTCTTAATTCACTTCTCAACCGCCCAATCAATTTCAAATATTCAACTGAGCAAGAAGCAGTCCGTGCTTAATGACAAAGCTTGTTTCACCTTTCCCGACAGTGCTATTGAAGTACACCGGCAGACTGATTTAATGGCAGCACCACCTAACCCCAGTGAAGAAACAAGAATAGTTTATAACATGGGCAGCATGAGGCTGATTTTTTTTGCACAGGAACTTTATTTGCTTGCCGATAACAATCTTTTTAAGGAAGTATCAGGCGATAGCGCTTACGCAGCAAATTTCGGCAGTAAAGTGTTTTCCGATAAGGATTCACTTTATTCTATAATCTCAACCCCATTGAAATATGATTCGTTACAGGCGGGTGTACTTATAAAAAGCCTGCTGGTAAGAACGCAGGATAATTCCCTGTTTCGTATAGATGCGTATATAAATTCAGGCGCATTTTCAAGGAAAGCGGAGTTGCAAAAAATAGCAGAGAATGTTTTTGCTACCCTGTCGAAAGGTAATCATAAATATAAAAGGAATGAGCGTAATGAAAGTTATCCGATAGGGGATGGTAAGAAATCATTTTTGTTCCACCTTCCTGAAAACTATTGCATTACTATAGATACAGGAGAAGACTTTGAGGTTTTCAGGTTTCATAAGTTCCGCAGCTTTACCGATAATACGTGGGCTAATTTAGTGATATATGCAGGCCAACACCCTTCCTATACTTTTATGGAATACGGACTTGATGAGAGAAGTGCGAGAAAGGATACAGACAATTTTTTAGGCAAAAAAGTGGAATGGCTTTTCTTCAACTATGACTTGCAGGGCTTATTTCTGAAAGAACAAATACTGCCCCGCGATGATATTGAAAAAGGAGAAAAGATACATGCCGCCATGATTACTAATAACATAGAATCTCTTAAAGAGCTAACCCGTATTGCTGAATCAGCTAAACTGGAGATGAAGTGATGTTACTAACGACTTTGCCAACTATTTTAGTACATATGCAAACCGCCATTCACAGCCATGTTGGCACCTGTGATGTACGATGCATCGTCAGAAGCTAAGTAAGAAACCATTTTAGCAATTTCTTCAGGCTTACCAAAGCGTGGAATAGGAACCTGTGCAACAATCTTCTCCCTTATTTCTTCTTTTATAGCCATTACCATGGCCGTACCAATATAGCCAGGAGAAATACAGTTTACGGTTACTCCTTTCTTAGCCACTTCAAGTGCCAGTGATTTTGCGAAACCATACATGGCCGATTTCGCAGCCGAATAGTTGGTTTGTCCATATGCACCCTTTGAACCGTTTACCGATGAAATATTTACAATTCTGCCCCAGCCGCGGGTAATCATACCTTCAATAACAGCACGTGAACAATTGAATACACTGTTAAGGTTAGTATCCATTACCTCATGCCATTGCTCGGGAGTCATTTTATGAAGAGGCGCATCGCGGGTGATACCGGCGTTGTTAACCAGTATATCAACGGGGCCTACCATTTCTTCAATTTCCTTCATCATAGTGGCCGCTGACTGGTAGTCAGCCACATCGCCTTCCACAATGTTGATGTCGATACCCATCCTCAATTCATTCTCTCTCCACTTCTTAGCTTCTTCGCGCCACTTAATGGCCTTGGTAAAATCTTTATAGTTTGCTACTACTTTGTATCCGTCTTTATAAAGACGCTCGCACATAGCTGTGCCTAATCCACCTGTTCCGCCTGTAACTAAGGCTACTCTTTTCTGATTCTCTGCCATACATTTATTTTTAGTATTAAGTATTGTGTATCGAGTAAAGAGCCTGAATAATTAAAGTCTGATTTTAATTTCAAAAAATCTTAATACCTAATACTCAGTACCCAATACTCCTGTAATTAGCACTGTTCTTTTACATATCGTCCTGGTGCATGCTCAATAACTTTGTATTGTGCATTGCCTGCTTTTGCAGGTGCAGCTATTTCCTTGCCCGATTGTTTTTTCACCCATTCGGTCCACGGTGTCCACCAGCTGCCTTCAAATTGCTTGGCTGTTTTCCTCCATTGCTCGAAGCCTTTGCCCATTTCACCGCCTCTTGAATATCCGTATTTTTTCTTGGCCGGTGGGTTAACAATACCCATAACATGGCCTGAACCGCCAAGCACATACTCTACAGGGCCACTGAATAATTCAGTTGTTGTAAAAGTAGTAGCAGGAGGGGAAATATGGTCTTCGCTCGTACCTACTACAAACGTAGGTAGTTCAATTTTGCCAATATCTATAGGGGTATCGCAAATGCGCAGAGCATTCTTTCTGCTCAGTTTATTTTCCAATAACATATAGCGCAGGTAGAAACCATACATGTTTGCAGGAAGGTTAGTGTTATCTCCGTTCCAGTAAAGAATATCGAACGGAGCCGGTTTTTTACCTTTCAGGTAGCTGTTGGCAACATAGTTCCATATAAGGTCGTTAGAACGAATCATGTTAAATGCACCGCCCATTACTTTGCCGCGCATCAGGTTCTCATTCTTCAGTTCTCCGTTCTCTATTTTCTTCACCAGGTTTTCGTCAATAATATCTCCCATAGGGCCAACATCAGAGAAGTCTATCATGGTAGCCAGGAAGGTAGCTGACTGGAAAGGCACATTTTTGCGGGAATAAGCCACAGAAAGAGCAATACTTAATAAGGTTCCGCCAAGGCAGTAACCAACTGCATTGATTTTCTTTGCTTTTGTTATGGATTGAATAACTTCAGAAGCTTTGAAAACAGCCTTTTCAACATAATCATCAAAGCCTAAGTGCCCCAGTTCCCTGGTAGGGTTTTTCCATGAAATAAGGAAGGTGGTAAAGCCACTGTCGACAATATATTTTACGTAAGAATTTTCAGGCTTAAGGTCGAGAATATAGTACTTGTTTATCCAGGGAGGAATAACAAGCACCGGTGTTTCATAAACCTTTTTAGTGGTAGGGGTATATTGAATAAGCTGAATAAGTTCGTTTTCATAAACTACTTCACCCGGAGTAACAGCCAGGTTTTCGCCTAATTTGAATGCTGTTGTATCGGTTTGAGAAATGCGGCCTTCAGCAACATCTTCCAGGAAGTTTTTCAACCCTTCTGTAATGCTCTGGCCATTTGTTTCTTTAGCCAGTTTTAACGCTTCAGGGTTTGTAGCTAAAAAGTTAGCCGGCGAAAAAGCGTCGATATATTGTTTGGTATAGAAACCTATTTTCTTTTTTGTTCTTTCATCAAGGTCAACTGAATCTACAATATTGCTCATAAGCTCACTCACCAACAGGTAGTTCTGCTTAATAAAGTCGAAGTAGGGTTGTTCGTTCCATTCAGGGGCTTTGAAACGTTTGTCTTCCGGTGCAGGTGCAATAACCGGTTCATGTTCTTTACCTTGCTGGCGAAGCATTATATTCTTCCAGAGGTCCTGCTGTTTTTTCATGAAATCTACATAAAGGCTTTGCGCCTTAGCTGTATTATCGGGGTTCGATGCTATTTCACTAAACAGGTTTGAATACTGAATTGCAAGTTCCAGGTTGTCGCTGAAATAATTCGGGGCATCCTGTATTGTTTTCTCTACTGCCTTTTTGCTGGCAGCTACATATAATTCACTCATCTCGGTCATATTCTTCTGTTGCTCGGTAGTATCCATTTGATTGGTATTAAGTATTGTGTATAAGTATTAAGTAATGGGCAGCAAATATAGGTTAATATGTCAAAGCTTTAGAACCTAATAGCCTGTACTTAACACGGCTATAAATAAGCTATCCCTGCAACCAAATTGTTGGATTACAGGGATAAGCTTAATAATCAATAATTACGCTTTAGCTTTTTCTTCGCCAACGTTTTTCCACCATTCGCTTACCATGTCCATTGAAAAGAAAGAATCAATGTTCTTCTTTTGTAATTTAAACATAGATACGATTTGTGAATTGATGTTATCAGCAAACTTCTTGTTGAAGTTAAGAGCCAGGTTCAGGTGGTCGTTATAAACTGATACGATCTTTTCCATGTTGTGCATAGAAAGTTCGGTTGATTTGTCGAAGTTTTCCTTTACAAGCTCAACTAATCTTTCAACACCTTCTTTGGTATTAAGATCTTCGCTCTTCACAGCTTCCATAAATTTGGTAGTGAAGTCGATAGAAAGGTCAATTCTCTTGGTATGAGAATCAATAACTGAATCAATAACGTCTTCAGATAATTTGATGCCTTTACCAAAGGTAGTTTTGAATGCACTTACAATGGTAGGATCCATTTCCTTTTCGTACAGCATTTTGCTGATAGAATCGAAAGTTTTCTTGTTGGTTTCAAGCGCTGAATCAAATTGCTTTGAGTTAGACTCGATTAAGGTTTTGATGCTCTCTTTAGAGCTTTGAGATACGCTGTCAATGCTTTTTTTGAGCGATTCTGCTTGTTTGTTGATTGTGTTTTTCATGTTTGTGTTTGTAGTTATTAAAAATTATGGGGATTAAGCGTGTTGTCCGTTCTTCATTGTTTTACCGGTTTTGCTGGTAGCGGTTTTGTTTTCGGTGTAAACTTCTTCAAACCAGTTGTTCCAGAATTTCAT
>Ga0206855_10077_pt1 | contig 30807 bp, 18 predicted proteins | sample Alteio_BWOrgCont_51_FD_152637 | JGI IMG/M metagenome (GOLD analysis project Ga0206855, IMG submission 152637) | Enriched cells from forest soil in Barre Woods Harvard Forest LTER site, Petersham, Massachusetts, United States -... | ecosystem: Environmental > Terrestrial > Soil > Temperate forest >...
GATGCCAACGGCAGTGAACCTCCGCCCGCCCGTGCTCGCGGCCCGCGCATCGCACAAGTCCGAATGCTCAAACCACAACCGCAAACCACATGAAACGTCTCGACCTCATCCTCAATGGCAAAGGCGGCGTCGGCAAAAGTTTCTTCGCCGTCAATTTTGTTCAATATCTCAAGGACAAGGGTATCGCCCACACCGCAATTGACAGCGACAACGAAAATTCAACGCTGAAACGCTTTCATCCTGACACGCGTTTTCTCGACCTTGCGGATCGGCGCGGTCTCGACGGAATTTTCGGTGCATTGGAAAAATCAAATCTGGTTGTCATGGATTGCCGCGCTGCGTCCACCGACTTGTTCATTGATTTCTTCAATGTGATTGACGTGTCCAACGTGTTGTCGGCGATGGGTGCGGCACTCACCTTCATCATGCCGGTGAACCATGAGTCGGACAGCGTTGACCAGGTGCAACGACTGGCCGACCAGTTCGGCAAAAAGTGCAATTACGTCGTCGTTCGCAACGCCGCGCACAGTGAGAGTTTTGAATTGTTCGAGGCGTCCGAAGTGTGCGCGCAACTCAAAGACAAACTCGGAGGACGGGAAATTGCCATGACACAATTGCAAGATTGGCTCGTTGTCGCAATGAATCAGGAAAATGTGACTGTCACGGCGGCGGCAAAACATCCGGGCTTCAGTCTGCTTGATCGTCAGCGACTTCAAACGTGGCAGCGAAAACTTTACAGCGAAATTGAATCCGCCGCCGACTTGCTGCTGCCTACCAAATAATGAGCACATCCAAAGTTAAGCCGCCGGATTTTGACGAGGAATTTACACAGGCCGTCGCCAAGTGGCGTGAGGACCACAAAATTCGCGAAGACGACGCCACGATGCTTTTCATCGAACTGTTTCGGATTCATCAAAATCATTGGGACGCGCTCCGCAGCCGCGAAATGCCCTCGTTCAATCAGTTCCGCTCGGACATCGCCTTGCTCACCCAGGTGACCAAAACATTTCAACAGGATACGGCGACCTTGATTGAACTGCTTAAAAACCAGCCAACGACTCGCAACGCAGTGAAAGTGACACGCACTGCCGCCATTTTCGCGGCACTCTCCTGTCTGCTTGCCGGTTATCTCATAAGAATGTTCTGGCAATGAAACTTGATTTTATTCCGTTTAGTCTGCCGCATTTATCTTCCACTTCTTTGTTCAAGGAATGGCGGCCTGTTGTAATTTTATTGTTGATCATCGGCGCGCTGTTTTTGTTGATTCCGCGCAAACATAAATCGCAGGTCGCCCGGCTTGGGCGTCTCACATGGCGGCGCAATCAATTCTGTCGCGGCTGGCTCATCACCGGCGACACCGGCTCCGGCAAAACCAGTTCCGGCATCAATCAGCTCCTGCATCAAGTTTTTCAGAACGAACCGACTTGGGGCGGATTGTGCATTGACGAAAAAGGGGTGTATTGGGAAACGCTCGCGGCAATGGCCAGATATTACAAACGCGAACACGATCTGGTTCATCTGCAAATCCGTCCCGATGATACGCAAGTCCAATGGACGCCACCGTATTATTTTAATCTGACCGGCGACCGCAGCATTCCATTTATGACATATGCAAAATTTGTTGTGGATACGGCAACGAGTCTTGGACAGGGAGGCGATAAAGGATTTTTCAAAAGCCAGGCGCAGATACATATTGCTTACGCCTTGGAATTGCTGTTCGAGTTAAAACGTCCCGTAACCCTGCTTGGCGCATCCGAACTGCTTTTTAACCGGGGCAAGCTTGAGGAAGAGCTCCAAAATTTAAGCCACCTTGGGGAACTTCCGCGTCGCATTGCCGTTTTGGAACATTTTGAGAATCGCCTGCTCAAACAACCCGAGGAGCAACTCGGCGGCGTCCGCGAAACGACCGCCAATTATCTGCAATGTTTTTTGACGCCCGAAGTGGCCGAGGTGTTCTGCACCGCAAACAGCACGTTTGATTTCACCGAAATCGATAAAGGTAAAATCATTTGTGTCACCATGCCGCAAAAATTTCAAACCGAGCGCCGCTATGTGAATACATTTTTGAAATTGCTGTTTTACAGTCACGCTTTGCGCCGCTTCGATAAATCGAAAGCCGAACGTGCGAACGATAATCTGCTCATCCTGTGGGCCGACGAAGCGCAGCGGTTTATGACCGCCAGCGAGGACGGCACGAGCGATTACAATTGCGTGGATGTGATTCGTGAGGCGGGTGCAACAATTGTCGCCGCCGCACAGTCCACCACATCGCTTGTTCCACCGCTTGGCAATGACAAATCCAAAGTCCTCACTTTGAATCTCCGCAATCGCATGATTTTTCGTTCCGCCGATGAAGCGGATGCGGTTCAAGCCGCCGATTTTCTCGGCAAAAAACTCGCAATGAAACGCTCATGGGGTTCGAGCGCCGGAAAACGCAATGTGAATTATTCCGAGACCGAGGAACACAAAATCAAATCATACAAACTCCGTAAACTCCGCGACCATGAATGCGTCCTCGTCCATTGCGAAAAAGGATTCCGCCAAATGACCTTGCCGCCGCTTGAGGCGGATGGAAAAATTTCAAAATGGTTTCCGTTATGGAGATGCTTCTTTTGATTCCAGTCAGTGCGCTTATCAGCAAACACTAGCCATTGGGGCGTATCTCCCCGTAATGTTAACCAATGGCCCTTTGTAACGCGGCTTCCGCCTTTTCTAAGGCTAAAGTCGAATTCCCGTTGATTCGAACCAAACCATTTGCCTGTGCGGTTATTTTCACGCCGAAGTTTTCCTCTGTCCGCTGCACGATAGATGTTTCTGGCTGACCTCCAAAAAGTGCCTTGAAAAATCCAAGCGGTCGCGCAGTAAGTTTTCGCACGGATTCCGGCGTGGTTTTCCAGAGCCTCTCAGAATTTCGTGACGAGTCTTGCAACTTACTCGGAGGACGAGGAATCTCCGAATTTTTTACGATAACTCGTGACTTCGACTCTGTTGATTTCTGGGATTGAGTTGTTGCTTTTGGGGACTTTCGTGGTTTGGAACTAGGCACAGGAGTAATTCTCTCCGATAATCGGGGCGGAACAAGGAAGGCAGCCGAAGCGTCTGCGAGCGACTGAATCAGTTGGAGCACGCGGTGAATTTGTGATTCTGTTGGCGCCTTGACATCGACCAGCCCATTGAACTTCCCGTCAATTCCCTCCTGCATTTTAATGTAAGCATCGGTCGCGGCGATAATCATTTTCTTCGTCGTGCCGCCTGTTCCAATGACCTTGAACGCAAGCCTAGGTGAGACTTGGATGACCGCAGACGCAAAGCTGACTGTTTTTTCGATCTCGTCAAACGCATATTGGAGGGCGGAGATGTTGTCGGCTACAACGGTCACAATGTCGGCTTCGATGGCAATGCGAGTTTTCGTGAGTGATTCGAGTCGTTTGATTTCATTGCCTCCACGGCCAACAACTTTGCCGACCAATTGTGAGCTTATCCGAAAAGAACTACGGTGTAGTGCCGATAAGTTTGCTATGCCTTCCTCAAGATTCACGTCGCACACGTGAAGGTCAATTTCGACACCTTCTCGGACAACATCCCGCAGCTTTTGCTTGCTTTCGATAGTTACCTCTCGGCGCGGCACGGGCAAATCCGCTCCACCTTCAATCGAGACGAAAATCACCTCATTAACAACGCTGACAACTTTTCCTTTTACAGCCTCCTGATCCTTTTTTGAAGCAAGCGTAGTTAATAAAGTCATGTCGATCACGCGAACATCGAACTCGTTGGAGCGCCGAAATAGCCAATTGACGGCACGACGATATTCGGCGTCGCGAGATATATCCATGAGCCTACACCGCTCGTCATAGCTCATCCGCTTATTGATAACGAACATCCGCTCGGCACCGTCCCATTTGAGATCGGAACTCCAGCGATGCCTGGACAAAGCTGCGTCCACCTCCGAATTGCGCCCGCCAATTCGTCGATGAAGTGGTCTGTCCGATAGTGACTTTTGTGCCACCCGCACACGGCAAGTTTTGTTTATGGACATCTCGTCAGGCCTTTGCGGCAATCGGTCCGTAAAAACAAATGCTCCACAAGGAACTCCTCCCTTCTGCGCCGCAGGATCGAGCCAAAGATAGATACCCTTGTCGCTAATCTCAACGATTTTAGCGTCCACTGTCCGTTCTTTCACTTTTCCCAGAAATGCTACAGCGGCTTCCGCAGCTTCCTTCAAACGATGTATTCGCACCCGACCGAGATACGGATTTGGTGCGCGAGCCGAGCCCTGGCGAGGCTGTATCTCTGCCGATGGAGAAATTTCCTCGACAATGGCCTTGAAACGGGCACCGCTGTGCAAGCTCGGTTCTTCGAGCGCGAAGTTACGCCCAAGCAGGCTGCCATCATACGGGTCCATGACAATTTCAATTCCAGTTTCCACTTCCCGCACTATTAAATACGCCAACCAATCGCTTACGTAACGCTCAACCCCAACAACCTCTACGGTCACGGTATCCCCCACCTTGTATTTTGTCCGAAAAACCTCAAAGGGCGAATTGGCCGGAGGAATTTCAAACACAACAATAGGTGAGGCAAAATCGGTAAGGTCAAAGTCCACGACTCTCGCTTCGCACTCATCGGTGTTTCCGATTGAGTTTACAATCTTCGCCGGCAACTCAGGCAGCTCCTCACTCCACTTGCGGCTACCAATTGAATGCGTTTCATCATCTTCCTCAGTCTCGACCCAAACTGGCGCATCTTGTTCTTCGGTCTGCGAAAAGCTAACACGCCGCTTGATTTCATCTTTCGCGCCCGCAGTCTCGGCCAGTGCGTCCTCGGCCTCCTCAACCTCCAATATCTCTGGAGCTTCCACTTCGTCGAAGCTCCCTCTTAGCGGAATCGGGGGTGCTTTGCCGATGAATTCACGAATAGTCGCGATGCCATTCGGGCCTGACTGGCGACAACGAAAGCTGGAGCCAATCGGGTAACGTTGATCAATCATCATCCGAGAAAGAGCACCTGTCTGTATATGCGATCCATCTTGCCTGCGTGTTTCCACCGCAATTAAGCGTGCAACTTCTACTATCGGCTGTCCAATCACCCGCAACCAATCAGGCTTAATCACAGTGAGGAACGAAACGGTCAGTTTCGTCTCCGCCGGTTTTAGTGCAGATTCCCGGCGGTTCAAACGTTGACGCTTCCCACAAACAAATAACTCAAGGTTGTCCTCGCGACCGAAGCAAACAGATTCAGGCGTAATCTCCACTGCGGCATTTTTGTGAAGTTTAGCGATGGCACACTCAGTATTTGAATCTTGAATGTGCGGAATGTAAGCCGACGTGCCACGTTCATCCACTTCGTTCGAAATGTTTAGGCGATAGATTTGATTTGGCAGTCCGTAGGTCATCACGATTCTAAGTCGCGTGAGCAGATCAAAATTAATTGGTCGGGACTCCGTTTCTTTTTTGTGTCCTGATAGTGCTTGCAAAAGCGTTGCGCGTTCTGGGGCGATTTTGTTTGCGAATACAGAATGATTCACAAAAAAATATGCCGCCCAACGTTCTCGTTCGGCATTGGTCGCGCCTCCCGATGCTATGCCTTCCCATGCCTCCCATATTTTAAGACTAAACTCAATGTCATCAATACAGGGTTTGCGCAGACCCAAGTGAATCCTGTGGACGGCGCGCTTCGTGGGCGCATCCCAAGATTTATCCCATAACAAAAGGCTATTATAGCCACCAAGTTTGCGCATTGGGATCAGTGTGGCCATCTCAACGGCGCATCCAAAACGATCAGCGAGAATCATCAAGTTGGCAATGTCCGGTTCTTCAGCAAAACTGCGAAGTTCGAGTCCATGTTCAGTTAGATCGCCTTCAGCGTCCACAGCTCCCATTTGCCGTAAGACAAGTGGTGCGCGAGCAAGTTCTGCGGCGCTGGGCTGTTCGATCCACGGGAAAGTTAAAATATCAGTCACACCAGCAGCTTTTGCGGTAAGGACAATCTGCTCAAGTGGGGCACGCGTAATCTCTGAAGTAGTGTGCGCTGGGAAAATGTCCGGGTTGTCAAATTGCTCTTGCGTGTAGAGACAATGCGCAACCCCCGGCTCTTTTCGACCCGCTCTACCCCAACGTTGTTGGCAGCCAGCGCGGCTATGGATTGTCGCTTCTACGAACGTGGTCTGGGTTTCAGGGTCCCATTTGGATTCGTTGATAAGACCACTGTCCACAACATGCACGATACCCTCTACAGTTAAGGAAGTTTCCGCCACATTGGTAGATACGACGACACGGCGTTTTGACGCATCGCGTTTGGGTTTCAACGCGGCATCCTGCTCATGTTGTGGCAGCTTGGTGTAGAGCGGAAGCACCTCAACTTTGCCACATAAATTTGAATCATCTTCGATGCCCTCACATATAAGCTCGACAGCTCGCCGAATTGGCTTTTCGCCTTGAAGAAACGCGAGAATGTCTCCACACATTGCTTCTTCACCACGCGCCATCGCCTTTAGTAAATCCAACACCTTTTGCGCGACTGCTTTTGCCATCACCATCGCGGGCACTTGGGGACGGAGTATCGGATTGCCGTCATAAAAGCGCGTGTCGACAGGATACTCGCGTTTGCCCGGAAACTCGTAAAACCCGACCGTCGCGGACCCGAAATACTTCACGAAAAGTTCTGTATTGATGGTTGCGCTGGCGATGATGAGCTTCAACTTCGGGAACCGTTGCATTTGGATTTTGAGCAAACCAAGGATGAGATCAATGTTGACACTTCTCTCGTGCGCCTCATCAATCATAATCACACCCAATCGCCCAAGTTCATTTCGGACGATCATGTTGATGAGCGTTCCGTCTGTCATATAGACAAGTTTGTTTCTCCAATCGGTTGCTGGATTTCCATGATGTTGAAAGCCCACATCAAAGCCAGCGCCGAGCGATGATCCGTGTAAATCTTGCGCGACAAACGCAGGGATATTGCGTGTCGCTTGGGTTCGGGGTTGTGTCACGATTATTTGACCGAAACGCGTGAACAAATCCGGCGGGAAACCTTCTGGAGGAACCATTAGACGGTAAGGCAGCAAGGTTGATTTGCCCGCGCCCGTGGGGGCAACAATGACCATCACTTGATGTTGCTCAAGCATTTTGAAGAATTCCCGTATGTGCTTATCCTTTATCCCAAACTTGTCGAAGTCGTAGCTTGGTTGCTTTTTATGAAGCTGATGGACGCGCGGGTCACGCTTGAGGCGTCCAAGTTTGCCTGCTTGAATGCCCGCGACCGGTGGATCACTTGTCGGCACCAATTCAAAGTGCGTGAGTCCGAGTGTTGAGATTTCCCTGCTGTGCAACTTTCGGCAATTTGCGCAGCGCTCTGGGCGCGACAAACCACGACTCGCACCGATTTGTTGCGACGCATCAGAATAGCCGAATGGCTTTCCGCAATCTTTACAATTTATGAACCATTCTTGTGCCATGATTTTTAACCACTCCAAGTAGTGCCTCGTTCGTATGGTTGGTGCGAACGGAAGTAAAATGGAACGATTTCCAACCTGACAAATCCCTTATTATCATTGGTAAGAAATTGCACTAAAGCCCGATAAAATCCCAACACCGCCGGTTCGAATCCCGTATGGAAGAGATGGAGCACCAGTGTTCCTTGCGCCATGCTGGAATTAAGTTGGTTCAAAGTTGTTTTGAAACAGAACTCATCTGCCTCAGCCAGCGTGCGACTGCGCGAAACTTCACGATTCCTAAACCAGCAGAAATCTATGTCCTTGTCCAAGTCGAGATGCCTCATGCTCATCAGAGCTGCACGGAGCGGGGCAATATCACTCTCATTCTCGTGCCGTCGCGTTAATGTGAACAAAGGAAATGGCCGTGCTTCGGAACCGTCAGCGTAGACGACACGAATTGATGCGGGATGGGATGCCTGTCCTTTAGGCACAAAAGCGAACTCGTTGAGAACCTCTGTAATTACGTCATGTGAGGCGCGATTTCCAAAACTCACGGGTTGTCTAGCTTGTAGCGCCCGCCAAATATCCTCGCGTAAGATGCGAGCTTGGTTTTGTTTTCGGCGGTCAACCGAAAAAAGTGACGTATTCTCGTCCATTGCGACAGGTGGAATTTCAATAAAACTTTGTCCTGGCTCATCAGAATGTATTTCGGCCATTTCTTCGGCGGCGAGAGCTTCACCGACTGAAGCATGAAAACAACTTTGAAGCTCGATAATGCCGCAGTCGGCTTTAGTCGCAGCTTCTAAAAGAGCTAGACGCTGTTGCATCACAACGTTTGTCGCCAATCCGGCATTGGCCATCCATAATTTGAAGGCGTTCGTGTGAGCAGCGAGAGCATCTGGAGGAAAGAAGCTTTTACCCAATCGTTCTCCCGCAATAGTTTTAGTTCTTGCGAGAAGCGTTATGTAATCAGGAGCAAGACTCCAAGCTGGAAATCGACCAACTCGCAGGGTTGAACGAATGTCAGTGATGTTTTTAATCGGTTTTAACAAACCACTTGCAGTAACACATTGGTCTAGCCGATAGCAACATGAAGTGTAGCGACCATACTCATTCGCTAAGTTTACCTCTTTCTGTATCCGACGTTCACATCCGAGCGCGTCTGCCACGAGCGCGGCAATGCCCATATCATTGGCATTCTCCCAATGGGTGCGCGGAACAGCTACTAATTCAAATTGCGTCATTGACGAATAATCCTGCTGCGTGCGAGTTTTTGTGCTGCTTCACTATCAAGGTTGGCAACGAACTCCGGTGAAATCATGGCTTTAATTCCGATTGATTCCATTTTTCTTTCAAATCGCGCCATGATTGACTTAGGCAAAGCGCGAAAATCGGCTGGGACTAGAATAAATACGGGTTGATTGGTTTCGGCAATAATGCGTTCGGCAGTCACCAAGTCGGCTTCAAAATGTCGCACCAACTCAATTTCGTCACGAGCGCGCACAATCACCATGAGCGGGATTCTAGCAGGAATTTCTACCTGCTGTTCTTGTCGAAGCCAAGGTATGACGAGCGGCTCATTGCTTTGGAAGACTAGCGAATTGCTTGCGGCTTCGAAGCGAGTGCTAAACTCGCGCAAATTGTCCTCTAGCTCTATCGTCTTTTCTCCATCACTACTACGCTTTTTTTGTCTGAGATAGCGGTCTAAGCCACCCGCAAGTAGTGCTAAACGCGCGTGCAAGATTGAATGCTGATAAAGGTGGCGCTCGTGCGGCTGAACTGTGCCGCTCAAGACAACATCTGGCACTGCGCTTCCAAGAACGATCATTTCCACCTGTTCGCGGGTCCAGATGCCGTGATGGACGACGTAGCAAGCCCTAACGCTATTGAGTTTCCCCCTCGATTCCAGACTCAAAATGCGTTCTTGTAAGTCCACCGAGAAAGCGGTGAGCGCGAGATATAGCAACTTTGCTTCACCTGGCGCAATTGTGTTTGAATTCGCGATAACAACACCTGATCGGCTTGCCAACTCTCGAATAGTTTCTGGAATTTTATGATTTGGCACTTTGTTCGTGAACCGGATTTCCATTGATCCGCCGCACTTGAACGCCTCTGATAATAGAAATGTTGTGAGAGCGCGTGCACCAGCAAGGGGTTCATAATTCGGAATTTCTGCCGGCAGGAATACATCAACCTCCAAACAGTTATGCTCTTTGCTGTGGCGCACAACAGTCGAACCAAATACAACGTCCTGAATGCAAAATCGGTAGGGTCGCCAATCGTGATTACGCGGCAGTTTTCCTCCCCGCGAGTGATCATAATTAAACTTTCTTTGATACTCTTGAATGTGTCCTTTAAGTATCTCCAATGCTTGGGATGCTTTGTTTTTCGGGGTATTCAACCGCTCAAAAAAATAGCTAGTGAATGATCGAGCCAGAAACTCCGGTTTCGATTCCGTCGCTTCTTTATTCCGCGTTATCTTCCAGATCGTGCCATAATCCAGTTTATCGCAATTCAAACAGGCGAATGCGTTACCCCCGAGGTCTTCAATTGGAACAAAATTGCCAGGTAGTCCCCACTCTAGCTGGAGAAGCAAGGTCACCTCTTCGACCGAAGGTCCGACTCGGCTTGAGTCTCCGAGGCCGAGAATGTGAAAATTTCCAGATAATCGCAACGCGCCATGTTCTCGCAAAAATTCGTAAAAATCCTCTGGCAATCGAACACCAAAGGTTTCTTCAAAAGAGGAAATATCATCTTCACTTCCGGGACCGGCCGTAATCGCTGAACGGCGGTCAAGCAAGTTGGCAACTGCACGACAGATCTCCGATTCCGATCCGTATCCACGTTGACGAGGAACGGAACGTGCCGGGTGCGTAAAATCGCGCGGTTTAGGTTTCCATCCAGACATCTGAATGCCAGATTATTTTGGGTTTGAACGACTCCTCATAGGACTTCAATTCCGCAGCAGTCGGATGTTTTCCCGCCAATTCTCGATCCTCTGCCATCTGTTTCGCTTCGGATGCAGCCATGCGGTCGTTTGTCTTGGTGATTAACTCCTTAATTGTATCACTAAAAAAAACCGTTCGTAACGAATCGAAACTCTGTGATCACCCCATGCTGAATAGCTTGCTCAACAGCCCCCAACTGAGACACAAAGTCGTCATAATGCTTCGTGGTTTTCAGTTTGTATTCGCTCTTGCTGGCGGAATGTTTCACATCGACTCCAATTAACTTATAGTCGCTGTGCTTCGGTTCAGAACGTTGGATAAAAACGTCGGCTTCGACACGAAAACGATTAAATCCCTGCATTTGCTCCCGATGAGGTTTTACAAATCTCGCGACTCGACGATCATGATCCAGTCTTCCAAATCCTTCAGCATGGGGATCCCGTTCTAGCTTTACACCAAGATCAATGCGGTCGGTCGAACGGCAAAATAGCCGGTTGTCTTTAGTATTGGATAGATTGCCCGGCACCCACGATTGTTGGGTAAGCGCCGCAGCGATAATCAACTCGGCCGCGAAAGCGTCACCACGAGTCTTGTGTCCCAGCTTGCTGGGTTCAGCAAGGGCTGATGTCTTGTGAGAACTCCAGTTTTGTGCAGGTTTTACGAGACCAAGAACGTCACGGTTGATTCTGGCGATTCGACAAATCGCATCGGGAAGGAGTGCTTTGTAGTTTTCCGGAATTGGTCGAAAATTTGGTTCGCCGTGTTTGCAATCGATGTTCCGAAGGATAAAGGACATGACAACTTTGTGATTCGGATGATCCGGGTTCGCAATCGCGTCAGCTATTATTTCAGTATGCCTGTCAATGTAGTCATGCAAATCCGCAGGTCTTTCAAACACTTCTGTTTGCTGAAAATCATTACCTGTATAGAGGAGAAAACAGCCCATAATCGGAAAACTAATCGCTTTCGTTTTGCCGATACAATCCGCATTCCGCGGAGAATCTGTTTTGCTGTGCGGGCAGATTGATGATTGAACTCATGCCACTCAATTAGAGCTTTTGAAGCTGGAAAGTCAATAATCGGTTGTTCATCAAAACGACGTTGATTCTGCCGTGACCAGCACGCGGTTTGCTGCGCTCCACGGGCTGCCCGTCGTTCCGTATGCCTTCTCGACGACGCCCATTCCACTTCGCAAATCGCGCGCTCGTCACGAGCGACATTCGCGTTATGCCGAAAAATCGGCGGCCTTCCGTCTGCGGCTCGGCGGCGGCGTTGCGCTCCGGCTCCGTTCCCGCCGTCACTCCGCCTCCGCTCCCCTTTTCCCGCTCGCCGACCGCAGACCGAAGCCTTTCCAGCCCCACCCCACTGCGTTTTGTCTGTAAAATGACGACCAAACATTTTCCAGAGGGTTGGACTGTATTTGTCCATGCAACTTTGGTAATTCTAGGCGCAAAGTCATAATGCAGTGGCTGAAGGCCATCTGATACGGGATCATGAATTATACAGACCTGCAATTGCAATTCGCAGAATCACCGTCGCTGCGATTGTTACGAGCCGAAAATGCGCCGCTTGTTTTGGCGACTTTATTCGTCGCCTTCAAACGCGAGCATCACCCCATCGTGCCGGAAAGCCGGTTGCGGGCATTGCTGGAGGTGGAAATTGGGGAATTGCGCGTCGAAGATTCGCCCGCTGGCGAGAAAACTGCGAAGGATTATTTGATCGAGTGGGCTGACGCCAGCCATGCTTATCTTCACCGGTTTCAGCCGGCAGACAGTGACGAACCCGCCTACGAATTGACGCCGGAAATCGAACGAGTATTTCAATGGCTGGATTCACTCAAACCCCGTCCTCACGTCGGCACTGAATCGAAATTCAAGAGTCTGGCCAGCACGCTTGCGGAGGTTGTCGAAAATGCAACACGCGAACCTGACATAAGAATTCAACGACTACGGGCGGAACAAGCCCGACTCCAACAACAAATTGATGAAATTGAGCGAACCGGAGTCGTTCCGGTTTACAGTGCGACACAAATCAACGAGCGGTTTCAAAACCTGCTCGAAATCGCCCGGCAATTGCTGGGCGATTTCCGAGAGGTCGAGCGACACTTTAGGAGTGTCACCGAGGACATTGTAATCAGACAGACTGACGCGACTTCGACTCGCGGGGGGATTGTCAGCCAGGCACTTGATGCCCAGGACCGGTTACGCGAATCGAGCCAAGGCCAAAGTTTTTATGCGTTTTGGGATTTTCTGCTCGCGTCAGAACGGCGAAGGGAATTCAACGAACTGGTTGAGAAAGCCTATTTGCTGGAAGAATTATCGGAACAACTGCGCGCTGATACAATGCTACGCGGGTTGCAACTGCATCTTCGCGTTGAGGGCGCGAAAGTGCTCGCATCCAACGAACGGCTGGTCGCACAGCTTCGGCGCATCCTTGACATCCGCGAGTCTGCCGAGCGGAAAGAAGTTAGCCGCTTGCTGCAAGAGATAAAGAGTCTCGCGCATCAGACACGCGAAATGCCCATCCAATCTGAACTGCTTGAAACAGACGGGGCACTGGCCATGAATTCATTGATGTCCAAAACTTTTTGGGCGCCGCCCATGATTGTCGAGTTTGGCGGCGACTTGCAGGTTGATGAAGGCGGCGACTATCACGACGCACTTGAGGCGTTCTTGCGCCTTCATCCAGTGGATTTCGACAAGCTGCGGGAGAATATCCGTGAATTTCTTCAAACGCGCGTTCAAGTGTCGCTCCCCGAATTGTTGTCTGAATATCCGCCACGCAATGGCATTCTTGAAGTGCTGGCTTATCTCGTCATCGCCGAAGGCGACGGGCCGCACGCAATTTTTGATGAGTTTGATTTGATCGAATTACCGGATGCTCCCAACCGCCGCTTTCAAGTGCCGCGAGTAGTTTTTTCCAACACATGAATCCCGCCCCCACAAAATCTTTTCCGTCGGCAGCCGTGAAAGTTCGCCTGCTTCAAGACGCGGTGTATTCCGAGGATGCCGAATTGTGGGCTGCGTTGGTGCGGTATCAACAGCACATCGAGAATTACTTTCAGGAGATCGGTTTGGAACTCGTCGTTCACGAGCAGGACGGTTTTGCTTATGTGAAACAAGCTGACGGTGAAGACGGCGGCGGTATTCCCAGACTGTTTCGACGGGACAAGCTTACGAAAGGCGTGGCTGTGGTCGGTGTCATTTTACGGGAACAACTGCTTCACTTTGATGAGAAGATTCATGACGAAACCAAGCTCACCATTCGGAAAGACGAGATTCTTCAACTAGCCGCGCCTTTTTTTCCCGAAACAAATGATGAAATTCGCGCAGACAAACGTCTGGAAGCCGCAATCAACAAAGCCGAGGAAATGGGACTGCTCCGAAAGCTTGCCGGTTCGGAGGGCGAAGACCGCTATGAAGTCCGCCGTATTGTGAAAGCACGATTCCCCGTCGAAATGCTCAAGGAACTTCGCGACCAACTACAAAACCATGTCAACACGCGCGACAACCAATAGCACTCCGCTGCCACCTGGATTTCGCCTGCACCGCTTGGAGGTGCGGAATTGGGGCACGTTCGACGGTAAAATTCACATTCTCGACCCGCTCGGAAAGACTGCTTTGCTGATCGGTGAAAATGGCAGCGGCAAGTCAACACTGGTGGATGCCCTCCTGACCTTGCTCGTGCCGCGCATAAAACGAAATTACAATATGTCTGCTGGTGCAGCGAAAAAGCGCGAGCGTGATGAACGCACTTATGTTTTGGGCGCTTACGGCAGTGAAAGTGGTTCGGAGGAAAACCGCGCCCAAATTAAATTTCTTCGCAAGAAACCTGGCGCTCCACCAACCATTTTGCTCGCTTGCTTTCTCAACGATGCGACTGGCGAAGCGGTGAGCCTCGGTCAAATCCTTTGGGTGCAGGACGACGACGTGCGCAAACTTTTCCTCATAGCGCGCAGCGCTCGCTCCATCCAAGGTGACTTCGGCGGATTGCAGGAGTCAAAGTCGTGGAAGAAAGCGCTGAAGCAACGCGGGTTCGAGGTTGAAGACAGTTTCAACGACTACGCTGAAAAAGCCGTTCGCTACTTGAAGATGGAATCTACGACCACTCTGGCATTGTTCAGTCAGACCGTCGCCATCAAAGAAATCACTCACGTCAGCACTTTCATCCGTGACCACATGCTTGAACGTCTCGATACGCGTGAGCTGATGGAACGGCTTGAACAGCATTACGAAGACCTGACAAAATGTTGGGACGCCATTCAGCGTGCGCGCAAACAACTGGACTTGCTCCAACCGGTAGCTGACAAGGCGGCTGAAATTAAAACGCATCAAGTCGAACTGGACGCGGCAGCCAGATTTAATGAGGCTTTGCCCGCCTGTTTCGCAAAGCGATTAAAGTCGTTGCTGGAAACTGAACTCACAACATTGGCAGAAGCAATTGCTACTCTGGAACGGGAGATTGCGGATTTGAGTCAGCAATTGGAGCGCTTGGAGAAGGATAAATTTTCCATTCAACAGGCAATTGATAACGACGAGGTTGGCAAACAATTGGCTAAAGTTCAGGAAGAATTGGAGGCAGCAAATTCACAAGAGAACAACCGCCGAGCTTTATCCACCCGCTACCATAACGCGCTCAAGGAGCTTGGTATTATTGACGAGGTGACAGAAGAACAACGATTTCTTGAACGCCAAACATGGGCCGAATCAGAGCGGGAGGCGCAAACAGAAATTATCAATGCAGCAGCGGTTGAAGTGGCGACGGCGGGAGAGCAACTGAGGCAGTTGAAATCCAAAGCGGATGAACTCGACCGTGAACTGAATTCATTGCGCAACCGTCCCGACCTTATCCCCGAAGGCGATCGGCAGTTGCGAGAGTTGATTGCACGAGGTGCTGGTGTCAGCGTGGCCGAACTTCCGTTCGCGGGGGAATTGATGGATGTTCGCGAAGAACAGAGCGTGCAATGGCGAGGTGCATTGGAGCGCCTGCTCCGTGGGTTTGGCTTATCTATTCTCGTGCCCGAACAGATTTACTCCCGCGTGAACCGTTTCATCAACGACCACAACCTTCGCCGCCGGGTGGTTTATCATCGCGTTCCTGCACAGGTGTCTCAAGTGTCACGCGGCTCTGACCAAGGGCGTGTCATTGAAAAAATGAAACTGAAAGATGAACATCCGCTCGCAGCGTGGGTGGAGGCTGAATTGAGGAATCAATTCAATCATCGGTGCTGTGAGAATCTGGACGAGTTTGAGCGTGTCAGTGGTTTTGCCATAACAAGGCAGGGATTGATCCGCAGCGGCGGAACGAGGCATGTGAAAGACGATGGCGTTGATATTAACGATGCGCGGTATCACATCCTGGGATGGTCCAACCTCGACAAGATTCGCCGCCTTGAAGAATCGCTGGCTGAAATCCAAAAGACCGCACAAGCGCAGGCGGTATTGGTATCGCAGGCCCAAGTGCGCCAGCAGAAGGCAACAAAACGTGCCGATCAAACCGGAAAGCTGGTAGGCTTCCGCGCGTTTTCAGAAATTGACTGGCGTTCGGCTGCCAAGAGAAAAATTGAACTCCAAGCACGCCAACGGGAGTTGGAGGAAAGCTCTAACCAGATCCGTCAGTTGCAAGACCAATTGAAGGTGTTGAAAAACAATATCGCAACACTGGCAACGCGAAAAACAGATGCGATTGGGAAGAAAGGTGGATTTCAAACCAAGTGGGAAGGCTACGAAACGCAGCTTGGTCAGTGTGGTGATGCGCTCCAAACCTGCCAAGAGCCAGACTTGACTGTCTTTGACGAACGCCTGAACGCATTGCTGCAAGTATTGCAATGTTCCGAATTAAACATCGCCGACGCCTCAATCACCCAGCACAAGGCTGCATCAAACCTCGGAAAAGAAATGCTGGCGATTCAAGCCAAACGGGATGACGTGGCGAAAGCGGCGACGAAGTTTATGCAGGGATTTTTGAGTGAATTCGCGGATATGAAGACCGACCTTTCCGCTGATGAGCGTTATCTCCCGGAGTTTTTGAGATTGCGAGAGAGCATCAAGGCTGACGATCTTCCGCGCCACGAGGAACGCTTCCGCGAATTGATGAGCCGGGACGTGCTCGCCCATGTGGCATCATTCCAAGACAAGCTAGAAACACATTGCGAGGAGATTCAAAGTAAGGTTGGCAATTTGAATGATGCGCTAAGAGCCATCGCTTATTCGCCCAAGACGTATATTACTATTCGGGCGTCCTATTCAAATGATCCCGACATCCGGGACTTTCGCAATCGTCTCAAGGGCTGTCTTGAATTTGGCTTGAACGCCGACGCTGCCGCCCGCGAAAGTGCCTTCCGGCGCATCAGCGACCTCATCAACCGAATTCGTGAAAAACCAGATTGGGCTGCAAAGGTGACAGACACGCGAACATGGCTCACGTTCGCGGTTGAGGAATTACGGCGTGAAGACAACAAACAGGAAAACTTTTACAGCGACACCGGAGGCAAGTCAGGTGGACAAAAGGCGAAACTGGCATTCACGATTCTGGCTTCTGCCATCGCCTACCAATACGGAATCGCCAAAGATTCAGCGAATCCAAACTCGTTTCGATTTGTGGTAGTGGATGAGATGTTTGCGCGCTCTGACGAAGCCAATTCAAAATATGCACTGCAACTATTCGCAAAGTTTCAACTGCAACTTCTTATTGTTTGTCCGTTCGATGCCCGTGCTCGCGTGGTCGAGCCATTCGTTTCCAGCTACCACCTGTCGCTGAACCCAACCACACAGGCGTCAACGGTTCGCACGATCACGGTGGAAGAAATCCACGAACGCCTCGCAAAACTTCCGCCCGTTCCCAAAGCACATGCTCACTCCTGAACAGATTCGGAAACGAGCGCTAAATCGCTACGAAGATTTCCTTCGCTCGCTAATGAGCCATGAATCCGTGTTCCCGCTGGCGCTGTTTGGTTCTGGCATGTCTCAAGTGGCGGACTATGCCAAGGCGCGGGAATCCATCGCCAAATTGCGCGAACAATCCAAAGAAATGAAAGGTTTTGGCTACTCGGTGGAATGGAAACAGCAAATCTTCCGGCGCTATGGGGAACAACAGATTCCGGCCGGAGTGTCATTTCTGACGCGGGAAGACTTTACTCGATTCCTCGGTAAATGTTCCGAGGTCCAGCAATTTGAAAATGACTACGAACTACTGACCCAAGCATTCTCTGATCTGGTTGAATGGGCGAGAGAGAATCCGCTCAAGATTGTGGGGCACGCTGGCGAATGGATTGGGCTGACCAAGGTTTGTGTTTATCTCCGCGAGCATGGCCGTCCGAATTGTTATCTCCGTGAACTTCCCGTCGAGGTGGATACAAAGTTTATCGAACGAAAGCGGGGCGTGCTGGGGGAATTGCTCCCCATTGTTGCACCTGACTGCGTCGGCCCGGATGCCTCAACATTTGAATCACGATTTGGTTTTCGTCAAAAACAACCGCTGATTCGTTTTCGTTCACTCGACTCGGCACTGATCGCGCCTACACAACTCCCGTTCACTGACTTTGCGGTTCCTCTTGATACTGCGGACCAATTGAAGATCACCGCTGAAACCGTCCTCGTTGTGGAGAATGAAATGACATTTCTCACCTTGCCGCACATTCCGAAAACCATCGCAATTCTTGGCGCTGGGGACGCTGTTTCTCATTTGCGCCAGATTTCATGGTTAAAGCAGGTGCGTCTGTTGTATTGGGGCGACATGGACACGCATGGCTTTGAGGCGCTTTCACTTCTTCGCTCCCACCATCAGCACACAGAAAGCATCATGATGGATGTCGAGACTTACACTCAATTTTGTCAATTCTCAGTTAAGGCGTCAGCTTATGCGTCTCGTTCGGAACTTCACCTCTCCGAAGTTGAGAAGGAACTATTCAAAAAACTCGGCGATGAGGGCAGATTGCTCGAACAAGAACGAATCGCTTTGAGATATGCAAAAGCCAGACTTGAAGCTGTTTTACGTTGACGGGCTAAAGGAACAGCCAATCTTCGCCGTGACCAACGCGCGGCTTACTGCGTTCCACGGGCTGCCCGTCGTTCCGTATGCCTTCTCGACGACGCCCGTTCCACTTCGCAAATCCGCGCGCTCGTCACGAGCGGCAATAGATTGGCCGCAGGAGCGGCGGCTTCCGTCTGCGGCGCGGCAGCGGCGTTGCGCTCCGACTCCGTTCCCTCCGTCTCTCCGTCTCCGCTGCACTGTTCCCGCTCGCCGACCGCAGACCGAAGCCAATGGCAGAACATTTTGCTTCTTTTTTCCTGACTTCTTGAAAACAATCTGTTTCAACAATCGAGTAAAGCACATGAGCATTCAATTTACGGACATCGCCGAATCCTTGGCCGAAAAAGGATTGAAGCTCCCTAATCTTAATGTTCTAACGCCAGACGCACGGGCATATGAGATTCTTGCAATTCAGCCAGTCGGCGTAATCGACCCACGAAATGATTTTGTCGGTCACGCAAATAGAGAAATAGCCCAGAAAAAATTTGCAGGTTTCATGGCTCTAGCTGTTGAAAAAAAAGCCGATCTGGTTCTGTCTCCTGAATATTCTTGCCCTTGGGAAGTGCTCAAAACTGCCCTTCAACAGGGAAAATTTCCAGCAATTGGCAAACTTTGGGTGCTCGGTTGCGAATCAATCACTCCGATTAAATTTAGGGAATTTACCGCTTCGTTTCCAGGTGTCGCGTGGATTCATGAAGAACTGCCGAATGGGGTTGGCGATTTTCTTGGAGTGGTTTGTTATTTGCTGAAGACAGAATCCAATGGAGGTGCCGTAAAAGATGTTATCGTTGTCCAATTCAAAACCGTGCCGATGGCTGGGCATGATACTTCCGAAGCCGACCACCTGCTTTGCGGACAAAAAGTTTATTTTCTCCGAACGCAAAACGATTACATACGGTTTGCGACACTGATTTGTTCTGAAGCTTTAGAATTCCAACTTGATGAAGGCATTGAGCAGCAATTTGCCCAACATCCATTCATAATTTTCCATCCGCAGCTAACTAACGATCCACGCAATGCGGGTGTCAGGAAATACCGCAACGACTTATTTTTCAATACTTGCAGTCGAGATTTAGAAGTGATTGCCCTGAATTGGGCGCGCGGATTTCAAATCGGGGCGCACGAACCGAGTCGATATGGCAATTCGGCGGTATTCATGAAGTCGGATAAATTTAATCGCTCGGATGATAGACTTCATCAAAATCATCAGCGAGGGATTTATTATTGTCACTGGCACGTCAACCGGACGGAACTTTGTCTCCTCAATTTTAACGAACACATATTCCACTTTAGAACTCAAAAGCCTCATCTGCTTGGAGCTGCGGTCGAACTCAGGCGAACCGGGCCAGAAATGTGCAATCTTTGGCGTTGGCACAATGAAGCATGGCAGGTATGTGCCGAAGCTGACGATGGTTTTCAACAACTCTGTCAAGCACTTGGCAATCCATCGCTTAACGGTTGTCTCACCGTTGTAGATCGGGAGCGCTTGCTTACGCTGAGTGCTGGCAGGCTTGAACCTGCTTCGGATTGGCATAAAGTTGAAAAGCTAAATTCGTTTATCGCGGAGACCGATGAACGGTCGAAACGGCTGACATTTGTTCATGAGCCAAGCAACGATTCCGCCGAGTTTCGCACCGAACATTTGAGTCGTTACAGTCGACTTCAAAATTTCATTCTGCCGAACGCGGCTAATTTTCCGCCGTCAATTTTAGATTTGAGGGAAAATTGGCAATTGCATCCCCCACAGGAAAATAGTGCGTTCCGATTCAACCTTGAGGGCATATCAGCAGGCATTCAAGGAGCGACGGCAGTTTTTGTCGGCCATCGCCCATTAAGCGATGTTCGAGAGCTTTGGGACAAATTTGATAAAGCATGGAGAAATAAAGAAAACGAGCGCGGCGAAGAAAAAACCCGGCGGTTGGTAATCTGGTATGAAGATGCTGGGGGAAATATCGGACATCAATCCCAGCCTTTAGCGACGATCACTGATGATCCTGAACTACGAACTTCATTCACTAAGTCGGAACGACAATGAATAAGCAAACCCTCTCTTTGATTCAAGGGCGCTTCAAGAATTTCACTGGCGCGGGTGCTGAATTGATTCGTGCTGAACAACGGCATGGTGAGGCATCTGTCGGCGTTTTTTACTTCGATTTTAGCCAAGCCCCAGCACGAGGCGGCTTCAATCTCACGGATTACCTTCAGAAAAATCTAGCCAGTGACTTTTACAAACACGAAGGGTCTCTTCAATGGAACTATTATCTCTATTTCGTTCTGGAGAAAAACCTCCTCAAACAACTTCGGCAAGATGGCAAGTTGGCGGCCATTGAAGCCGACCGAACTTTTGCCCGCAAATTTGTGACGGATGAAGCTTGGTTGGAGCAAGAGTTGCAGAATCCATTTTCTTTGACCGTTTACGGCTCAAGCCCGCCAAAGGACCTTGCTGCGGTTTGGACCGAAAAGCTCATCGAAGCGGGCTATGGACGTATCTGTGATTCTGATGCTGTGTATACAGAAATCGTCAAAGATATTCTCCTTGGTAAGCCTTCGCCCGTAAGCAAACAAAGCGCGGCAACGCGAACGTCAAATGATGTGCAACCGGGGAAGCCTATTGAACAAATCACCATAGAAAAATTTAGAGAATACCCGACGCAAAAGACATTCGACTTGGGGGCTGTAAATCTTATACGCGGGACAAACGGCAGTGGAAAGACATCATTGCTTGAGGCGATTGAGTTGAGCATTTGTGGCGGCATACGTCGCCAAGGGAATTCATGTCCACGCGGGACTTCGCTACTGGTGAAATTTCAAGGCGAGAATGCTCCACGCAAAGTTCCCGTTGCCAACTTGGCCATGTATCAAGCGATAGATCGAGCATGGTATGGAGGATATTACCGTAAGGTGAACAAACTCTGTGAGAATTTTGGCCGCTTCAATTTTTTTGATTCTGACGCTGGCTTTCGACTTTCAGACGGTAAAAGTCCGAGAGATATCAACAAAGCGATTGAAGATTTGTTTCTTGGTGAATACGCAAGCACTTTAGAAAAGATGATGATTAGCTGCAAAGAGCGTCTTGAAAAGGAGCAAACGGATTCCGCCAGAGAAATGAGAATGCGGCGAACCGAGGCTGGTTCAATCGAAACAAATCTCCAGACGGTGAAGAATATCAAAGATACGCGGGAGACACTTCTTGAACAGGTAAAAGTCAAGGCGACAAGCATTGGTTGGAAGAAAATCCCAAGCCGATTCAATCTGGATGCGCTCGTGGCAATGCAAGAAACAGTGGATGACTTGTCTTCCCAATTCGGAGACTCCTTCCAAGAGCTTCGATGGCTGTCTAGGCTTTCGCTCAAATCGTTAGAGCAAGAACTTGCAAAATTGGAGGCGTTGCTCAAGGACTTGCAAGAGAAGACAGACACAAAGGAAAAAGCATCGGAAGCTTTCGACAAAGCCAAAGATAAAAAGAACTCCGCCGAGGCTCAACTGCAATTGCTCGACAGGCTTCTCGCTTATCACGACGAGCCGGGAGCTTTCTTGCTCAAAGGCGGTGAAGCTGCACTTAAAACACGCAAGGCAAAGCTCGAACAACTGAAAGCTGCTCAAGCACTCGTCAAAGGAATCGACACAAAGCCATTCGAGGAAACATCAGCAACATTTGATGTCCTTGACAAAGAGCATGAAGGCGAATTGGCGAAACAAAGAAAATTGGTAAGCCAGAAGCGTAAGAAAATCACTGAATTACAAACGCAATTTGGAGAAATAAAGGCGCTCGTGGAAGAGATCAAAGGGCTTGGCGAACACTTATGTGAGTTGAAGCCCGACACCAAGGAGTGTCCTCTTTGTGGTGCGCCATACGAACAAGGCTTGCTAGGCAGAATTGCATCTCGGAAAACCGGTGCTGTTATGGATGCTACGCTTCGCGAAATGACGACTGCGTTTGCGCGCGATGAAAAACAGCTAGGGGCTTTGCAAAAACTAACGCACGAACTCGGTCAACTCCGCGAAGCCGCGTCACTTGTCCTCCAGCCGAACGAACTTCGCGTGCGAACCCTTAAATTTTTTGCTCAAACCTTTTCGACCATTGGAGAGCAAATCGATAGCGAACGAACGGCAATTGACGAACTTAGTGCGAAACAGAAACGGCTAAAACTTCGCGGCTATACTGAAGGTGAACTCGATGATCTGTTGTCCGAAGCTGCGGAGCCTTACGAGATTCCCGTTTCAAAGCTATCAAATTCTGGTGCGCTACGAACCTTGGTAAATAATCAACGTTCACAATGTGAATTGCTCGCGAAGGAAATAGTCAAAATTGAAATGCAAATCAAGGATGTTGACTTGGAGTTTGGCCGACTACTCAAGAAGGCGCTTGGCACAGATGATTTCGATGAACCAGTTGTAGAGTTGCATCGGAGGAAAGCATCGGTTGAAGAAGCGCTGGCGATGGTCCGCAGCAGTGAAACAAATATATCGATTGCCGCTACCGAAGAATTCTCCGCAATCAGAAGTCGCCTGAAGAATTTCAGCGAAGCGATTACTCGCATCCAGGAAGCATTGAGAAAAGTGGAAGAGAAGGATGAGTTGGAGAAAAAGTGGGTCTCATCACTTGAGTCAATCCGAAAACTCATAACGCAGTTGGAAACAAAACATAGCCGGGCTAAAAAGGCGGCCGATGTTTTATGCGGATTGCTTGAAGGTGAAAGCAAGGAAGCTTACCTAAAAGAGATGGTGAACCAACAACGCGAGAAGCTCGTAACCATTTTTTGCAGAATCCATGCTCCGAATGAATTCGAGAACGTTCGACTCAATGGTGAGATTTATGTGAAGCGCCGGACTGGTAACGAGGATGATTTGTCGAAGATCAGCACAGGACAGCGCTCAGCTCTCGCACTATCCATTTTTTTAACGATGAATAGCAGCGTCGGCAAAAATGCGCCTTGGTTAATTTTTGATGATCCGGTCGCACAAGTTGACGACCTAAACACGCTCTCATTTTTCGACACACTGCGAGAGTTGGTGTTGGATGGAAAGCGGCAGGTCTTTATTGCAACTGCGAACACACGCGTCGCCAACCTGTTCGCGCGAAAATTTGATTTTTTGGGAAAATCATATAAGGAGATTTCTTTAGGACGTGTTGATCGGTAACAACATGCTGACATTATCCACGATTTTGGGTTTCATTGACCTCGGCTTCTAACCGCAGTCTGCGCTTTTCAGAATCAATTCCGCACGAACCAGCAGGCCTGAGTGCTGTGGTTGGCCTTCGCTATTCACCAGAGGCGTTGACTTCTGCCGTGTTCATTCGCCTGCTTCCCGCGCTTCTGGTTGCTTCGCGGCAATTTCGCGCCACGAAATCTTTCGTGTCACTGCATTGCTTCCCGCTCCGCCGCCCGCCAGCGCAGAAATCAGGCTCGGTGCGTTTCGTTCGGAACAGGATTGCTCTCCCGATTGAGGCGAAGAGAGCAATCCCGTTCCTTCAAAAACGAAACGCAAAAACATGAACACGACAGAAAACTTATTCTCAACGCCTCAACTGCCGAACAACATCGTCAAACCGGTAAAATTTCCAAACCAACCGCAGGAATGGAAAATCGTTTCATTGAAAGAATGTCCGACACCAGCCGACATCCAACTTTGCCAGACACCGGAACAGGCAACGGCCTATTGGAATTTGCACATCATCAATCATCCTTACTTCAATCCCGAATGTGAATGTCTGGTGGTCTTAATCCTGAACACCCGCCATAAAATCAAAGGACATTATTTTGTATCAGTGGGAACTATGGACACCATTTTGGTTCATCCGCGCGAAGTTTTTCGTTTGGCAATCATGGCAAGCGCACACGCCATAGTCATCATGCACAATCATCCTAGCGGTGAATCTACACCGTCAGAAGCCGACATCAAAGTCACCCGCGATCTTATTCGAGCCGGCCAATTGCTTAAAATTGACGTGCTTGATCATGTTGTCATTGGCAATCAAAACCGCTCATCGCTTCGGGAATTGGGTTATTTCTATCAGTGAAGCACAAACTTTGCTCTTCAATGGATATGTTTATGTTCGCCTGTTCGGCTAGATTTCCTGAAATGAATCCGGGCAAACCAGCCGCATAAAATAATTGCGGCAAAGTCCAGCCATGTCGTGTAATTCCATTGAAACGACGCCTCGGCGATTGCGCTGGACGGACGCACGGCGGGAATCAAACCCAATGCTCCAAACAGCAAGTCCACGATGATGCCCGCGCTCACCATTGAGACGAACAAAATTGCCGTGATATAAGTTGCCGCTTTCGCTCCGTAGTATTTCCGATAAATGAGAATGAGCGGAATGATGATCAAGTCCGCGTAAATGAATGAAACCACGCCGCCGAAACTGATGCCGCCTGACCACAAGACGCTGGCCAGTGGAATGTTGCCGCACGAACACGCAAACGACGCGACACCAATCAGCGAGCCGACGACTGTATTTTCAACCAACCGCACAGAGCCGACACCGTGACTGATAAAAAGATTTTTCCACCAATCATCCGGCACAACCACCATCAAAAATCCGGCGACTAGAAACCCAATCAGCATTTCCTTCCAAAGCATCATCGTATCCATGATGAAAGCATCGGCGACGCGAATCCAATTCTCGCGGCATTTGATTTGTTCCTTGAAAGGCTCTTCATTCATTTCCGGCTCGTCGCAATGGCAGCAGGATTTCACTTCGCCGCCGTCGTGCGCCCGCGCCATTTCTTCGAGTCCTTTCGGCAATGTCAATTTCACCAGCAGCCACATGACAGCGATCAAAACAAATGCCCCGACGACTTCCGCGAAAAGAAACGTCCAGCCGAGCAAAATCCAAAGGATGAATCCGAGTTCGAGGACAAGATTGGTCGAGGCGAACATGAAGGCCAGCGTCGGAATTAACGCCGCGCCCTTTTTGAAAAATGTTTTTGCCGTCGCCGTCGCAGCATAGGAACACGAAGAACTGACCGCGCCAAGAAATGTCGCCAGCGCGACTTCACGCAATCCCGCCCGCCCGAATTGCTTTGTGATTTGTTCTTTGCGAAAGAACACCTGCAAAAATGCCGACAGACTAAAACCCAAAACCAACGCCCAGAGCGTTTCCCAGAGCATCACCGCCGCCGCATATAAACCATGCCAGAGCAAATTCATTTTTCAGTTTCTCTTTTTCAATTCACGCTCGCGCAGCCAAGCGAAGATTACCGGAGTGATGATCAAAATGCACGCAAGGCTGCTCACCATGCCGCCGATGATTGGCGCGGCCAATGGCTTCATCACTTCCGCTCCGGCTCGGTTGCTCCACAAAATCGGGAGCAAACTTGCGACGATGGTTGCCACTGTCATAACGATTGGACGCAAACGCAAACGCGCACCGTCTTTGACCGCTTGCAACAAATCATTTTGCGAAATGTTATCACCAAGTTCCGCTCGTTTTTTGGCAACGGCTTCCTGCAAATAAACCACCATCACCACGCCAGTTTGAATCGCTGTTCCGAATAACGCGATGTAGCCAACCCAAACCGCCACGCTGAAATTGTAGCCGAGAAACCATTGCAGAAAAACCCCGCCAGTGAGCGCGAACGGCACGGCAAGAATGACGTGCGCCGCTTCTTTCAAACTGTGATAGACGAGGTAGAGCAGCAGAAAAATAATAAATAGCGCCGTCGGCACAATTAACTCCAAAGTTTTTTGCGCGCGGATTTGATTTTCGTATTGCCCGCTCCATTCAATCGTCATTCCCGCTGGCAACTGGATTTCCTTCGCAATCCGCATTTGTGCTTCCTTCACAAATCCGCCGAGGTCTCGCCCTTCGACGTTCGCTTGCACGAAAACCCGCAGTTGTCCGTTTTCGCTGTCAATTTCATCCGGCCCGATGTCGCGTGAAATCGTGGCGACTTGGCCGAGCGGAATATATTTTCCCATTCCCATCGGAACGAGGATGTCGCCCAATCTTTCAATGTCGTCGCGCTCGTCACGTTGCAAGCGGACTTGAATCGGAATCCGCTCGCGTCCGTCAATCACCGTCGAAACATTCATGCCGCCAATGCCAGCTTCGACAACATTCAAAATGTCTTGCGCCCGCAAACCGTGATGCGCCAGATGCGCGCGATTGATTTCGATGTTCAAGTAAGGTTTGCCCTGCATCCGCGAAGCCGCCACGCCAGTTGCGCCTGGAATCGTGCGGACAACTTTCTCGATTTCAAACGCCTTTTTCTGTATAGCGTCGAGATTATCGCCAAGAACCTTGATTCCGACTTGCGCGCGAATACCTGTGCTGATCATTAAAATACGATTTTGAATCGGCTGCAAAAATCCCGGCACATAACCCGGCACTCGTCCAAGTTTCTCCGTCAATTCCGCGATGAGCTTTTCTTTTGTCATATCCTTGCGCCATTCCGATTCGGGTTTGAGCATGATTGTTGTCTCAATCATCTGCGCGGGCGCGGGGTCTGTGGGCGTTTCCGCGCGGCCAAGTTTTCCAGCGACGGATTCCACTTCGGGCGTTTGTTTAATCACGGTGTCCTGCCAAGCCATGATGCGTTGCACTTCCGAAAGCGAAACGTCCGGCAACAGCACCGGCATGAAAAGCAAACTGCCTTCATTGAGCGGCGGCATGAATTCGCTGCCAATGCCTTGCGGCAATTTTTCGGCAAGGTCTGGATTCATTTTTGAAACCTGCGAAACGATGTGTCGCGGCAAACCAAGCGCGAGAATCATTACTACAATCAAAGCAATTCCGGCCAATGCCAAAACTGTTTTCCGAAAGCGCAAAGCCCACGCGAGAATCGGATCGTAAATCGCCAGCAATCCGCGCATAAGCCAGTTTTTATCTTCTGCCTGAAATGGTCCGCGAATGAGTGACGCACACAACACAGGCACAAGCGTTATCGCCAGAATCGCCGCGCCAATCATCGCAAAGGTTTTCGTGAACGCGAGGGGATGAAACAATTTTCCTTCCTGCCCTGACAATGCAAACACAGGCACGAAAGCCAGAATGATGATTACCACAGCAAAGAAAATCGGACGTCCAACTTGTTTTGCGGCTTCGAGTGTGACGTTGAAGATTTCTTCGCTGTTGAGTCGGCTACTCTTTATTTTTTCCGCGTGTTCGGCGTGGCGAATCACATTTTCAACCATGACAATTCCCGCGTCCACGAGAACGCCAATGGCAATGGCAATGCCGGAAAGCGACATGATGTTTGATGAAATGCCAAAATGATTCATCAGGATAAATGAAACGAGAATCGAAAGCGGCAATGGCAGCGCAACGATGAGGATGCTGCGAAAATTAAATAGAAAAATGATGATGACGAGCGTGACCAAAATAATTTCTTCGGTTAGCGAATGTTTCAAAGTGTCAATCGTGCGTGAAATCAAATCGCTGCGGTCGTAAAACGGTTTGATGCTGACGCCGGGCGGCAGGCCGGAAGAAATCTGTGTGATTTTGTCTTTTACGGCCTTGATAACAGCCATTGCATTTTCACCATTTCGCATGACGACGACACCGCCGACAACTTCATGTCCGTTCACGTCGAGCGCACCGCGCCGGAAATCGCCGCCAAGCTGGACGGTTGCGATGTCCTTCAAATAAATCGGCATTCCGTTGTTTTGTGAAACGACGATATTTTCCAAATCCGAAATGGAGTTCACCAAACCAATGCCGCGCACGACAAATTCCATCCCGTTCTCCTCGATGACTTTTCCGCCGACGTTGAGATTGCTTTCTTTCACGGCGTTCATCACGTCCATCAGCATCACGGCATGGTCACGCATCTTCAGCGATGAAACTTCAATCTGATATTGCCGCGCTTCTCCACCGATGCTGGCGACTTCCGCCACACCGGAAACGGAATTCAATTGATAACGCACGAACCAATCTTGAATTGAACGGAGTTGTCCCAAGTCATAACCGCCGTTCGGGGAAGTTTTCGGGTCAACGTCCAAGTAGTATTGATAAACCCAACCCAAACCAGTTGCGTCCGGCCCAAGTTTCGGTTCAACGCCTTGCGGCAAAACGTCGCCGAGATAATTCAACCGCTCCAATACACGCGAGCGGGCAAAGTAATTGTCAATCTTGTCGTCAAAAACAACCGTCACAAGTGAGAAGCCAAACATTGAGGCAGCACGAACGGCTTTCACGCCAGCGAGTCCTTGCAAGTTCACGGACAACGGATAAGTGACTTGATCCTCGACTTCCTGCGGGCTGCGCCCCATCCAATCGGCATAAACGATGACTTGGTTTTCGCTCAAATCAGGAATCGCGTCCACTGGTGTTTGATACAACGCACGAACGCCGAATCCGGCGAGCAGCAATGCGCCGCACAAAACAAGAAAACGGTTTCGCAGCGACCATTCGATAATTCGGTCAATCATAAAATTATTCGCCAGCTGTGAGTTGCGCTTCGGAATCAATCAACACATTTCCCGTCGTGACGACTTTTTCTCCTTCCTTCAAACCGCCGAGAACTTCAACGAAGTCATTGCCGACGCGACCGAGCAAGATTGCGCGCGGTGCGTAATGTCCATTGCCTTTGTCCACATAAACCATCGGCCCAATGCCGCGCGAGATCACCGCGCTGCGTGGCACGGTTAACACTTCTTCCGTTTCAGCAACGACGTGGGCTTCCGCGTGAAGTCCGTTGAACAATTTGTATTTGCCAAAGTCGCCCGGCTCGACAGGCGGATTCAAAATCTCCGCGCGCACGGTCGTGCTGCCGCTCATCATGTCGAAGTTTGCATCCGCAAACGGCTTCGAGCCGTGCGCTTTGATTTGCGCGTGATAAATTTCATCCGGTGCGGACGACACGCTGACATCAAAAGTCTGGCCGATTTTGAACCATTGCAAATCCCGTTCGTAAGCAGTGAACTGAAACCATGCCGCCGGTGATGAATTGCCGACAATCTCGCCCGACAGATGCAATGTGCGGCGCACGGGACGGTTTGTTGCCACATCCGTTTGCACGTTGATCGTGCTGATGCTATCCGGTTCAAGCGTGACCCTGCCGGAAGCCCAATTGGTTTCCGCAACGCCGTTTTCATTTCCATAAACCGCAGTCAGGTTCATGCCGCAAACGGGACACGGGCCGGGCTTGCTTTCCCGAACCCACGGGTGCATGGCACAAGTGTAATAGAGAGCCTTGCGACCGTTAGAAGTCGCAGCGTTTGGCGCAAGCGAATGGTGCGCGGCAATCCACGCGATGCCCGCGCTGATAGCCAGCACAACCACTACAAAGAAAATCCATTTTGTTTTCATAATTTTATTTTGTGACGGCGGTTTCCGCGTCCTGAATTTTCTTCATGTATTTTTCAGGGTCTTTCAGGAAATCAGGTTTGCAGCCGGCGCAGCAAAATTTAATTTCCTGTCCCTGATACACGAACACATACGGATCGCCCATGCTGCCGAGCTTCATCCCATCAACGAGGCAGGTGTCAAACGGATAAGGTTTGGGTTTGGCATCTGCCGCCGCATTGTTTGTCGCGCTTAAGGACGCGTTCGTATAAACCGGCTGCAATTCCATGCCGCACACAGGACAAGAGCCAGGCTTGTCCGACTTGACCGACGGGTGCATCGGGCAGGTGTAATAGGCGACGGTCTGACCGCTGGCGGGCGTGGATTCTTTCGACGGGTGACTGCAAGCTGCCGCGCCAATAATGAAGGCCACCGCAGCCACCGCGAACAAAACGAAAATCATTTTCTTTTTCATAAATTTCTTTCAGTTAAAGTTTTTTGTTTCACTGGCCGTCGTTTGTGCACGACGGAAAAAATTAAGGACAATTCACAGGCACAAAAATTCCGTGGAGAAAACAAAAGAACCGAAGCGCGCCGACTCAAGGCACACTACGGGCGTTTGAGGGAATGAATCAGAGAAGCAGGGTGCAATTCCGCTCGTAAAGCGGAGTGCCCTTCGCCATCAATGGCAACGTGGTAACGGAAGAAATCGAACTTGCCGAATTTTCAGGCAATGTCCAAGCCACAATCGCCGGAGCGAGAAGGGAAATTTGATTTTGTGTGCTGGATTGAGTCGGAACTGCTGGCGTTGGTTGCGAACTGGACGCTGGTTTTGTAGCGCAACAAGCCATCCGAGCGCAGCAGTCAGGGCAGTTATCCATTGTCGCCATTATACAGACTGGCGAAGCCGCCACTGGCGCGGGAGCAACTTGCATCCACACCAGCAACACGCTGAACAAAATGGCGGTCAACTGTTTCACAACGTAATCAGTTACTCATTAAACAGCGCGTTTGTCAAACCCGTTCAATTTAAGGGGATTCGTTGCGACCACGCGCGGCTTCGGCAATGCGTTGCGGGATTTAGATCATCGCCCAAACAGAAAACTCATTTGGTTGGTTCAAGCCATTCCTCTGGCAGCCAGTTGTCGTATGTCTCC
>Ga0206855_10078_pt1 | contig 30694 bp, 15 predicted proteins | sample Alteio_BWOrgCont_51_FD_152637 | JGI IMG/M metagenome (GOLD analysis project Ga0206855, IMG submission 152637) | Enriched cells from forest soil in Barre Woods Harvard Forest LTER site, Petersham, Massachusetts, United States -... | ecosystem: Environmental > Terrestrial > Soil > Temperate forest >...
GCACAGAATGGTATCATAGGATGAGTCCGGGAGGGATAATTTGTGCGTCGCGGAACGGGTTGGGCCGAATTGCTCAAAAAAATCAACATAAGATAAAGCAATGGAATATCGCTTGTATAATGGCTCGAGCGGATATACAGCCGGGTCATCGCCTTCTAAAACTGCATAAGACGAGCTGTGTTCCCGCAGTATAAATGGTGTATATCCAAAGAAAGGGCCGATTTCCAAAACATCTCCCAGTGTCCCGAACAATTTAAAGAGTTCGCAGGCGCGATAAAGCCTCGATGCGTGCATGCGAAAATATTCGTGAAGCGTCCCAAGTACTTGTGCCTCCCGGCTTAATTCCTCTCCTCTGGTCATAAATTGCTGAATGGTCATACGCCAGATTAACTTTACCGCCCGACGGTGCAAGTAGAGGTTCCATAAAACCCCTTTCTGCTTTAAGAATCGTCCCCAATTCCATTTGCCGGGCGGTGCAAAATGACTCCCTTAAGTGTGCAGGAAATGGCCACTGCGCTGAATTTCCGCATGTTTGGAGCTATTCTCCCTGAAATAACAGACATTGCGCTAAATTTGTAACATATTCTACATAAACGCTTTATAATTTTATTCCGCGAATTTCATCCGTAATGGCCGATAAACCAAAAGAGGCATTCAATTTGCTTATTACGGGGGGAAGCACTTATGGAAGGTAATCATCATCAGGGTCTTGTGACCGACGACGACTATGAGCCGCGGACATCCGATTTCCGGGCGATGGAGCATCAGGACCTCGCGGCTGTTAATGCGAAGCTGGCGCGGGAAAACTCCCAGCTTGCCCGCGAGCGCGATCTGCTGCGGATGGTGATTGATAACTTGCCGGATTACATCTATGCGAAGGATAAAGACGGACGATTCATTTTGAACAACATCGCCCATGCCCGCGACCTGAGCGCAAAATCGCCGGCAGAACTCAAAGGCAAAAGTGATTTTGATTTTTTCCCGAAAGAGCTGGCCCAACAGTTTTTTAACGACGAGCAAAAAATCATCCAAACAGGCGAACCGGTCATCAACCAGGAGCAATTTAAAAACAGACCCGGGGAGCCTTCGAGTCTAAAGCGCTGGTCAGTTGCCACCAAAGTGCTTTGGCGGGACGAAGAGGGTCACGTTCTGGGCACAGTGGGGATCACGCGCGATATTAATGAATTCAAAATGGCACAAATGGCTTTGCGGGCGAGTGAGCAAAGACTGCGTGAATCAGCCGAACAACTCCAGCGCAGCAACCGCGAGTTGCAGGATTTTGCCTACGTGGCTTCGCATGATTTACAGGAGCCTTTGCGAAAAATCATCGTCTTTGGCGAGCGCCTTAAAGAAAAAGCCGGCGACCGTCTGGAGGCTGAAACGCTGGATTATTTGCAACGCATGCAAAAGGCGGCTTCCAGGATGCAGACCCTCATCAACGATCTCCTGAGCTTCTCCCGCGTGACCACCAAGGCCCAGCCGTTTGTGAAGGTGGATTTGGCGCGCACCGCGCGCGAAGTTGTAGAGGACCTTGAAGCGAGGGTTGAAATGACCAAAGGCCGTGTGGAACTGGGCCAGTTGCCGGTCATTGACGCCGAACCGTTGCAGATGCGGCAGTTGATTCAAAACTTAATCGGCAACGCGCTGAAGTTCCGTCTGCCTGATGTTCCGCCGGTGGTCAAACTTGACGCGAAAATTTACTCCGGTGTTTTGCCCCAGGCCCACGACTCGCAGCCCCAGGACCTTTGTGAATTGACCGTCAGCGACAATGGCATTGGTTTCGACGAGAAGTATCTGGACCGTATTTTCAATGTCTTCCAAAGGTTGCACACGCGCAACGAATACGAAGGCACGGGAATGGGACTGGCCATTGCCCGAAAAATCGTTCTATATCATGGCGGGTCCATCACTGCTAAGAGCGCGCCTGGGCAAGGCGCCACGTTTATTGTCACATTGTCCGCAACCCATCAAAAAACACCAAACAACGAACATTAACAACCCAAACACATTATGAAAAAGGAAGGGAAAATGATTACGATTCTGCTGGCTGACGATGATCCGGATGACCGCCAACTCACGCATGACGCATTCATGGAGAACCGCCTGGCTAATGAATTTCACGCTGTGGAAGACGGCGAGGAATTGATGGAATTTTTGCACCGCCATGGTAAATACGAATCCCTGCGCGGCGAGCCGCTGCCCGGATTAATCCTGCTCGATTTAAATATGCCCCGCAAAGACGGGCGCGAGGCGCTCAAGGAAATCAAGGCTGATGCCGATTTGCGCCGCATCCCCATCGTTGTCCTCACCACCTCCAAGGCCGAGGAAGACATCGTGCGCACTTATGATTTGGGGGTTAATTCCTACGTGACCAAGCCGGTCACCTTCAAGTCCCTCGTGGAATTAATCAAAGTCCTGGGAAACTACTGGTTTGAAGTCGTGGAACTGCCGCCGGACGAAAACTGAATGTTATGTCCGCCACGTCCATCAAAGTGCTGCTCGTGGATGATGACGAAGACGATTACCTCATCACCCGCGATTTGATGTCGCGTATTCGCGAGCGCCGGCATCAGTTGGACTGGATTAATAACTACAACGACGGTTTGGCCGCGGTCAAACGCGGTGAGCACGATATTTGCCTGCTGGATTACCGCCTGGGCGAGCGCACCGGCCTCGAATTGTTGCGCGAACTGGTGTCTTTCAATATCCGTCTGCCCGTAATTCTGCTCACCGGCCAGGGCGACCAGGAAATTGATGTTGAGGCCATGAAAGCCGGCGCGGCAGATTATCTCGTCAAAGCCCGGCTCACCGCCGATACGCTTGAGCGCTCCATCCGCTACGCAATCGAACGCAAACGTGCGCAGGAAACCGTCCGCCATGAACGCGATTTCATCGGCGGCATCATGGAAACCAGTCCGTCGGGAATCGTCGTTACGGACTGCGATGGAAAAATCACTTTTGCCAACCGGCGCGCCGGAGAAGTTTTAAAACTCTCCGGGCAACCCGCCCAAACCTCCAATGTCCTAAACTGGCGCGTCGCCGATATGGACGGCAATTTGCTTTCCGGGCAGATGTCCTTGTTGAAGAACGTTCTGGCTTCCGGTGAGCCTGCGCTGGACCTCCATCACGTTATCGAATTTTCCGATGGCCAGCGCACTGTCCTTTCCTCAAATGCCACGCCCCTTTTCAATGCCGAAGGGCGCATTGACGGCATGATTGTGACTCTGGATGATATTACCCAGCGGCTCGCGCTGGAAACGCAACTGCGGCAATCTCAAAAAATGGACTCGCTGGGGCAATTGGCCGCCGGCGTGGCGCACGACATCAACAACATCCTGACCATCATCCAGGGGCATGCCGGTTTGCTCTTGTCCGCCGCGCTGCCGGATTCCGATGCGGCCAAATCAGCTTCCCAAATCGTTGCCGCCTCTGACCGCGCCGCCGGTTTTATCCGGCACTTGCTCGCCTTTAGCCGCAAACAAATTTATCGCACCAAGATTCTCGATTTGAATGCCGTGCTCCGGAACCTGGAATTGCTTCTGCCCCGGATGTTGGGAACACCTGTCACACTGGAAATCAAATATTCCGAGCAACTGCCCAATATTGCCGCCGACACCGCCCTGGTGGAGCAAGTCGTGATGAACCTGGCCATCAATTCCCGCGATGCTATGCCCAAAGGAGGGAAGCTCGTCATTGAAACCTCTGCGCTGGATTTGGATCCCGTCTCTGCCCGCCGGTATCCCGAAGGTCGCGCCGGGCGATTCGTTTGCCTGACCGTCGCCGACAATGGTTGTGGGATGGAACCTGGTGTCATCCACAGGATTTTTGAGCCATTTTTTACCACCAAGGAAACTGGCAAAGGGACCGGCCTGGGACTGGCCACGGTTTATGCCGCGGTCAAACAACTCCACGGCTGGATCGAAGTCCAAAGCCAGGTAGGAGCCGGCACTACGTTCAAAATTTTTCTTCCCGCTTCCGACCAGGCCATCGCCGCGCCTGCAACCACGCCTCCTCCCGCGGAAAATGTCCAGGGTGGCAAAGAGACTATTCTCGTGGCTGAAGACGAATCCGCCTTGCTCGAACTCATGCGGAGCACGCTCGGCTTGTATCATTACCAGGTTTTGACAGCCTCATCCGGCCAGGAAGCGCTGGAAGTGTGGGAACAGCATCAGGGCAATGTGGACTTGCTTTTGACGGACCTCATCATGCCCGGTGGAATGACCGGCCGCGAACTCGCTGTCGAACTAAAAAGCCGAAAGCCCGACCTCAAGGTTATTTTCACCAGCGGTTTTAATGCCTCATCGGTTGGCAAGGATGCGACCAACGGCGACACCACATTTCTGCCGAAACCTTATCTGCCGGAAGAAGTGGCCCGCCTCGTTCGCAACACCCTCGACGCCCATTCTCACGCGCACCTGGCGGCGTAATCAGCAAGCAACGAACGAGAAAAAGGGGAGGTTAGAATTGGAGCGAGCGAAGGGATTCGAACCCTCGAAACGAACCTTTTAGGCAAATATGCAGTTTTATTGACATTTTGAATGACTGAAACCGCCTTGACAGCTTTGATTGTTGTAACTATTGTTGTAACCGACAATGGCCTCTTTAAGACGTTTGCCTAAATCGCCATATTGGATTGCTTGTTTCACCCTCCCCGATGGAACAAGAACCCAACGGTCCACAAAATCAACTGACCGGCGTGAAGCGCAAAGGATCGCCAACAAGTTTGAAGACGCATCAGCCGAAGGGTCGGGAGGACGGCTGACAGAAGTCCAGGCACGAAAAGTCATAGCGGACATTTATTCCATTGCAAACAAGAATGCCATTTCCAGTTCCACCATAAAAGATTTTTTCGCTGCCTGGCTGAAGCGAAAAGAATTGGAGGCGACGGAAAAAACACATTTGCGTTACAAAAATGCAGCCGACCATTTGCTCAAGTATTTGGGACCAAACGCCAAAGCCGACATCGCTCATTTAACCAGCAAGGAAATTACAGGCTTCAGAGACGACCTGGCTGGACGTTTAACAACGGGAACCGTCAATACGGCCTTGAAAATAATTCGTTCTGCATTAGCCCAAGCGAAACGCGATGGGATTTTGGATGTCAATGAGGCAGAACGGGTTTCCGTATTAAAGGACCGCAGTAACAAAGACAGCCGCCGTCCCTTCACAATGGCTGAAATGAACAAAATCCTGAAAGCTGCCAACGATGAATGGCGTGGCATGATTTTGTTTGGAATTTACACCGGTTTGCGTTTGAGTGATCTGGCGATGCTCACGTGGTTGAATATTGATCTCCAACGCCGGGAAATTTCTTTGGAAACAGCTAAAACTGGAAGACGGCAGATTCTTCCTTTGGCGAAACCAATCGTGGATTATTTGGGAAATCTGACGCTTGGAGATACGCCGGATCAACCGATTTTTCCGGAGATTTATGCGGCGCGGCAGCGAAGCCAATATGGAGGAACTCTCTCAAATCAATTTTATCAAATTTTGGTTTCAGCTGGTCTTGCAAAAAAACGGACACACGAATCGCTGGACAAGGGGCGTGGGTCAAAGCGAAAGCTGAATGAACTTTCCTTTCACAGTCTCCGCCATACGGCGACCAGCCTACTCAAGAATGCGGGTGTGTCAGATGTAGTGGCCAGAGACATCATCGGCCATGAAAGCGAAGCAGTCAGCCGCAACTACACGCATATTGATACCGCAATACGCGAGGCGCTGCGGTCGTCAATGGTCACAAGCAAATACTCCTTATGAGCAAACGGGTCGTTAAATATCATCATGTCCAGTGGGTTACTGCCGTAGCCCAGCTCTCCAATGGTGTCCCCGCGAACATGCGCGCCATCTGTCAAAGAAGAGAGAGGGAAACGCACTAGCGGTGTGCAACCATACACGGCAAACAAGTACGGTTCGCCATCCATCTCACGGATGAGCTGCCGAATGATCGGGGCTCGTGTCTCAAACTCCCCATGCACCGGGTGCCAGATTTCGACCGTACATGTTGCAGCTTGAGAATTGAAAGGATACGGGATACGGTGCAAAGTCGACGCGAATCGCTGATTTAAAATTCCAGTTACGAAGATTTCGCCCTTATAATATTTGATGTCCGTGATGGCGTATGTGCTTTGAGGCTCGAACTCAAGCATTGAATTCTCGTCGGGCTCGTTGGGAATCGAAACTTGCGAGTGCGGGATGTTCTCAGTATCCAGCACCTCCAGATTGCCGTGGTTTACCTTCACAATTGCCGGGATGGCGTCCGTTCCACGGCCACGTTCCACCGATATGAAAATCTGCTGGGTGACCTCGTGCACTGCCATGTCGTTTACCACGATCTCGTCATAAGTCGTGCCCATGATCGCCGCCAGCTTCTGGTCAATGCCTTGGACTAGGTCGCGCCCTTCAAAGTTATGAAAGTTGCCCAATTCCACATCTGTTTGTGGCGTCAAATCCTCATCCCGCAGTGCGAAGGCATGTACCGCTGAACTCTGGATGTCCCCAACGAACAGAACGTTGCCCGGCCCAAATGCCAGAACTCCTGCTGAACGCAACGGTCCTGCCGGCGGCGGCAAAGCCTGTGCGGTTGTTTGCGGAGTCGCCTTCTCAGGCTCGGTTAAGGCGCAGCCAGACAAGGCCAGACCGACTACGGATATTGCACCGGTTCGTAGAACATCCCGCCTAGAACATGCGCCAGATATAAATGAATTTTTGGTCTCTTTCATTTTCTTGTGGAGTTAACAGTTAATCAGGGGAAGTATCATTCAATGGATTTCCGGCTTACATCGAGATGGCTGTTCCACCAACACGACAAAAGCCGGCGGTTCTTGTATTTTCCAATTCTTGCCTCATTGGCGCACAGTTTAGTAGAGGTCTTTCCCACAACTAGAGGGCATTTTCGGTAATATCCTTTCCAAATTTGGAAGAATAAATATTTCTCCGTAAGACCAGACTGGCGCAAAAGGTAGCAACAAGAAGCAACGCAACCGGAACCGTCAAAATTTATGAAAAGTATCCCCCGCGATGAATCCTAATTGCAGGAAGCAGGAGGAGAACGGCCAGTCAAGGTGGAGCGCAGGCAGGGTGTGAGAGGATGGAAGAACTTGAGGATTCAGACACAGCCGAATTGATTCTGGGGCCGATTTATTTAATTATGGGTTATTTGCTAAAGATTCCGTAACTTTTACTAATTTAGCTGCTATGGAGAAACAATTCGATAAAACTGCTGTGGAATGTTGGTGGTGGCCTTGTTGGTATAATAAAAGATGGGTGCCGTACCAGCGGTGAAATTTGTCAGTGTTATCCAATTTGTGCCTTCAAGATTGGTGATGGCCTCGATTTGATATGCCTGGTCACTGCGTAGTCGGGCATTTAAGACAACACCGTTAGTTTTACTATAAACAGGCGGGCTGGAAAACATGAACGGAGTGGGAGCGCACATGCCGTTTGTCCCCGCCTGATAAATGGCTTGGATTTCAGAAGACGTAAGCGCGCGGTTGTAGATTTGGATTTCGTCAACCAATCCTGAAAATGAAAATGAAGCATCATCTCCTCGCGCGCCAATCCTTACCGGGGTGGTACCAAACTTTGGATTTCGCAAGGAAGCGATCGTTCCATCCAAATTACCGTTGAGGTAGACCTGCAAATTGGTACCGTTCCACAATCCCGCAACGAGATACCATGTATTTGCGTTTAGAACTGTACTTCCCGTCACCGCGTCAAAAGTGTTTCCGTTATCAAGTGTATAAAACTGGAGTTGACCAGTGCTTGCTATACGAAGCGCATAGCCTCCCGCGCTTGGCCCATACTTTTCCAAAATACCCTGCTGAATGGCAGGTTCGGCGCTATTCACCCAGGCAACAATCGTGATGGTATTTGTAATCTCCAAAGAACTGGTACTCGGAACTGATACATATTCACCAGACCCATTAAGATCAAATGCATACCCCACTTCACCGGGCGCGAAATTTGCCCCATTTTCCAGGGTGCCGTTATTCAAGCCCATCTCGTCATTGGCATTCACGTTTGCCGTCCACCAGGAGACCAATCTTTCGGGAGGTGACACGGCGCAATTGGCCGAAATACCGTAACCGGTTGACGTGGCGAATTCCCAGGAATTGGTATAGCTATGCGGAGACAAGCCATAGTCCGAATAAACAATGGTCACTGTGTTGCTGGCCAGGGGCAATAGCAGGGAGGAATTACCCGGGTTGGACACCGTCGCAGTCGTCACATTCCCGTTCCGGCTTGTGCTCACGGCTTCCGGAGAACCATTGATCCACATTTGCACCGAAGCGACTTGTGCGGCATTTCCATCCACGAGAAAAGCGGTTATGTTTTCGTTGAGACCAACTCCCGTGGCCCCGTTTACAGGGATAACCCCCGAAACATAAATCGGCCAGTTCGGGGATTGCACATAGCTATAGATCGCGTTTGCTCCCTGGGAGGAGTCATTGATCAGAACACGTTGTCCGGCCTGAGTGACCGTAAACCACTCGCAGTTGGCTCCACCACCGCCTTGCTCATAAAGCAAGCGGAAGGGATAAAGTCCCGGTTCCGGAACAGAAAAATAAAAAGTCGAATCCGACGAGCCGCGCCCGCCCTCATATTCCCCCAGCAATTGGCCAAAAATATCACCCGGAGCCTGGCCGGACCGAACACTAAATCCGTCATCACTATTCACGCCCATTTGCCAGGTTCCCGCGATGGGAAAGTAAAGCCAGGTCTCGACAAGCATTGAGAAATTGTTTCCATCTGTAGCGGCGAAACCGCTTTCATCGGGGTATGTTCCAATGATCATTCCTGGAAATTCCTGCTTGGGGTAGCCCGCCACTCCATTTGAAGACGTAAAGTCACCAGCGCTATCAGTGAGACCTTCAATGTCCCAGTTAATGTAATTTGTATAGATATAGTATAATCCCTGCGGACCAAAAATAGCGTTCTCAGTTTGGCCATTCTGGCTGTTGGGCCAATTGGTCAACGCGGCATAACTTGGCCCCATCAACCCTAGAATTTGTTCCTCCGTCCACACGGCAACATCGTTCGGTTCGCTCATTGTGGTATGCCAGGGATAAACAATGAACCCCGGGTCGTTGGTAGGAAAAACCGTTAAGGTGGCCACAACACTTGTGACCGATTGGAAGTCGTTGCTCACCACGACCGTATAATTCCCGCTGTCCGCTATGGCGGCGTTGTTCACCAATAGCTGTGCTGTCGTTGAACCTGATATGTCTCCGCCGTTAATCAAATTCGTTCCGCTTTTCTGCCACTGATAGGCATAGGGTATTGGGCCACTCGCCAGGACAGAAAAAAATGTGCTCGCCCCTTGAGGAATTGTTTGGTTGGCCGGTTGCGAAGCAATAGACAAAGAGGCGGGCAAATTGGTCAGTGTGACATCGTCCAAAGAAAAGTAATTCGTCAAATTGACAAATTCGAAATCCAAAGGTGTGCTCGTGCCAGTGGCTTGCACCACAAATTGAAGATTCGTCCAGCCGCTCGTGGTGATGTCTTGTTCGTCGAAGAGAGTTTCCCCATCCCATAAAACCGCAAACTCGTTTGAACTTCCAGCGCCGGATGGCGAGTTCAGAAATAGTGAGAGCAAATAAGATTGGCCCGGAACCGTATTAATGGTCTGCGACAGAAATCCTGGCGAATCGTTCATTTGCAGGAACGCTGAAAAAAGTCCTGAATGGGATGAATTGGGTGCCCCGCCAATTCCATTATAATTTCCCACGATTCGGCTGCTTCCCTGATTTCCGGAAAACTCCCAGCCGGCAAAACCTCCAAGTTCGAATCCGCCGTTTTGTAGCAATGGGTTTATCTCAAGTTCGAAGGGAACACTCTGAACGGCCCCATCGCTAAAATTCGTGAACCAAACGGTGGTGGTGTATATGCGCGCCGGCAAATTTGTGGCCGAAGAGTTTATGCTTATGAACACAGTAGACTGCGCGCCGGCTTGCAGCGTGCCGCCGGTGGAGGACGCATTAAGCCAGAGGGACGTGCTGCTCAAGGCCCAGTTTAGTGACGATGCTCCCTTGTTGTTCAGGAAATAGGCCTGTTCATTGGGGTTGAATGGGCCCCCAATCTGGCCGCTGCTCACAAAGCCGTTCAGCAAAGTGATATCCAGGGTATCTGGCGTAAATGTGAAAGGGACAGGCGCGGAGGCATTGCCATTCGCGACGACGACGAGTGAATATGTTCCCGCCGGCAAGTCATCCGGCACGATAAATTCCGTTGAAATAATATTTGTGCCAGTCATGACGCCGGTGCTACTCCAATTGTAAGTGCGGACATAATAGACCACTCCAGTGGCAGTATTGGTCATCCGAACTAAAGGATAATTGCTGTTCATTTGGGCGTCGTCTCCGTAGCCGGATCCTTCGCTAATTCCATTGAGCAGCAGGCCCGTTAAATGGTAAGAACGATAGTAATTTGTGCTGATGCTTAAAATGACAGGTTGTCCTTCTGCCAAGGGAGAACCATCCGGCTGATATTCATAAAGCTGGCTCCCTCCGGAAGTAAAAAGAATGGATCCATCGGGCAGGTCGAGGAGCCTGCAACCTTGGGTATAATAAGTCGTATTGCCCGGATTGCTCGTCAAGGTGAAAGCATTCGCAACCGAATCATATTCATAAAAACTGCTGGGAGGGCCTGATGTCGGATATGGGGACACCATGCAAAGCTCTTTCCCATTGACCATCATCGCTGCGGGTGTATCACTAGAGCATTGCCCATTGGGAGTTACCGGGCCCGCAACCCATGTGCCTATGTTGGTTGAAGCTGAAGGAATATAAATGGCATTCGTTCCTCCCGCACCAAGGAAAAAGGCATTGCCGTTTGGGAGCAATAACGCCGCGCCCATTTCAAAAATGCCGCCATACACGTTGACGGGCACATTGGCATCATTAATCCATTCGTTTAACGAAGGTATGTATCTTTCAGAATTGGTTCCGGTCCCCCCGCTTCCAACCGAGTCAATCACCAAAATGCTGTTATCCGGCAACTTTACACAGCTCGCTTCGTCCTCATAATATCCGCGAAATAATTGAGGTCCTACTGTCCACGAATTCGCATTCGGGTTATAAACAACCGTTCCCCCGCCATTGGTCGGGCCAACGGGCGTAATCAAAACATTTCCATTCGATATAATCTCCGAAAGAGAATCTGAAAACAGGGCTCCGTTTCCCGGACACATCGTCCAGGTGTCAAACACTGGATTATAAACTTCTGCCGAATATCCACCGGTTCCATACTCGCCGCCGGCCTCAAAAATGCCACCATCGGTTAACACTTGTGAGGAGTTGGCATAGCGGCTGTCGTGCATTGAAGAAAGTTCAGCCCAAGTGCCATTGAGATAACTGCCGGAATTGTCCGGTGTTAAGGAATACCAATTTCTGCCGCCATCGGTAGCCATTACCCTCCCGTCAGAAAGCAAAAGCATCGTGGAAATACCGCTGGGTGCTTGATTGACTAATGGCACCCAAGTTCCCACGGCAAGAACTCGCGAGCTCGCAAAGCAAAGCCAAAAAACTGCGAACAAAAGCAGACGCGCGCATTGAGTCCCTAAAAAGCGAGCGATTATGGTTTTTGCCGCCTTCACTATTTTAAATTCTTCGATTGTATTATGGATTTCTTTGAAACCGTTTCATCGCACTTGTAGGGATAGCAATCCTTTTAGGGTCTTCTCAATGATTTGAGCTTGAATATTGCTGATTTGACATTTCCCATTTAATCTCTTAACCAGCATAGGATTGGATCTTTTTAGTGCCTTCCCTTCTGGTAAGTCGGTTTGAAAACGCTGGCTTTTGATAAAACAGTTGAGCGCCGAGTTCCTTCATAAGCTGTTTCATGACTTTCTCTGAATATTTGGAAAGAGTCAATAAGAAAAGCTGATTCTCATGTTACATTTTTGGGACGGTGTGAATAATCGCAAAATGTGCAAAGCCGGCTTGGCTTGTAACAGCGACGAATGCCATTAACCAGTACTGGCAAAAGATAAATGCGGCAAAAAAGAACTGTTCGAAGATCGAGTCGTTCAAGGCTCAGGTTATGGCCAGCTGAACCCATAAAAACGGCTGGGATAATTGGTCCACTGTGGATCGCTGAAATAAGATGAACCACCCGTGAGAGTGTTGGTTGCTACTGGATTCCAAACTGGATTGGCCAAGTTCGTGCAGGCGTCCACCACGATGACAAGGCCGCTTGTGCCGATGATATTGAATCCGAATTTGTTCGTGCGCACGCCAAAGCTCACGCCGCCGGTTTGCGCCTTCGGATTCCACAGAATGGCTGGAGGCTCAAACGAAGGATAACCCCAAAAAGCTAAACTCCAGCCAGTGGTGCCCGGCAAATAATAGGTTTTCGCCAAACCGTCTGTATAGAACACCTCACCACCATTGGCGGGAGCATTGCCTGTAAAATAGACGCTGGCCAGGTCGTAGCAGGAAGCGAACGCATATTCCCCTATGCTGGTGACACCGCTGCCAATTGCGACGTTGGTCAGGTCGTTGCATTGTAGGAACGCCTCCTCTCCGATGCTGGTAACACTATTGGGAATCGTGACGCTGGACAACTCGTGGCAATCGAAAAACTCCGACGCCCCAATACTGGCGAGGCCACTGTCGAACGTAATGTTGGCCAGTTTGCATTCTGCAAAAGCGGCTGCTTCAAGTGCGGTGACGCCGCTGGGAACTGTATAGCTGCTTTCACTCATACCCTCTGGATAATAAACAAGTGTGGTCTGGGTATTGTTGAACAAGACCCCATTTACAACGGTGTAATCGAGATTAGCTGGATCCACAGTTATTGCAGTTAGGCTTGGATTGTCAAGGAAAGCCTCATCTCCAATACTTGTGACACTGGCAGGAATCATTACGCTGCTTAGATCCGCTCCGTCGAATGCTCCATATCCGATGCTGGTGACGCCGGTGCCAATTATAACGTTCGCCAGACTATAGCAGGCTTCGAACGCGTAAGTTCCGATACTTGTAACGCTGTTGGGGATCGTCACATTGGTTAGGCTAGTGCAGTCTTCAAACGCAGCGTTTCCGATGCTGGTTACGCTGTTGGGAATCGTTACGCTCGTCAGGTTGGTGCAGCTTAAGAATGCATTCGCCCCGATGCTGGTGACCGTTAAGTCATTTATCGTGCTTGGAATCGTGACGGAACCTCCAGGGCCTTTGTAGTCATAAATGCTAATAGTGCCATTATTTTCTGTATAGAAAAATGGCGGTAAGTTCAGTGAAAGGTTTGCGATGGAAGTTCCATTTGCCCCAGTTACGTTGAGCGAAACCGCCAAATTTGTCCCAAAATCATTTGGGTCGTAATAATGGTACAAACTTTCTACAGTCGAAGATGATCCATCACCAAAGTTCCACTGCCAACCCGCGGCACCAATGGACATATCTGTGAACCAAACACTCGTTGGAACATAACCGGAAATGGCAGATACAACGAATGAGGCGAAGGGATGTGTCGGGCCATTAACCCAAGTCCCGGAAGCTTGGTCGTAGCCGTTCATATAAGTTTGTCCACCCAAAAAAGACCAATTGACGGTCCCATAGGGGTCGACGTAAACACTATCCGCCGTTTGCACCGGACCGCTTTCCCATGCTCCGCGCGAAGGATCATAGATTGCAAAATATAGTGCGTAGTCATTCAGCCAAGCTACGGTACCGCCGTCAGTGTTGACGAATGAACCCTCGTTGCCAGGTCCACTTCCAAATTGCCAGGCACCACGATAAGGGTCGTATGTAGCGTAATGTTCGCTGGCATCATAATCCGATCCCCAAGCCACAACTCCGCCAGAATCTACCAAGGTCACGTCGGTACCACTCCAAGAGCCCAAGCCGTATTTCCATGTTCCCGCATTAGGATCATAAACTGCGAATTGTACATTGCCCGAATTGTCATAGCAGGCCACGATTCCATTCTGATTAAGAATATCAACGGCTACCATATTAATGCTCCCGTATATCGTTTGGCCTCTAACGGGGTCATAAACACTAAACTGCACTGAATTGCCATTCTGCGACGCGGAGACACTCTGAAGTGGCGCCGAGAAGGCGGAACATTTCACAGCGCCTGCCTCTAGTAACAGGAAAATGGCGATGGTCGAGGTCCACAGATGCGCGAGTAGGTTTTTCATAGATCACTTCTGTAGGCAGGATTAGTTGAGGATACGCTGACAGCTTCGTACACTATTTGAGATCGCGCCAAGCCCGCAACCCCAGTAGAAACAGCAGAAGCAGAAACAAGTTTCGGGAAGGCTTCGTTTGGTTTTAATGGTCTGATTTTGGTTAGTGTTATCCGACTGATTGGTAGCGTACTAAAAGTAGGCTACGCCGCTATTTCGACGATCAGTAATGATTTTGCTTCAGTTTATTTGGATAAGCAAGTCTTTTAGTGTTACAATGTTGAGTCAATGGTGCCGATGCATATCGCATTACTGTTTAAGTGTTTGCTCCAGCCTGTGCTCATATTCTTCCAAAGACGGAATTTTCATCAAGGCCCGTTTCGCATAGGCCCAATGAACGGCCTTGCTGTTGTGTCCCAAAGCCTCCTGCGCGAACTGCTGGAACAGGTCAAAGACCGCGCGTGGCTGGCGAAGGTTACGAATGCGTTGAATCAGCATTAACAAAGAAGAAATGCGGCGAAAACAAGGTGTCCTAATTTGCTGGCGGAGATTTTCGCTTTAAGCCTATAACTGCCAGGCTGAATAATATTAACCCAATCACGAACATGAATAATCCTGAGCAGGCAAAAAGACGTGGATAATATTGCATCGCCATTACGCCGACACCAAAGCCCATAAACCCTCTGGCTAAAATATACATCCAAAGTTCCCAAGGAGTAAGACTTTGGACTTTCCTATGGTTCCATTTCAATGGAGACATATCGTTTCCTTTCTTTATATCTTTCACAATTTGGCTTCTGTGCTGAATCCACCGGTATAGTAGGAGAAATTCAATGCGACCGCACTCTGAAAGTTTTCAAACAAATTTAAGACGGCAGACTGCGACCTTTGATGCTCCGGCTAGCGTTCTCACAAAAACTCCGTTCTCAGTTGACACCCCTACCGCAGGTTGAACAGCCACACTATATGGATAAGTTTCAGGATTTGAGACGTTAGATAACGCTACACGCGCTAGAGTGATGTGTGGTGCGTAACCTTCCACAGGGGTGAGAGGCACCAGTCCTGCTTTCTTGATGTGTTTAAAACATGCCGTTTGTTCTTGGACTATCTCTGGAGACTTTATCATCAGGAATTCCGCCCAGAATTTACCTTCATGTTCTGCTTGGCCTTTCCGTAAATGAAATTTATCAAGAGAAAGAACCATTTTACTCCTACATCTCCATGCACGAAATGAAGATATGACCATGCTTTCGTTCACTGCTTGAAACTGGCAGAGAGTAACGTGGGCCAGTGCGTCTGTGCCTAAAATATAACCTTCAGCGATATCCTTGAAGTGAGCCTGAGCGATTTCGACAAAGAGCTTCTGTTGTTCTGGATCTATCGGCAGGAGCGCGATATTATAACGATTCATATTTGCTCCATTCGTGGAAGATCATAATATTCTCAGCAATCCTTCGAGAACCTCTGTCACGAAGGTTCCTATCTCAGGCTGTTCTGAGCGTCGCGGACCGGCGACGTTGAGCGTTTTAATCCGATTCGTTCGCAGAAACTCCAACAGACGAAATTCGGGTGGCGTCGTTCCTATATTACGAACCAGTAGCAATAGCGGTTTCCCATATTTCCTAGCGAACTCAGCCGTTTTCTTTGTTCCGCCTTCAAGCTTCGGCTTGATCGAGAAGATTACAGTAGCGTCACTGTCCCTACAATTCCACCGCGTTCTGAGCGCGAATGTGGTGCTGCGCGTTTCCTTTAACCGAAACTTTGATGGAATGATGCCGCCTTTTTCTTGCTTGCGTCCCTTGGGGCACCACCCGCCGTGCGGTAAGCCATTTCTAAAAGCAAATTCCAAGGCTGCCGAGTCGGCCCCGGTTTGACCGCCTGAACAGACTATCAATGTCTTCTTCATTGTGTCAGAAAGAATTCTCAAGGCACATTGATCTCAGAATACCATTTTATCCCGTTTCCGGGCACTTCCCAGGCGTTTGATCGCCTCCTCGATCACGAGGAATGACGCCGGCTTGTCGACTTTGGGAGGCCACCAGATTTCAAACGCATGAGGAAAATCCGCTGCCGCAAAAAGATTGCATCCGACAATGTGCCCGCTCGTAAGGCCAGCGTAAGTCTTCACGTGCGCATAAAAACCCGGATTGTCGATGGGATAGAGTTCGGCGATCTTAAGGTTTGGCAGGCGGCCATCTTTTAGTTTTTCGAGATATCCAGTCCAGAATTTCAGGGATGCTTCCTGTCGTTCAATGGGCACGTTTCCCGCCTTCTCCCTGTCCGCAAACCATTTCGGGGTCCCGAAGAATACGCGAATGCTCCGAAGCGCGTCCGTCCACGGTTCATCACCCTTCAGTTCGTCCCGAATTCTGGAGTTCATCTCCGTCTCGGTTTCTCCGGGACGCTGCGTGTCCTCGGGAAATTGCCCTTGCCTGTCCTGCCAAGCCAATCTTTCCTTTCGGAATACTCCACCGCTTACCGCAACCATCGAGACCGAGACGATACTCTTTTTCTCCCTCCAATCTTCCCCATAAATATTGGCCGCGTTGTAGCTCATCCGCAGCACTCGAACCACGCTTTGCGCCGGGAAAGGGCGCTCGGACTGTTCTAGCATCTTTAGAGCTTCTCGTTCACTTTCGGCCAAGTCCCGAAACCAGCCGCAGAATGTCTCTTTGTCGAATTTCTCGCATGGCGCGCCTGGAATATGACGTTTGATTATTTCAAATATTTCTAATTTCGGGCTCGTGCGTTCGGATGGCTTATCCGCGGATGAGACCTGCTTTTCTGCCGAGGCGATCTTATCCCAAACATTCGCTGCAATCTTAAACATGGTACTACCCTTCGGCAAATCCGGCTTAGGAGAACTCACGTTTTCGGAGTCCAACCACTTTGGAAAATTCGATTGGTCGGCTCCCCCAAGATTTATTTCGTTTTTCACATTCCGTCCAAGGGACCTCCCAAGTTGGAAGTTCATTTCTACCATGATGGGTAGCAAACATGATTTCATAGAGCCAGTAATACAACGCGGGCGTGGCGCATTCCAGTGGAATTTTGCGGGGAATTCAGACGAATCAGAATTTCGGGAAAATCCGCGATTGGTCGAAAATTCTGCGGAATTACACAGATTCTTTTGTCCTGTCTTCCAATGAAAGCTTACGAAATGGATATTACTCGTCATCGAGGCTGAGTGGTTTCGATGTTCGAATCGAACTAAACAGTCCAGTGCGCACTTGGACGAACTGAAAAACGTCCAATGAAAAAACAAAAGTATCAGATGGGGTCTCCACTCGCCGGGACTCAACTTGCCGACGTCGGATCGGAAAGCACACAGCGTGGCGATGCTTTCGTCGTTGAATGGCAATTGTCGGATATTGACCGGGCAATGGCCGAAGCTTCGTTAGCCGCGTTGAGGGTTCAACGTACTCGTGACAACAGTACGTCCAGAATCTCAACTAGGGAGTTTCCATGGGGCGGCATAGCGACGGTCTTGGTGGTGTTGCTCGTGGTTGTGGTCATCGGTTGGGTGGGGTGGGAGGCCATTCAGGGTATTGAGCAGCTCGAGTTGGTGCTTGCACGTGCGGCAAGTTAGGCCCCGCAAGGCAGCGAAGGCCGTTCCGAAAAGGACGGCCTTTTTGCTGCGCACATTTCGCGCAAGCCGCATAGCCGGTCCAGCCGGGCGGGCGGGTGACTGTCAATCCTCGTTTGGCATCGTTAATGATGGCGGCCCAAAGCCTCCTGTGCGAAGCGTTCCGGGTATCGCCCTGAGAAAATATGTTTCCTGATGAATTTAATAAACATCAGCAGGCATGGAGGGGATTGGCTGTTGTGGACGCTGAAGTTTTGCCCACGTGATAATCCGACAACATTTTCTTTCCGATTTCAAGTAAGCAAGTAATCGGGCGGTGAGATTTGAACTCGCTCACGCTTGGCCGGCTTTCACTCGAAAATCAATTGTTTTCAAGGAGATCAGTAACATTAGAGATGATAGCGAAAACTTTTTTGTGAAGTAAGATGAATCTGAAAATGTTTCGCCGGTTAGGAAATGTGAGGAAAATGAACATTGACTTTACATTGACGTTTCGAAAAATCAGGCGGTCATAGCTGATACAGTCGCAGCCATCACCGAAAGCGATCCGGAAAGGTTGGAATGAAAAATCTCCTACAACCTTTCCTTGGTGTTTAACGGGACAGTGCCACGAGGCGGGCAAGGCATTTGGCTGTTCAGTTTGAGTAGGCGATCTTTCCTTCACTTTTGAGAAGCGTTCATAGCCGAGAAGCTGTTCTGGCGTTTGATTTTCATTGGCACTGCTGGTGCTATGGTTGGCGTGTAAAGTTCAATCTTGTTGTAAAGCATCTCGCAGAGGCCAATTATTCCTAACGGAAGAATGTCAAAATACTGTCTGGCATCGTTGAAACAACCCATAAACAGCATTCCAGTCAGAAACGCTCCAGCCACTACCTTGAACATCCTGTGCAGCGGCGAGAAGAACAGAAGCAGGATTGTCCCGCAGTTGATGAACAGGAAGCAGTTGAGCTGTGGCGAAAACAGAAATTTCAGGTTGAACTTAAACCAAAACAAAAGATTCGTCCGCTCGCTGGCGTCTTTTCCTGACCAGACTGGCGCTTGAAACCCATAATGGCCGATAGGGTAATGATGAACAAAGAACCAGCGTGGCAGCAGGAACGCCAGTGCCAGCCACATCCAAACCAGCAATATATTTCGGAGCTTCCAGGAAGAGAATAGAAGGAGCAGGGCGCAAACCTCTACTGTTTCCTTGAACAAACCACCGACCATTATCACCAAGGCAATCCATAGCCATTGTTTCCTCATCGCTAACAAGCAAGCCCATGTGAAAAAGAACATTGCTGGCAAATCCCACGGCATGAATGTCATCACGGAAACGGTCGTGAGATTGTTGGCAACACGCTGCGAGCGTGCCGAGCATGACGAAAACCGCGTCGGGCCTGTAGAAGACCAGCAGCAGGCACAGAAGGAAAAACCATGCCGCGTAGTAGGCCGAAAAAACCACCTCGTAACCCGGAATTTGATAACCGCCAAAATGGATGTAATCTTTTCCAACATTCCAGACGTGATTAACGCCAGACGAATCCGTGCTATTGTAACAAATAACCTGTGAGTGCTTTATGACCCACCGATATGTCCAGTCCCAGACCTTTCCTGCCAAGTCAATTGAAGCAACCCGGCTGCCCCATCCTGGAAAAGTTGTAAGTTCGCTTAACTCTGTTTGTTTATCTACCAGTGGTTGCTTGCTTTCAAGGGTAAAGGCAAACAGGCCGTTAATGTTGTTATCTTCATGATGCGGAAATTCTGCCACCGGCCAAAGCAACTCGAACAAGTAGAACGAAAGAACCAGGCCAACAAACAGGCCAACGATTCGTAATTTTGTTATCATGATATGGAAACCAATCTCATTTGTTACATTTCGCTAGGGGATACTCGCTTATATGACTCTCTTCGTTAGAGTTATAGGCCATGCATCGACATCCAGCTTTTAGAATGCGGCTCGACATTGTTTTAAATGTGTTACACATAGTGAGCAATTATTCCCATGCTAACTGTTGTTTGTTTTAATCGTTTTCTAGCACAAATAAATTACGAAGATTATAGCCGTCTTTAATTTATTGAACAGGGGACAGAATTGTTACCCTCCTCTTTTCCATTCACACTGACCTTGGCACAAGAAGTGCCTTCCAAACTTGGACATTATTCGCGGGCTTTATCGAGCCACATGCGTACCGCTTCAGTACGATTACTAACGTGAAGTTTCTTATAAACGTTGTTTAGGCATTTATGGACCGCTGAATAGCTGATCCCGAGTTTATCCGAAATCTCTTTGTACAACAGCCCTTCCGCCAAATTCTTTAAGACTTCCCTCTCTCTGGGATTGAGTGGTAAATTTGTGTTGATTTGTATTTTTGAAAACGGCGTAATTTTAGTTCCTTTTTCGTTCGGTTTAGCATCAGCTTGATTAACAGCGGCGAAACGAAGTGTTGCCAAAAGCTGATCTGCTTCGAAAGGTTTTATGAGGTAAGCGATGGCTCCAGCCTGTAAAGAAGTACCTACCAAGTTCGAATCGTGAGTTCCAGTAACAATGACAATTTTCAAAAGAGGCATAGTCCGCTTTAGTCTCTTTGCACATTCTATCCCGTTTAAATCAGGAAGCCTAATGTCCATCAAAGTCAAGTCAGGAGACAAACGAGGAATGCCTGTCAATGCACCAGCGGCATTGGTAAAACTGCCGGCAAATATGAAATTTTCGGCAGATTGCAGAATATCTTTAAGGCAAAGACATGTGTTTACATCGTCGTCCACCACAGCGACACGCATAGGGGGAGTGCTTTTTAAGGTATTCAACACAGCCCATCCTCCTAACGTAGCCCCCACGTTCTTTCGAGAAGCAGATTTGCATTCATACCGAGCTTACAGCAAGGGAAGCCATCCTAACCCCTACAACTTCACTTTCGCCTGTATCGTCAATAATGATAACAGAAGAAACTAAACTGTCCATAACAATTTATTCACCGGGAAAGGAATTAGCCCGCGTGTGACGTTCTTACGTTTATACAATTTAGTTTTGCTGAATATTTCACAATGGTTCCAAACCATACCCCGATACGAATATAAACTACTCTCTCGGATCGTTTGCAAATCGTCGTTAAATTGTTTTAGCTTCACTTATCGGAACGCATCTGCCGTGCCAGACTTCAAAAGAGGTGGCGAAAGGCGCGTGACAGTTTTGTCCCCTATTCAACCAATTAAAAGCAGCTACAATCTCTCTAGTTGCTACTGCTATAAGCTATAAGGCGGAAGCAAAAGCAATAACGTGGACTAAATGCTTTCACGGCCAGTAAAGAATATTATTTATATTTGCCATACAATAATAGGCTTTAAGAATTTAATTATACACAAGACATATGACTCTAGAGGTATCACTCGTATGTAATGATCTCGATGCTTTTTAGCTAAACTAGCAGCACCTAACAATACATGGAATAATGTTTTATGAATGGAATAAATCTTAAAAATAAAATGCTTAATTTCTTTCAACGTCCATTTGACCGGCTGGCACTGGTGGGTGTGGGCGCGGAAATTGGCGTTTATCGTGGGCAACATGCAGCCCAACTGCTTGCCCGGCATCACGAGATAACCAAGTTGTTTTTGGTAGATCCTTACGTGACATACGATGATAAGCAAATATCGATTGAGGAATTGCGAATGGCACAAACGGATGCGCATATGCGACTGGAGAAGTTCAACGGCAAAAGCCAATTTGTCCTGGGGGATTCTAGTTTGTTGCAAAATGAATTATCACTGGGGGTCGAACCTTATTTAGATTTTGCATACATTGACGGCGATCACCGCGAGCCAGCTGTAGCGTTTGATATTGAAAGGGTTTGGCCTCTTATCAAACGCGGCGGTATCATGGGAGGACATGACTTTCATCCTGATTGGCCGGGCGTCGTCAATGCCGTCACAAAATTTGCCGTTAAATGCGCTCTCGAATTATGCGTTGAGACACCCGATTGGTGGATTGTGAAGCCATAACCATCAGTTAGTCGAGTATCCCTTGATGGCAATTAACTATGAAGACGCTTTGAGGAGGTATCAATTATGATAATGCTTTATAAAATCCTTGGAGGGGCGCTGTTGCTAGGGATATGGGCGGTGATGTTGATGGCAATGGGGATTTGCTATTGCCTGGAGTGGGTGCTGAGGAAAGGGAAGATGCTTTAACAGCAAAGGAACAAGGGATTAAAAATGCGAAATTAAGGCGAATATCTATTGATAGCGAGTAACTCAAACAATGTAGAAGCACCCACGGCGGAACCGCTACTTAGATGAGATCGTTCTTATGAAAATCCTTATCCTACTCCCGCTTTCCATTTTATTGATTTTCTACGTCGCAGGCATCGTCACGTGTGCGTTTGGAATTTGGCTAGGGGTTAACGATGAATTACATAATGTCGCAAATAATAAACGTAAAAGCCCATTCTCAAAGGCGTCCGAGACACAGGGTAGAAAATATATTGGTTTCAAAATGCTGCTTTTGTGAAACATTTGCTTTTTCTTTGCGCTGCGTGTCTTTTGAGCGTTATTAGTGGAACCGCCCAAACTCGATCAATACCTCAATTCTCCGGCTCTTCAACGACGCTGGAAAAGCCTCCACCTCCAATACCGGAAGCAATCATTCTGACGAAGCAGCCGATTTTACTTGGGCCTGCAAGCAATGCGTTGCAATCAGCCACAATAGAGTGTGCATCGATAACAAACGTAATGCAAACGGTGGTATACTTTGCTACAAATAGCGCGACATCGCCGTCGTTTATTTGCACGAATAGTTTTACCGGAAATACCGGCATCATCAATGATTTACCATGGGCGAGGCTTTATTTATTTGGGCAAAGCATTGGGTCGAATCGGCTGGCATCGGCCATAAACTACGAAGGCTCATATTGTAGTTGGGGAGAGTGGCCACTGCTCGCAATCCAAATTTCCACCAATTCGATGACATGGTCGCTAAATAAACACAATGGAACTGTAAATCCACCCGACTTGCAGCGCCTTTTTCGAATGGCTTATGAGAAATATGATAGTGGGTCCATTCAAGTAGCCCACTATCAGAAGTTCAAACATCCGCTGCCTTAAATTATACTTGGTGTTTTCAGACGGATTCGTGGACCAACTGCATGCGCGGCAATCGCGGCGACTGTGATCGAAGACTTCATCCGTGACAAACCTTAGTAAGCGTCACGCCAAAACGATTCTGCGGAGTGGCGAAACCGTGTTGTTGAAAAATGCGCGGTGTGGCGAGTGCAGCGATTGCAGAGTCCGGTTATGTCGGGCATTTGGTGTTAACGTATCGAAGCAATCCGAGTGTTGCTTGATAGCTGCGGAAAGTAGTTTTGACTTCATCGGGACATTTCTTGTGCCAGACTTAGTGTGAGAGGAAAAAAGGAGTGTGACAGTTTTGTCCCCTATTCAGGAAATTAAAGCCGGCTATAATCTTCGTAATTTCTTTGTGCTAGAGAGCCATGAAAAAAAGTCGAAAAAGCAAACGAGATACCGATGCGGCGCTAAAAGTAAATCTGTTTAGGGGCGATCGTAAAAAATGCGGTTTCGAAATTCCTTCTTTATGAAAAATATTCTCATTCTTTGCGTTGTCCTGTTAAATCTCAAAATTTTTGGCCAGGGACAACAGACAACCAGTGTTCCCTCTGCAACTCCATACACGATCGTTTCACGCGATGCCAATTCGCAAGTTTGGCAAAGTACCGTCTACGAGCAGGGGCCATCCGGTCAGGTTGCCACACATAATCAGCAATACACCGAGTTGGCGTCAGGAATGAATTATAAAGACCCAACGACTGGTGAATGGGTTCCATCGCAAGAGGTCATAGACATTCTTCCCGATGGCAGCGGGGCAGCAACCAACGGGCAACATCAAGCGTATTTCCCCGGGGATATTTACAATGGGGTGATCACGCTCATTACTCCGGACGGAATACAATTGCAAAGCCGGCCCATCGGCTTGAGCTACAGTGATGGAACCAATACGGTCTTGATTGCCGCTTTGACCAACAGCATTGGTGAACTGATTTCATCCAACCAGGTACTCTATCCCAATGCGTTTGTGGGCGTTAAGGCCGATTTGCTGTACACCTATACCATAGGTGGATTCGAACAGGACATCGTTATTCAAGAACAGCCGCCGACACCTGAAGATTTCAATCTGAATTCGAACAATTCCTGGTTGCAAATGATGACGGAGTTCTTTGACGCGCCAGATCCGATGGTTTACGGGGAATCAGACGATTGGTTAGGGTTCGGATCGATGCAAATGGTGCCCGGCAAGGCATTTCTGTTGGGAACCAATGAGCAGGACAATGGAATAAAAGTAAACAAATTATGGGTTAGTGTGTCTGGTCGTCAGCTCTTGGTAGAACAGGTGCCGGTAATGGCGTTGGCAGATCAATTATCGCAATTGCCGGCGCCGCAAAACACCACCACCAAGGCAAATCCGAGCCTGCCGTTGAACGTTGTTTCAGCCAAACGGCTTTTGCCAGAACCACGGCCAATCCAAACCAGCCATCAGCCGCCGTTGGTCGCTAAAACCGAACCTCCGTCTAAGGGTGTGGTGCTGGATTATGTGACATTGAATAATACACTGTCTGCGAACAGCCAACCGTATATATTTCGAGGAGATACGACTTATTATATTTCGGGAGGGACAACGATAACCGGAGGTAAAGGCACGGTGATTGAAGGCGGAGCAGTGATCAAATACGCCAATAATACTTCCCTCACAATTGAGAACAGCTTGATTACGCCGACCAATGCGTATCGTCCGGCCATATTTACGGCCAAGAATGACAATAGTATTGGTGACCCGATCAGCGGCAGCACCGGCAATCCAATCAATACCGGAGCTAGCTATCTGGTCATCGATTTTGGGAGTATTTCAAATAATGCCAGTTTGTCCAATTTGCGTTTCTCATATGCTGGAACCGCAGTCGTACAAGCTTCACAGGGGTTATATTACTACACGGGCTATCCGATTTGGAATTGCCAGTTTATCAACTGCGGTACTGCTGTTTCCTTGATTGATTACTCCAGTTCGTACGCAATTACATTGAACTTGTACAATGTGTTATTTGCGAATTGTGGAACCGTGTTGACAAATGGGGATGTTTCGGGCTTCGGGTATATCAAGCTGGCAGGGCAAAACATTACCGTGGACAACGCCAATGTTCTGGTGGGAACATGGTATTATGGATCTTCCGAAGACACCCTCGCGGGCACGAGCACTTTGACCAATAGCATCCTGACTGGAGTGACGCGTCAGATAAGCTATATGGGCCCTGGGGCAAATTTTGCTGCCAATCTTTCTTATACAAACTTCTGTTATGTAGGCACCAACACCGGCGTTTATCAGACCGTTGGGGCGGGCAATTATTACCTGGCCACGAACAGCCCTTGTCGCAGCGCCGGCACAGCAACTATCAGCCCGGCATTGTTGGCTGAACTGCAACAAAGAACGACCTGGCCACCTGTCGTTTATGCCAGTACAAATATTTCCTCTCTGGGCATATTAAGCCCCGATGCCACGCGGGATACCAATGCCGCGCCGGATTTGGGGTACCACTATGATCCATTGGATTATGTTTTTGGCGGTTGCAATCTGTCCAACAGCCTCACATTTATGGCCGGCACTGCGGTTGGCTGGTACGAGACGAACGGGATTCTTTCCTCGCCTTATGCCATTTTACTGACCAATGGTGGCAGTCTTTTTTTCAGTGGCAATGCGACCGCACCAGACTATTTTGCGCGATATGCTATGGTTCAAGAGGAGTGGAATGGGAATTGGACGAACACGGGATTGGGTGGCATTTGCCTCAACGGCAGCGGACAAACGCCGCTGCCGCAATTGTCCGGTTTTTTCACCAAATGGACGACCGACGCCAGAATAAATGTTTTCAGTGATGATTCCGCTTACGGCCTTAGCGGGTTTCTAAATTGCGAGTTTTACAATGCGGGGCTGTCTTCTTCTTTGTCGGCCAACGCTTTTACTAACTGCCTTTTCTTTCGGGATTTGACGGCCTTTTCTGACACCTACACGAACGACGGTTTTGTTCTGGATAATTGCACGTTTTACGATGGCGGAGTCTCCATGGCTCGCACCAATACGTATCCGGTTTCATCCTGGCAGATCGAGAACTCCTCCTTCGATGGGACGAGTTTCTCCTGGCAGGACAACTGGAACGGAACCAATGACACACTTTTTAATTACAATGCATACAATACCAACAACTTCAGTCGGACAAACTATCCTTATTTGAGTCCCCCGACCAATGGAACATTGGAAGTTGTAGGAGCAAAAGACATCATGGTGACGAATTACAACTGGGAAAGCAGTTGGTTTGGCACCTTTTATTTGCCGACAAATTCGCCGCTCCTTGGGATGGGCAGCACCAATGCGAATTTTCTCGGCTTATATCATTTCACGACGCAAACCAATCAAACGGTGCAAGGCACCAACAAGGTTGACATTGGCTACCATTATGTCGCAACCGGCACTAATGGAAATCCGATCAGCACGCCAGGGGACGGCACGCCGGATTATATCGCCGACGCGAATGGCAATGGACTTGATGATTCGGGGGAAACTCCCTGGGATATTGGGATTCTTTCCCAGCCTAAAAGCCTCGACGTCGCTCAGGGCCAAAGTGCCATTTTTTCTGTTACGGTGGGCGGCATTGGGCCGTTCACTTATCAGTGGCTGCTCAACAGCAATGCCATCGCTGGGGGGACTTCATCCAACTACACAGCGCTAGTTGTTCAACAGTCGCAAGATGGAAGTCCGTACTCAGTAATAGCGAATAATGGCGATGGATCCGTGACAAGTTCAGTTGCGATCCTGGGTGTGGAAATTCCTTTCAGTATAACGAATTTCACACCGGTAAGTCTAACCGTGACCCAGGGAGCAAATGTAAGTTTTTACGTTGGCGCAAGCGGCAACCATCTCAGTTACCAATGGTCCACCAATGGGGTCAACATCGAAAATGGACTCAGGGTCTCAGGGGCAACCAATAATACTTTGGCGATTTCAAGTGTCCAAGTTTCGGATGCGAACATCTACACCGTCGTAGTCACTAACTTATTTGGCAGCACAAATATGCAAGCGTCATTGATTGTCGCCACGAATCCCCTCATTACGGCCATGTCACCCAATACAAATGCAATCCAGTCAGAAGACGTGACATTCACCGTCACCGACTCCGGTGAACAAAGCAACCAATGGTGGTTTTCGAATTCGGTTGCGAACTATCCTATTACTAATCAAATCGAAACGAACTACACTCAATTAGTGGTCCAACCGACCAACGATGGTCTTTATTACGTGGTTGTCAGCAGCCTTGCCGGCAGTACCAATGATGGCGCTACCCTCAATGTGTTGGTGCCACCGTGGATCACGCAACAGCCGACGAACCTTACAGTGAACCAGGGGAGTAACGCAACGTTTAGCATCACTGCAATTGGAACAACGAATCTCGGCTACCAATGGTTCATGAACGGCACAAATGCCATATCTTGGGCCACAAGCAATTCTATGACGTTGACGAATGTGGTGGGAACCAACGCCGGGGGTTATTCCTGCCTTGTCACGAACATCGCCGGAACCAATATGAGCGCGTGGGCGTGGCTTTCAGTAAGTTTAACAGGGGGCGGCACTACGAACGGCTGGGGAACTAATAGCACCCCGCCGATTTCGGGCACATTCGTTTCGATGATTTCCCCTACCAATGCTACCCCGACAAATCCTTTCATTTTCCCTTATGCCAATCTGCCCATTTCCATCCGGGCCACTGCATCCAGCGTATATGGCTATGTCACCAATGTTGCTTTCTATTTTACGGGCACAAATTCTGGCCCGGCTAGTTTCAGGATCGCGGGAAATGCTGTTCCAGGTCCGAACATAACTTCGAACACGGTTTTTGCGCTGGCCTGGACCAACGCCTTGCCGGGAACAAACATCCTCGAAGCCGTGGCACAGGATTATGACGGGCAAAGCAGCACGTCGTCGCTGGTTTATGTGATTATGACAGTGCCTCCTACTGTTTCCGTCGGCCCGAGCATCACGAATCTCATTTGGGTGGAAGGAAGCACCAGTATCACCGATTCGGTTTTTGGCGCGATAGCGAATGATGGACAGCCATATTCCTACATAACCAATATTTCCTGGACCGCCAGCAGTCCTGGCGCCGGCACTGCGACGTTTTCACCCACAAATTCGTTGACTCCGTCAGTGACATTCTCTACCAACGGCTCTTATCTGGTAACACTTTCGGTAAACAACGGTTATGTGACCGGCTCCGCTTCTTGCACCGTTAACGTCATTCGCCACCCTCAAATCAATTTCATTTCACCGACGGATGGGGAAATCTACCTTACAAATACCCCAGTTGTTTTGAGTGTAACCGCAACACCTTACGACGGCAATATTACCAGTGTAGCCTTTTATACGAATTCTGTTTTCCTCGCGAATGGCATCCAGAGTATCAATAGCACCTGGACGTACCTGTGGACAAACGCTCCCTTCTGGACAAACATTATTTCTGCCGTGGCCTATTGCAGTGACGGATTGACCAATACGGCTACAGTCACCAACCTAGTGGTTCCTCCTTTGGCCGTGTGGTTTCTTGCCCCTACAAACGATCAACTATTCGTCATTTCACCCACAAATATTTTTCTTACCGCTCTTGCAACCGACTATGTCGGGGCGACGAGTATAAATGTTGTGTTTACAAATCAGACCCAATCAATTGGTTTGGGGGCTGGAACGCCACAGAGCAATTCCACATATTACCAATTGATTTGGGACGACGTTACCAATGGAAACTACACGGTCACTGTAACGGCCAGCGACAACCTCGGAAATGTGGCGACGAACGCAGTTTCCATTATCGTTAATGCCGTGCCGACAGTCAGCATCGTCAGCCCGACAAATCTCCAATCCTTCCTGGAAGTCACCAATATACCAATTGAGGTCATGGCCACGGACATCGACGACGGCATTGCAAACGTCCAATTTTATACCAATGGATTCGGCGCGAGCAATCTCATGGGCACTCTCACGCTTCCCAATACGGTGAGTAATCTCTATGAAATGACCTGGAGCAATCTTACCGCGGGATCATATCCCGTTTACGCCGTCGCCACTGACAATCGCGGCGCAAGCACCATCTCCGAACCCGTGGCTTTTGTAGTGACCCCTACCAATCTGCCACCGATCGTAGAAATTACCAATCCGATAAATGGCGAAGGTTTTGCTGATGGAGGCGATTTCACGATTACAGCTATTGTTACGAATGGAAGCACCCCTGTAACCAATGTCGAATTTTATGCCAATGGCCTAGATCTTGGCGGTGACCCCAATCCCCCATACGAAATCAACGAATGCTGCTGGAAACCCGGAACGTATCAACTTGTAGCCGTCGCGACGGACAACTTCGGGGATAGTGCCGCATCTAGCAATGTGGAAATTACTGTCGCGCAGCCGGTACCAGAAAGCCAAGGTTTTTGGGACCCTCAGTTTTCTCAAACGATGACTTACTATTTCAATAACGACATAGGTACACCGACTGAAGCCGATGCGTTTGCATATTTGCCAGTCGGAACAAATCAAACGGTGTATATAGCGACTCCTATCGCCGTGTTTAGTGTCTCTGACGGAACAAATTGGACTCAATTGCCATTTGTGTTCGGATCTGGAGGAGAGCCCGATACCGATGGGGATTGGGAATTTATACCATATGATGCAATTATGGCACAAGATACAAATATTTATGTATTTGGACCGACAAATTATGCAGCGTGGGATGATAACGATTTCGGGAATGCGGCATATAACCTTTTGGAGCAAGTTGGCAATTCGTTTACGACTGTAGGAAATGGAGTAGACCAATGCGGAGGCAACACCTACGATGTCCAAGGTATTACAAAATACAATGGTAATACTTATATTTGCGGTTATTTTACGAGTGTTGGTCCATCGTGTAATACTAACGTTCAATATATTGCGATGCTGAATCCAACAAACAATTCTTGGATGCAAGTCGGCAACGGCCTCAACGGCCCTGTCGTGGCCATGGCCGTCTTCGAGAACAATTTGTATGTCGGAGGCTCGTTTACCAATGCAGGTGGCAATACAAATATCAATTATGTAGCGCGACTCTCCGGAAATATTTGGACAAATTTAGGCTCCGGAGTTTCAGTGAGGCCTCCTTATGATTATGAAGACACCAGCACATTTCAATTTATGCCGGTCACGGCATTCGCTGTGTGCAATACCAACTTGTATGTAGGAGGACAGTTCACTACCGCCGGCAGCGACACCAACGCGCACGGGATCGCTATTTGGGATGGTTATAATTGGCATAGCATGGGCGGAGGACCTGGAATACAGACAGAATATTACATCGGTTCCGATGGGGAGTATTCTGGTCCAAGCTCTTTCTGGCCTCCTGTTACAGTTAACACAATATCAGCCCGCGGCAACCAAGTGTATGTAGGCGGGAACTTTTCTTATGTTGCAAACGAAGAAACAAACGGCCCTGTGGCTGTCGCGCATAGTTCGGGCGGATACAGCGAAAGCTTCATTATTTCAAATAGCGATCCTGCTATTGTTCCCGCTAACGGCATTGCGATGGCTACTTGGAGCGAAGCTGATCAACTGTGGCAATGGAGTAGCTTGGATGGTGGTGTAGGTGGCCCTTTTCCATTTACGGGTGTGCAGGCCTCTTTGATTGTGCCCGGACCTAATTCGAATAGCTATGATCTTTATATCGCATCCGAAGGAAGGGAATATAATCGTATGAATAGCATTAACACATTTCCTTTTGTCGGATCGGCAGAGATTCCATCGTATGGCATGGCTCGGTGGCGAGTGGGGTATTCTTTGCCGCCAAGCCTTCCCACAGTAATAATCACCAATCCGCTGAGTTCGTCTACATTTACAAATACCAACTCGATCACGATTGCGGCCG
>Ga0206855_10079_pt1 | contig 30300 bp, 30 predicted proteins | sample Alteio_BWOrgCont_51_FD_152637 | JGI IMG/M metagenome (GOLD analysis project Ga0206855, IMG submission 152637) | Enriched cells from forest soil in Barre Woods Harvard Forest LTER site, Petersham, Massachusetts, United States -... | ecosystem: Environmental > Terrestrial > Soil > Temperate forest >...
GACAGGCTGGCTGGGCGGCTATAACTTTCAATGGGCCTGGGCCTCAGGCTATGCCGCTGGCGACACGGTCTAAAACTTTTCAAATGCCTATTGAACCTGAAACACGCCATACATTCCCGTACAGGGCAAGGCACAAATGGCGGGACTAGGAGTCGCCCCGCAAGACCCGTGATAGCTACAATGGAAGTTGTACATAGTGCCGGCCGAACCCGAAATGGTGTAAAAATAAGGAAAGGTGGTTTGACCCGTAATGTTACAAACTCCGTTGCCATTATCGATGTAGAGCGAATGCCCGTTATTACTGATATCAAATACCATCACTTGGCCTGGGACGACCGTAATAGGAGCGCTAATGGCCGGGCCTGCGGTGCCATTCACACTGTAAAGATTAGCGGAAGTCACGCTGATGGTAATGGGCGCGGACACCACCACTGTCGTGGCCGTTGGGGTAAAGGTGGGTGTCGCCGTAGGAATGGCCGAGACGGGGGTTACCAGGGTTTTGGTACAGGCCCATGGCAGAGCAAAAACGGCTACAGCTATGAGTAAAAAGTAAGACGCAATTTTCATCACTTAACCTCGAATGGAGTCGTGATGTAATTGTATCACATTAAAAAAACTGGAAATGAGAGCGGGCCCCATTAGTCATTGGTGCGGCGCAGCACCCGACCCGGATAGATATCCGAAAGACCTTTTTTACCCAAAACCACCTGGCCGTTCACCAGCACCCATTTAATGTCCTGGGCCGACCGGTCGCAGAAAAGCTGGCCGAGTTTTTTCTCATGATGGGCAATGCGGTGCTCCTTCACTAGGTGAATGAAGTCAGTCGGGGTATAGCGCGACAGGGCACTTTTGGCGAAATGGGGGTTGTTCGAAACGTAGTTATCGGGCCCAGCGCCCGTATTGGTGAAATTACAGCGTCCGCCGCCGGAGATGAGGATTTTGGAGCCGATCTTGGCCGCGTGGTCGATTACCGCCACTTTTCGGCCCCGCCGGCCCGCGTGGATGGCGCACATCAGGCCAGCCCCGCCCGCGCCGATAATGATGACGTCGTAGTTTTGCATGGGGCGTATCTTAACAGAAGCGGCGCGACGGGTGATTAGGAATGAATGCTTAAAACCGTAAATTGGTTGGATTGGAAATAAATCTTATAGTTAATCGTCTTATTGTATTTTTCCCTCATGTAAATCTGATAGAGATTCCACTGAGAGGGGATACAGATTAAAAAAACTTTGGGATTGTCCACCATGTCTTTGAGAATATTTTTCAAGCCATAGCGGTCCATCATGGCCTGTGTGATCGGGGAGCGTTGAAACCAATCGAGAGCGATAACATGAAAATGCCTCAAAAACGCATCATCGTCCAAAGCGCCGATCTTAATAAAAGGAAAAGCGGAGTCCCAGGTGACGAATACCTGGTTGTCCTGCGGGTTCAGGTTTTGCACCACCGTTTTTAACTGGGCTTCCTGATTCGTCCAGTTGCGCACCGTGAAATAGTGCATTGCCAGAAGATAAACCGTAAAAAGAAAAAAGAGCGTCAAGAGGCATCCTTTGACAAGCAGTTTTTTTTGATTCGCGGTTTCAGCCGAATCGTCGGTCTTTGACAGGGCGAAAAACAGGGCGAGGTTGTTGAGTAAAAAGAGGCAGGGAATATAAACCCGTTCCGGCATCCAAAGATATAACCGGCAAAAACAAAGAAGAAAGCCTGTCCAGGCCATCTGCGCCAGGATAAACCAGAAATTTTTTCCTGAAAGAAAGGGAAGCATCACCAAAAAAAACAAGATGGCCGTCAAAAATCCAGGGTTCGGTAGCATCGCGTGGAAAGTATCGCTCGAATTTTTGTTGAAGGTCCATCTTGAAAAATAAGCATTCAGTTGATGGAGCTTTTCGACGCTATAGGTATCCGGGTCCATGTAGTAGTTGTAGCAAAAGAGATTTCGATCGTTTAGTGTCCATCCGATCGAGTCGAAAAAGGGTTTAGTCGTTTCGGTGAAGACCACATTTCGAAAAATACTTTCCCGGCGTTCCTGCAGCAACGCCAGAGAATCTCCCCACCCTTTCTCCTGATAATCATGGCGGTTAAAAGAGATTACCCCCGCCGATAGGACGGTACTTATGGCCAGAAATGCCAGAATTGTCCGGCGGGCGGATGTTATTTCGGTTTTCCATAAGAGATAAACCGAGGCGGGAATTGAGGACGCGCCGATCAGGAATAGGGAAAGCGGGCGGATTAAAACGGAAAGCATGATCAGGGTAAAAATCAGGCCAAGGGCAGGCCAAAAGAATTTCGCGTCTTCTTTCTTCCAAATGGCGGCTAAAAGTAAAAAGGCTCCCATGGACGCGGCCGCCGCGACGACGGTCCATTGCATGAGTATCAGAAAACGTACTTCCAAAACTATCGAACCTGAAATGAAAAGTAAAGTCTTGGGAAAACGGTTTTTTCCAAGATTGAACGCGGACAGGACGGCCCAGGCCGATAAAAAATGGGTGAGAACAAAAAGACAGCTGTACCACTGAATGGATGGGAACAGGAGGTAAAGATTTTTAAGACAGAGTCCCAGAAGGGCGTTGATCTGAAAAGTCAGTTCACCTGGGGAGGCGCTCAAGCTAATCCCTTTTAACAGCAGTACCGAGTAGTAATCGTCATCCCATTGGAAATAAAGTCGAAATATAGCAAGGATGGGCGCGTATAAAAGAAGCGCGGATAGAAAAGCGGCGAAAAAGGGTTTTTCACCCAGGAAGGTTTCGGTTTTTGAGATAAAGCGTTGGGGAATAGGTGAGTTCATAACCGCCAATGAAATGGGTAATCAAGCCGCTGAAGAAAGAATAGCGTTTTATTGATAAATTGAAAGAAAAGTATGTTTTTAAGACGCCTGTCCTTCAGCGATTCTCTCAATGGGATTCAAAATTAACCCGTTCTCACCCGTACTTTCGACTTTTTTTATCTCAAAAATGCTCGACATATCTTTTTTCGTCTGGAAGCTTGATGCGGATGTGATTGGTGATCATCCGGATGCCGGGAAATTTTTCAACAAGAATAGCGATGTCTCTTTTAGTTTCTGGATAGACAACCTCTCCGGAAAGATATACATCCTCATCGCGGATAAAAGCGTGAAGATGATTGCCCTTTGCCTTAATCGCGGAGTTGATTATCTCTTCCAGTGGATTATCGATTAGATTGTCAGATCTTAAATTTTCCATAACTAAACTCCTTTTCAAAGGCTAAAAATTCTATTATTAATATAAGACGCTCTTCACGGGGAATGAAGGGCTTGGCGGTTAATGGTTTGTTAAAGGTTTCGGGGTTTTCCCCCAAAAAACAGAAATATCGCAATTGCCGATTTTTAATCCACTCGTTTTAAGGTGTTTTTGTCGCGATGTTCAAAAAGTTTGGGCTGCCCCTTAATTTGAATTTTGGTGACTTGATCGTAGGAAAAAGTCTCCTCATCCAAAAAGGCTATTTGGATTTCATATTCGACCGTCTGGAATTCCTTATCCAGGAAGGGATTGGAGGCGATGCCAAAAGTTTTGGAGCCCAGTTCGGCTTTTAATTTAAAGGATTTGGAATCGTGTTCGGCGTTGCCTCCGGCCAGAACCGCCATGGCCCGGGGAATGGTGAGGGATTGCATGACCAACTTGGCTTTGGGGTCCCAGTGCCAGTAGCCCACCTGGTCGTGGAAAGGGTATTCCTCGTTGTGCCGAAAGACCTGCTGGTGATAGCGCAGGCCGTAAAGGGTTTGCTCGTGGTTGGAGGCGGGAATGATATGAGTGAAGACGATTATCTCATGGTATAGGTTTTTCTCGGTGCCCCGATCATCCGAAGGGGCGGTATCGTCCCCGATGTTGCCTTTAAAAGTCCCCACCAAATTTTGAAGAGGCCCCAGTTCATCCAGATTAAGTTGTGTCATTGTTCCCCCCGTAAAGAAAAAATGAAAAGCGATTGAAAGGCCATGGATGTGGAGAATCTACCTTATTTTATCTTTATTTCACCTATTTGTCTCAATCCGGCTTATTCATTTTTTATTAAGGCGGTTCTTGGATGTCGTTGAGGTTTTGCCGCGCGAGACACCTCTTTGTTACGGCAAATAAATGGGGATGTCTTTCAGAAGAAGCTATAATTTTTTAATTATTGGCGAATCAATAAATGGAGGTCGTGCGTTATGCCTGAAAATTTAAACCCCATACCGGACAACACTGCGGTTCGGGTGGCCTTGTGGCGGGCTTTGCACGTTCTAGTGGACGCGGCTCCACATGTGCTGGTTGACGAAATCGGCCTCAAGCTGGCGGCCCCCGACGAGGGTTGGCGCGACCGCCCAGACATGCACCCGGAGTTCACCAAAATTTTTCGCGCTTCCATTGTGGCTCGTGCCAGGTTTGTTGAGGATCTTGTAGTAGAACAGGCAACTCGCGGCGTGAACCAATACGTTATTCTCGGAGCAGGTCTGGATAGTTTTGTTCAGCGCAGACCGGAGATGGCTTCCCAATTAAAAGTATTTGAGATTGATCAGCCCGGTACTCAGGCCTGGAAGCGTCAGCGACTGATTGAGTTGGGTTTTGGCATTCCGGAATGGCTAAAGTTGGTGCCGGTTAATTTTGAGGCGCGTGAGTCTTGGTGGGAAAAGCTGATGGTTTCAGGTTTTAACGCGAATAAACCGGCGGTGGTGGTTTCTACCGGCGTCAGTATGTATTTAACCAAGGAAGCGGTTACGGCTACACTGCGCCAGGTGGCGGCGTTTGCCCCGGGTTCCACCTTTGCCATGACATTTCTGCTGCCGATAGAGATGGTGGACCCGGAAGTTCGTCCTGGACTGGAGCGGGCGGTGAAGGGGGCTGCTGCCGGCGGGACACCTTTTATTAGCTTTTTCACACCAATAGAGATGCTGACGCTGGCCCGCGAGGCGGGTTTTAAAGAAGTTCAGCACGCGTCGTCGGCCAGCCTTGCCCAGCGTTACTTCGCGGACAGGACGGACGGGTTTCGCCCGCCAAATAATTCAGAGGAACTGCTGGTAGCGACGACCTAGGCGTTCAAATTCGCATCCGATTTTTCAAAAGTATCCTCGGTTTTAGACTGGTTCCTGGCTTCAAAAAATCTTGAAACATCGCGACGCCTCGATTAGTATACCAGTGTATACCACTGAGTCTAATTTCTAGAGAGGTGTTCGTACCGGGGTATCGAAATTGGTGACTTTAAGGATGGAAGAATCTTATGCTTCGACAAATATCCATTAAAAATTTCGCCATTGTGGACTCGGTCACTATGGAGTTCGGCGAGGGATTTAACGTACTTACGGGCGAGACCGGCGCGGGAAAATCCCTGATCGTTGACGCTATTTATTTTCTACTGGGCGACCGCATTAACGCCGACATGATCCGTCTGGGCGAAGAAAGAACGGTGGTCGAAGCTCTTTTTCAGGTTCAGCCCAAAAGTTTAGTGATCCGCAAATTGGCCGAGTGGGGTATTGACGCGCCCTACGGCGAAATACTCATCAAGCGGGAATTGACCAAGGCTTCAGGCAAAACCAAGAGCCTGGTGAACGGTGAAATGGCCACCGCTGCCATGATCGCCGAATTGGGCGAAGGGCTCATCGACATTCACGGCCAGCACGAACATCAGGCCATTTTTAATATCCGCAAACACCGGGAGCTGGTGGACGCTTTCGGCCATCTGGCCCCGCAGTTGGAAAAAGTTTCCCATGCTTACGAAGTGCTCTCGCATTTGCTGACCGAACAAACTCGTCTAGGCGGGGATTCCCGTGAAATCGCGCGGCGGACTGATCTGCTTCAATTCCAAATACAAGAAATAGAAGACTCCGGTATTGAAAAATTAAACGAGGAAGAACTTTTGCGCCGGTTTCAGGTGATGAAGCACGCGGAAAAAATCACCAAGCTGGTTTCGGAAGCCCAGCGGCTGCTGGATGAAGAAGGCGAGGGGGGGGCGACGGGACTTTTTTCGACCGTAGTCGGCCGTTTGCAGGATTCGGCCCGCATTGATCCTGACCTGGAAAAACTGTTGGAAAGCGCCAGGCTGGCCCAGGAGAGTTTGAATCAATTATCTTTCGACCTTTCGCAAAAACTCGACGGCTATTCTTTTAGCGACGCGGAATATACCCAGGCTTCGGACGAGATTGACGCTTTGAACCGGCTGAAAAAGAAATACGGTGATACCGTTGAGGATGTTTTGAAATTTTGGGAGCGGTGCAAAGAAGAACTGAAAACTTTGCTGAGTCGGGAAGAAAGACTGAAAACCCTGGCCACTGAAATTTCTCAAGCGGCGGAACAATATGGCAAGGCCGCGGCGCAGTTAAGCGCCAAACGATCCCAGGTAGGTGAGTCTTTAGCAGCGCAGGTGCAGGAAACGCTCAAAGAGTTGGGCCTGCCCCACGCCCAGATGGGCGTTCAGGTGGCGCCGATGGAAGAATCGGCCAGCCCCGTGGTGGAAAAAGGAAAGCCTAGGCACCTGTCGCCCCTCGGCTGGGATAAAGTGGAATTTCTTTTTTCCGCTAATCCGGGTGAGCCTTTGCGGTCGTTAGCCAAAGTGGCTTCCGGCGGGGAAGCCTCACGGGTGATGCTGGGGTTAAAAACCGTACTGGCCGAAAGCGACGAAGTGCCCACTATGATCTTTGATGAAATTGACACGGGTGTCGGCGCCCGTACGGCGGGGCCGGTGGCGGCGCTTTTGGAAAAATTAACCAAGACCAAACAGGTTCTTTCGATCTCTCACCTGGCGCCGATCGCGGGGTTAGGTGAGCATCACTTTAAAGTCAGCAAGGATGTCAAAGACGGGAAAACTTCGATTAAGGTTAAAATATTGGCTGAAAATGACCGAATTGAAGAGCTTGCCAAGATGTTAGGCGGTGAGCCAGTTTCGGACACATCCCGGCTTTACGCTCAGGAGTTATATGCTAAAATGCGGGTACGTTGAAGTAAGGCTGTAATAAAAAAAGGGAGACGATAACTTATGAAGCTTTTGAAAAAAGTGCTTTTGTGCTTTTTGCTTGTTTTGGGTTGCGCGGCTATCGCGAACGCTGAGGACATTATTTATCTGAAAGATGGTTCTGTGGTTCATGGAACAATAATCAAGCGTTTCCCTGACACGGGTTCGATAAAAGTTCGCAAGAACAGTGGGAAAGAAGTCGTTTATAAAAAGAAACAGGTTTTGAAAGTCGAACACGTCAGTTCTGAATCGCATGAGACTGCGGAAAAACCGAAGAAACACGAACATCATCACGCGGTGGAAGCCTCCTCAACGACGAATGGTGTGAATAATGTTGGACGCCCTGGTTATTTCTATAGCGATACGGCTTTTGTGCCAAACAAGGGTCAAGTTATGGGCGCGGCTGGATTGGCCTTTTATTCACCGGGCAGCCAGTTGATTGTTCCGGTCGGCGCGGCTTACGGCATTACGGACAACATCGATATTTCCGCAAACACGAACTTTTACACTGGCAGCGGAGTCAGCGGCCTGGGTAACATCACTGTTGGCGGCAAGTACAAGTTTGATATCAACGTTGATCGTTTATTAGTTGCGGCGGGATTGGATCTGTCGGACGGTCCTTTAACCGGCGGGGGTTACAGCGCTTTCAGCTTTGATCCTTACGGCGTTGTCACCTATACCTTTACGGACGGGTTTCAATTGAACGGTCAATTGGGACTTTTGGTGAACACCGGCTACACAGTCAGTTACACCATTGCTGGCAAAACCTATTCGGCTAGCACGGGTAGCCTTTCGACTTTTCAATTTAACGCTGGCGCGTCATATCCATTGGGTAACAATCTGATTGGTATCGCTGAATTAGGTGCTAATGCTTTGGGCAGTGGAAACACCCCAATCATTGTGGGTATCCGCACTGGTCATGATCTTCAGCTCCAGGCTTTTGGAGGTTTGGATTTGGCTGGTACCGTTGGCTTGGTTATCGGCGGCAATATCGCTCTAGTCTCCGAATAATTTAAACACTTTTTAAAGCCGGTTCGCCTTTTGGCGGGCCGGCTTTTTTTATTTGAGATCGTAGTAAAGCCTCTTTCCGTTCCTTGAGAAACTCTGGGGCTTTGCCCTATAATCTCTTGTCTTCAATAACCGGTTGGAAAGCAAAAACGCTTGAATAACATCACTTATCGCAGGGCCAGACCATCCGATACTAGGCCCATTTTGAACCTCATCAACATCTATTCCGCCAAGGGGGTCATGCTGCCTAGGCCTTACGCGCAGGTGATGGATAAAATTAGGGATTTTGTGGTGGCGGTGGATGAAACAATACCTCAAACCGGCCTGAAAGGTATTGTGGCCTTGCATGTGGTAGGGGAAGACTTGGCTGAAATAAGATCGCTGGCGGTGGATGAAGCCCTGCAGGGGAAGGGTATCGGCAAAAAGCTTTTAGAATTTTGTCTGAATGACGCCAAAGAATTGAGGCTAAACCGGGTGTTCGCCTTGACCTATCAGACTGAATTTTTTGACAAACTGGGGTTTCACAAAGTTGAAAAATTATCTTTGCCCCAGAAAATTTGGGGTGATTGCGTGCATTGCGCCAAATTTTCGGACTGTGATGAAATCGCTGTACTGCTCAACCTGGGAAAACCATGACGACGACCACGACTACTACTAATCCGGAACGCAAACAAACTGTGCGGCCCTCAATGGCCCGTATTATTGGTAGTAAATATGTGGATATACTCATTAGCGGGTTTATCTCCTGGCTCATTTGTTTTACCTTTGCCTGGCAAATCAATTGGCCGACTATCACTTTGTTTTTGTGGGTGGGTGAGCTTTTTTGGTGCCGCGACCGTCTGGTGCCGACCGTAGGCGAGTATTGTTTGGGGATTCGCTACCTGACTTCGTCTTCAAGCCAGGTGGTTGCTGATATTCAGGTAGTTCACCCGAAATTAAAGCTGAATGGTTTTTTACTGACTGCCGGAGTGGTGGAACTGACACTGGCATTTATCTTTTTTTGCGGTTGGACCTTCGTGGGGAAAGCAGTGGTCAGCGGATGGGTGCTGGACCCGGCCTACACTATTTTCTATTGGGCTCTGGTGGGTTTTGCTTTCTTTGTTTGCAGTGGTTATTTATTAAATGGTTCTATGATAGCTTTGGCGGTGGTGCCGGCAGTACACGGCATATTGGCGGTGGATTTTTATAAAAGCTATCCGGTTTGGAAAGACCTGATGGAAAACGATCTCTTATACACGCCCTGGGTTTGGGCGGCGGTGGTGCATCTGTCCAAATCAGAACCCATGATTTTTTTAGATATCTATTTTTTATGGTCGGCGTTTGTGGTGCTGGCTTTGTATTTCTCCCGCAAACTTTTGGTGAATTAACCCATGGCCAAAGAAAAAAACGAAAAAAAACCAAAGGCGACAAAAGGATTTATGACTCCGCTTATTGTTGGCATGTTTTTTTTAGGCGCTAGCTGGTTTTATTGGCCCCGATTTTTAATTTTTTTTATGCGGTACTATTTTCAGGAGTTTCACTCTTCCATCAATCCGTTGTTTGTCCTTGCGCTCTATCTCTTTGTAGTGCTTTTGTTGGTTTTTATCCTAGCCCGGTTGTTTAAAACATGGCTGCTTTTTCTGGGCACCTTTTTACCGATAGTGATTTACCTGGGTTATCACGAATGGAATTCTTACCACACTCTTCACAAATACATCGATGCCGGAGGGTTTTTAACTTTGTTGTTCAACGTTTTTTCTAATCGAGTTTGGTGGTAATTTCAAAAGTGATTTGTTCTTAGTCGCTCAAACCTTGGTTTTTCCTCGAAATTCTTTATAATTTGACCTCTTAAACTATCCGAAAGGTTGTCATGGAAACCTACAACTTTACAGAAATTGAACAGCGCTGGAAGAAATACTGGAAGGATAACAACGTTTTCGCCACGGATTTATCCAAAACCGATAAAAAATACTACACGCTGGTCATGTTTCCTTATCCTTCAGGCGACTTTTTACACGCGGGCCATGGCCGCAATTACATCATTGGAGACGCGGTTTATCGCTATTTCAAGGCACAGGGTTATAACGTACTCAATCCCATGGGATTTGACGCCTTTGGTTTGCCTGCTGAAAACGCCGCCATCAAGAAGGGCGTTCACCCGGAAGATTGGACCCTCAATAATATCGAGCGCATGAAGGGTCAGTTTTACGACTGGGGAATGGGCTATGACTGGGATAAAGAAGTGGTTTCTTGCCTGCCCGACTATTACCGTTGGACCCAATGGATTTTTTTGAAACTCTATGAAAAGGGTTTGGCTTACCGTAAAAAAGCCTATGTTAACTGGTGTCCGACGGACATGACAGTTTTGGCGAATGAGCAAGTCGTGGATGGGGCCTGCGAACGCTGCGGCACGATAGTTGAACAAAAAGATCTGGAACAGTGGTTCTTCAAAATCACTGATTATGCCGACCGTCTTTTAATTGACATCAACCGCCTGGAAAACTGGCCCGAACGGGTTAAAACCATGCAAAAAAATTGGATTGGTAAGAGCGAAGGCGCCGAGGTTCAATTTGCGGTGGAAGGCGGTCAGGAAAAGATTACGGTTTTTACCACCAGACCCGATACTTTGTTTGGGGCTACATATATGGTGCTGGCTCCCGAACATCCTTTGATTCTTTCGTTAGTGAAGGGAACGCTGAAAGAAGCCGAGGTGAAGGCCTTTGTAGATAAGGTGAAGAAACAAAGCGCCGCAGACCGCATTGGGGTGGATGCTGAAAAAATCGGTTTCGATACAGGTCTGAAAGCTATTAATCCGGTGAACGGCAAGGCTATTCCAGTTTATATTGCTAATTACGTTTTGATGGATTATGGCACCGGCGCCATTATGGCGGTGCCTGCGCATGACACCCGCGATTTTGACTTCGCAAAAAAATATGACATACACATTATTCAAGTCATTGACCCGGCGGATGAAGTGAAGCACGCCTGGAAAGCTTCAGGCTATTTGTACGATGCTCAGATGGAGCCCTATACAGATGATGGGAAATTAATTAACTCTGAATTTCTCAATGGTCTGCATGTCGACGCCGCCAAAGCCAAAATGTCGCAATGGCTGGAAGAAAAGAAAATTGGAAAGAAAACGGTCACTTATCGTTTAAGGGACTGGTTGATATCCCGTCAGCGTTATTGGGGTGCGCCTATCCCCATGATCAAATGCGAAAAGTGCGAATGGGTGCCTGTGCCGGAAAAAGATTTACCGGTCAAACTACCCCGCGCGGTGGAATTTAAACCCACCGGCGAGTCACCACTTAAGAGCGTGCCCGACTTTATGCACACCACCTGCCCCAAATGTGGCGGACCAGCCAAACGTGAAACCGATACGATGGATACTTTTGTGGATTCTAGCTGGTATTACCTGCGTTATGCCTCGGCCAAAAACGATAAAGAAGCTTTTGACACCAAGACGACGAATGATTGGCTTCCAGTCGATCAATATGTGGGCGGGGTAGAACATGCCATTCTTCACTTACTTTATTCCCGGTTTATCACCAAGGTTTTAAAAGATCTGGGCGTAATTAACTTTGACGAACCCTTCAGCCGTTTATTTACACAGGGTATGATTACCAAAAACGGTGTGAAGATGTCCAAGAGTAAGGGTAATTCAGTTCAGCCGGACGAACTGCTGAAGAAATACGGCGCGGATACTTACCGGCTCTATACATTGTTTATCGGCCCGCCGGAACGCGACGCTGAATGGGACGACAGGGCGGTGGAAGGTGGTTTCCGGTTTTTAAACCGCGTTTGGAAACTGTTTCAGGAACTTTTGGAGAAACCGGATTTTAAAACGGCAGGGGAACCGGTTGCGGTCACTGGAGCGGATAAAGAAATGCGCCGTAAGACACATCAGACCATTCAAAAAATCACGAATGATTTAACCACCGGGTTTAAATTCAACACCGCTGTCAGTGCCATGATGGAACTGATCAACAGTCTCTATGATTACAAAGACGTGCAAGAAGCTAAAACCGCTATCTTGAGAGAATCGGTGGAAGCTTTGGTAAGATTAATGGGACCTTTTACACCCCACATCGCTGATGAAATGTGGAGCCGTTTGGATAAAAAGGGCAATGTTTTGGATGCGGGTTGGCCCACCTATCAACCCGAGCTTTTAAAGTCCGATAATGTGGAAATACCCATTCAGGTCAACGGCAAAGTGAAGACACGTGTTACAGTGCCAGTGGGGTTAACGGAACAGGCTATTCGAGATTTGGCGGACAAAAACGTTGATATTCAAAAGCATGTGGACCTGGCAAAAATTCAAAAAGTCATCTGGATTCAGGACAAGCTGGCGAATTTTATTTTGAAGCCCTAGGAGTGCTGGTGAAAAAAACGTTAATTCGATTTTCAGTTATGATTTTTTTAGCGGCGGGATTAGTGGGATGCCATCCTGCGGTAGTGGTGGTGCCTTCTTATATACAGAGCATTGGGGTGGAAACAGCAGAAAATCGGACCAGCTATTACGGTCTGGAAACCGGATTAACTCAAAATACGATTCAACAGCTTCAGATCGACGGAAGAATTCCCATTGCGGATCCGGATCGGGCTGATTTAGTGATTCATCTTATCATTCAACAGTTCCTTATCACGCCCATATTCTTTGATCCTAAAACCAACAATGTTCTGCAATATCAACTCACCCTGACTTACGATATGACGGTGTTAGATAAGAAAGAGAACAAAACGTTTATTGAGGATAAAGGTCGTCAGCACAGTGTTTATTATTACACCCCCCAATATACGGGAGCGATTAACCAAACACAGGATCAGGCGACAGCCCAAATGATGTTAGAGACGGGTCAGTTGATTGTTCAACGGGTTTTGGAGGGCTTTTAATGAACGCTTATTATCGAACAGCGGCTTTTTTTTTATGGATGGCCATGCCGTCTTTTGCTTTAGCGGATTTGGAATGGATTACGGGCGAGACGCCCAAAGCCACCAATGAAAAACCAGCTTCTACCATTGTTCGGGACGCGCCGGGAGAAGAAAATCACACCATGACTACGGGAAATCAGGATGTGGTTGTAAGTTTATTAACTACTTGTACCAAACTGGTGAATGATTATCCGGCAGACAGCGTTAACTATTTTTATCTCAATAAAAACAACCAGATTTCTTACTATGCTTATTTTTTAATTAAACCCAGCAGCCGTATTCACACGGTGACAGTGGAATGGTTCGCCCCGTCGAATATTCGTATCGCCAAATATGAACAAGCTTTTCGCGTTGGGTTTGTAGATCGGCTTTTAACTCTTCAAAACGAAACTTACCAGTGGTTTCTTTTAGATATGACATTGGGGATGGATCATTTAAATTCTGAATTTGGCCAAACAGGGTTACCGAGGGATGTGGGTCTTTATACCATTCGTCTGACGGTAGATGGTCAATTAGCAGGGATCAGCTTTTTTTACGTAAAGCCCTTTGAAAATAAGCCTGTGCCTGTCGCAACAGTGGAGCCGCAAGCCACGGCGAGCGCTCAAGCCGCCAGCATTATGGGAAATTTACCTATGATGCAGCCTTATTCCAAAGCACCTATTTCAAAAACCATTCCGGGTATTCAGTGAGAGTTTATCTCAAACAGGAATCGATCTATGTATTTTGACGATTTTTTAAACCGGCTGAAAAAAGGGGATCCCGCCAACATCGTGCTTCTTTTCGGCGAATCAGATGGCGTTATCGCGGAAGGCTTCAGACTTCTCAAAGAGAAATTCAAAAAGAACAAGCCCGAGGGAGTGGTTCAGGTTTTTGATGGAATGGAACATGATCTGAACGACATTCTTTCCGCGGCCCAAACTTCCGGTCTTTTCAGCAGCAGTCAACTTTTGATTTTTAAAAACGCCCAGAAGGACAGTTGTTTAGGCGGGCGGTCCGAGTCGGCGCTGAAACTTCTGGACGAGTATTTCAAAAATCCTAATATGGATTCTTACATGATTTTCACTGCTCCGGGAATGAAAAATACTGTGAAAGCGGTGAAGGCTGTTGAGAAAATGGGATGGGCGGTTCAGTGTTCAGATTTGAGGGAAGACAAATTGGCGGGGTTTGTGAAAGAACAGGCGCAAAACCGGGGCCTAACCATAGCGGATGACGCAGTTCAATGGCTGATTCAAAAAGTCGGAAATGATATCGCCTACCTTCAAAGAGCATTGGAACAACTGACCGATTATATTTACCCCGCCAAGGCCATTACGGCCCAGCATGTAAGAGAGCTGGCGGTGCCGGGAGTTGAATCTGAAATATTTCCTTTTTTAGACGCGGTAGCTCTGAGGCAAACCGATAAGGCGCTCAAGCTAATGGGCCAGTTGCAGGACGGAATTGATACGGGCACGACCATGATGCTATATGGCCGCATGAGAGAACTTTTTCTGGTAGCCTCGCTGAAAGCGTCAGGACTGGCTCAATCGCAAGCGGCCTCAAAATTGGGAATCCATCCTTTTCGGGTGCAGAATCTTTGGTCGCAAGCAGGTTTTTTTAACTCGGCTGAATTAAAAGAAGCCCTGAAAGATCTGATTCATCTTCAGGCTGGATTAGTGACAGGGCGGGTGAGCAAAGACGCGGTAAAGATTCAATTGGAGTGGTGGGTTTTAAAATGGGGAAAAAATAAAATGGCTGTCCGGTAGAACCGAACAGCCATTCGTTTAAACTATTTTAGCTTACTTTTTGACGAAAGTCTTATGTACGAAAGATGACAAACGGGCAACCGTACGGGAAGCTGTTTGTTTTTTCATGATTCCGTGAGAGTGAGCTTTATCCAGAACCTTCATGGCCACTTTGAGTTTAGCTTGGGCTTCTTCGACGGTTTTGGACGCGCGAACCGCTTTAACGGCGGTACGGATCTTATTTTTTTCAGCTGAATTACGGGCAGTACGAGTTTTGGTACGGCGGACATCTTTAATAGACGACTTGATGATCGGCATGAATCCTCCAGTGATTTAGCCCCTCTTCTAAAGAAAAGGGTGAAAACGGAGGCATATCGTAAGCGAAGCAGGGAGAGCTGTCAAGAATGGTTAAAAACACAGTTTCAGCCAGAACCCATTCGGGTGAAACCGCTTCACGGGTTGCGGGACACTTTAGGCTGGTTTCCGTTGCTACAGCAATTAGCCGGGTAACCGGTTTTTTCAGAGACCAGCTTAATTCTTGGATTTTTGGAGCAGGGTTGGTCTCAGATTCCTATTTCGCCGCTTTGCGCATTCCTAATCTGCTACGGGATCTCTTCGCCGAAGGGGCGCTGTCATCCGCATTTATACCCACGTTGTCCAAGAGTCTGGAAAAAGAGAAGGTGGAAGAAACCTGGAAGCTTATTTCGCAGGTTTTCACCCTGCTTTTGGTGATTGTGGGGCTGCTGGTGGCGGCGGGTATTTTAGCCGCTCCTTACATCGTCAGGGTGGTGGCTCCTGGTTTTTTGGGCGATCCTGACAAGTTTGCCTTGACCGTCAAGCTTACCCGAATTTTGTTTCCGGTTCTTCTTTTTGTTTCCATGGCGGCTTTATGGATGGGAACTTTGAACGCTCATGATCGTTTTTTGGCACCGGCTTTCGCGCCGGTAGCGATGAATATCACTTTAATTTTGGCGGGCCTTTATTTATTCTACTCGCCGTCCATGCAAACCGCCGACGAGATCCATAAGATTCATATTTGGACTTTCGCCACCACACTTGGTTTTTTATTTCAATGGCTGGTTCAGGTGCCCGCAACCAATGGTTTGGGAGGACGGTTTAAACTTTTATGGCCGCCCGACCATCCCGGTATCGCGGAGATGCTCTTTTTACTGGCGCCTGCGGTGGTGAGTTTATCCGTAACCCAGGTAGACTTTCTTTTAAATCAAATTTTCGCCTCTTTTTTAAAGACCGGCTCCATTACCTGCCTCAATTACGGAAACCGTCTGATGCAACTTCCATACGGCGTCTTTGGTGTTTCAATTGCCACCGTTGTTTTGCCGCTCATGTCGAGACAGATGGCGGATGGAGATGAAAAAGGTTTTGGTAATACATTGACGCACGCGATTGGGGCCGCGGCTTTTATCATGATTCCCAGTACGGTTGGGCTTTGTATCGTCAGTCTTCCCATTTGCCGCCTAGCTTTCGAGCACGGCCATTTTACAGAGGCTTCGACCCTGATGGTGGCGGACGCGACCTGTTTTTACGTTGCCGGTCTTTTTGCCCACGCGGGAATCAAGATTACGGCCCAGGCCTATTACCCACTCCGCAAACCCAAATGGCCTTTCTGGGCGGCGGTCATCAACATGTCGTCCACGGCTCTTTTAAATTTGTCCGCTTTATTATTTTTGACAGATCCTTATCAAAAGTTTCTGGCTTTGCCCCTGGCCACGACCGTTGGTGTTTTCTTTACCTTTTTTTTTCTGTGGTGGGGTTTGGATCTCCATGGTGTTAAGTTTGAATATGGGTTTGTTTTAAAGGAACTGGTAAAAATTTTATTGGCCAGCGGTTTGATGGGTTTATCGGCCTGGGGAACACTGCATTTTTTAATCCAATCTCAAATACCTTTTGAAAAAGCATTACAGGTTTTCGGCCCTATTGTTGTTGGCGCTCTGGTTTATTTCCTCTCTGCCAAAATTCTTCAATGTGAAAGTTTTGATTGGATGATTTCGAGAAGAAAAAAACGTGTCAATTAAACCAACCGATTCTTTATCACTAGGTGTTTTTAAAACGAGCCAAGGTTGGTGCGCCGCAGTCTGGACCGATAAAGGTCTTTCGGTTTTAGTGATTCCTGAAGTCACAAAAGAAAAAGCGCTTCAAAAAGTAATGAGTTACTTGCCGCCACTCCCGGCGGATTTTTGGAATAAGCCGCTTGGTTCTGTGCCGGTGTTAATCCAACAAGAAACCAAGAAAGCTTTGGCAGGAAAGAAGTTTAAGGCCGTCCCTGTGGACTTGTTTTTTATGACGCGATTTCAACAAGCTGTCCTGTCCGCCACAGCGAAAATCCCCTGGGGCCAAACCCGAACTTATGGCTGGATCGCGGCCAAAGCCGGATCGCTGAGAGGTTTTCGGGCGGCGGGTCAGGCCTTAAACCGCAATCCGGTCTGCCTTTTGATACCCTGCCATCGGGTTATTGCCGGAGGATCAAAATTGGGAGGCTATGGCGGCGATCTGAATTGGAAGATAAGGCTGTTAAAACTGGAGAATGTGGGCCTGAAGCGGGCTTCAGATGGTAGTTACAAGGTGATCTAAGCTTTGATAAAATAACTAAGTTTTGAGTTTGCCGTACATCATCCGTCGTCAGCCCCTAGGGGTTTATACGAGAGGAATCCATGCTCCAAGGCAATATTGATAAATACAAGCTCATAGAGATTAAGGGCAGCGGTACCTTTGGAACCGTCTGGCTGGCTGAAGATACCTGGATCGGCAAAAAAGTCGCCCTGAAAATTCCCCATAACCAAAAAGAAGAATTTACCAAACTCATCGCTGAGCCAAAACTTTTAGCCTCTCTTGATCATCCCAATATTGTTCAAATTCTCACGGTGGATAAAGCCGAAAATACATTCTTTATGGTTATGGAATATGTGGACGGCAAGAGCCTGGCCCAGGCGATGCAAGAGACTCCCATGACGTACAAAGAAGCGGTAGAAATTATTCTGCAGATTCTTTTCGCTCTTAGCTACGCTCACGAGAAAAACATCATTCATCGTGATCTGAAGCCGGGTAATATCCTGATGACTTCCGAAAAGAAAGTGAAAATTACGGACTTTGGCACGGCGATGATTTCAGTGGGTCAGGGGGGCGCCGGCATCGGCGGTACGCTTTACTACATGGCGAAGGAACAAGTCCTGGGACATCCAGTACCCGCCTCGGATGTTTATTCGGTCGGCATTATTTTGTATGAAATGGTTACGGGTAAATTACCTTTCTATGATGAAGTCCCCATGGTGGTTTTAAATAAAATTTTAAAAGACGAACCAGATTCTCCCAGCAAGTTCAATCCGGGCATTCCGAAAGAACTGGAAGCGGTTATTCTTAAAGCGCTTCAGAAAGAAGTCTCCAAGCGCTATAAGTCGGCGCTGGAAATGAAAAAAGATCTAGAAATTATTCCAACCTTGATTTTGGAAAAACCGATTGGCATTGGCAACCAGACCCAGGAAATCATCACTCACACCATTGTTCAGGCCGCGGTTCGCAAATCACAAAAAGAAGTGGCTGATATTAATAGTTTGCGGTACCAGGGGTACGCATACAAACTGATGAGAACCATCGGCACCCGGGGTAAAGAAGAAGGGAATTTTATTTCCCCGGTTTCGGTGGCAGTGGACGCGCAAAAGCGTGTTTATGTTTGTGATTCTTTGAAAAGCAATATTCAGGTTTTTGATCAGGATGGAAAATTTCTTTACGCGGTTGGCAAGTACGGGCAGGTAGTCCGCGATTCCAAAGAAGCCACCTTTTTAATGCCTGTTTCCATCGCGGTGGATCAAGGAGGCAATCTGGTGGTACTGGACTCCAAAAGCTGTTCGGTACAGGTTATTGGCAGGATGGGACAGGTGATTACACGTTTTGGTGAACCAGCTTCGCCGACCACGGGCCGCATCGAAAGCGGACGAGGAGGCTTTTATCAACCCCAAGCCTTGACCCTGGATAAAAACGATAACATTTATGTTTCGGACACAGGAAATCATCGTGTCCGTGTATTCAATCCGGCAGGGCAAGTTTTAAACAAGTTCGGCATTCAGGGGGCTAGGCTTGGGGAGTTTAATAACCCGGCTGGATTGACCCTTGATGCGGACTCTAATTTGCTGGTTGTCGACGAAAAAAATTATCGGGTTCAGGTTTTCACCCCTAAAGGTCTTTACAAAAATAAGTTTGGTAAAAGAGGATCGGGAAGGGGCGAGTTTATGGCCCCGGCCGGTGTGGCTACTGATTCAAAACGCAATATTTTTGTGACAGACCGGGATTATCGAATTCAAATTTTTGATCCGGAGGGTTATTATCTGACTGACTTTGGTATGCCGCAGGGCAACTATAAGATATCCCCCAAATACTACGGTATAGCGATAGACGCGGATAATAGTTTGTATGTTACGGATGTAGGTAATTGCTCCGTTTTGATTTTCGAATTGAAGAAGTGAGATCTATATGACAATTCCAGCGCAAAACGAACCAGTTGTGCCGGCCAAAGCTGAACCGGCTGTTCCTTCCAATCGCATTGTTTTAACCCCTCCTAAAAATACGGGTAAACCACAGATTATGCTGACCGTTTTGGCCGGGCCAGAACAAGGTCAGATTTTTAAAATAGCCAGACCCACGACTACCATTGGTCGTTCGAATACCTGCGAAATTGTTTTATCCGATCCACTTTGTTCCCGCCAGCACGTACAGATTGTTTTAGGTATGGGAGGCATTACGCTCAAAGATATGGGAAGTACCAACGGCACCACTCTCAATGGAGTCCGGGTGAATGAAAGTCCTTTAAGAAATATGGATGTTATTTCGGTGGGCAGTACTCGGCTGCGTTTTTCCGTGGAAGTGTCTAAAGAAACACAGGATGTTAAAAACTTTAAGATCGACGAAATCGCCCACAAAAAACTGATGACGCTTTATGAGGTCGGTAATATTGTCAATTCGGTTTTGGAGCTGAAAACACTTCTCAGCATCATTATGGCCATGGCCATTAAGGTAATGCAGGCTAACCGGGGTTTTCTTTTGCTTCGGGAAAAATCGGGTGAAATGAAACCGGTTGCTACCCACGCTTTAACCTCCGCGGAGGCCCAGGCGCCTTACAGTCAAACCATTGTGGATACGGTTTTAAAAGAAAGAGTTCCAGTTTTGGTTTTGGACGCTGTGGGGGACATCCGTTTTGCCAACCGGGAAAGTTTAAAAGCTTTACCTCTCTCGTCTGTTATCTGTGTTCCCATTTGGGAAAGAGACAACATTGTGGGGGTTATTTACGTTGATAAAGCCGAAGGAACCAGCACCTTCAGTGAAGAAGATATGTATTTCCTTTCCGCATTTGCCAATCAGGCGGCGGTAGCCATTACGAACGCCAAACTGTTTGATGATGTCAGAAGGGAAGAGCGTTTACGCACTTCGTTACAACGCTATCTTTCGCCAAATCTGGTAGATGACATGGTTCTTAAAAATAGTTCCGAACTTAATCTCGGTGGCGCTAAGAAAAAAGTCAGTATTTTGTTCTGCGATATCCGGGGGTTTACGACTTTGACGGAAAAACAACCGGTCGAAACGGTGGTTTCTCTGCTTAATGAATACTTCAGCGCTATGTCAGAGGTAATTTTCGCCAACCACGGAACCTTAGATAAGTTTATCGGCGACGCTATCATGGCCATTTATGGAGCGCCTTTGGAATCGGCCGAAAACGCTTATCAAAGTGTTAAGTCGGCCATCGAAATGAGAAATAAATTGGCTCAATTGAATGCCCAATGGTTATCTCAAAACCGCCCGCAGATTCAAGTGGGATACGGCATTAACACGGGTGAAGCCATTGTGGGGAATATTGGCAGCGAACGTCGGATGGAATATACAGCTATCGGCGACATGGTCAATACAGCTTCTCGGGTTGAGGGTGAAACCGAAAGCAACCAGATTTTCATTACGGAAGAGACCTATAAACAGTTAGGCGATCGCGTTAAGGCAAAAAAATTGTCTCCCGTCAAACTCAAAGGCAAAACAGTCGCGGTTCAGATTTACGAAGTTCTCGGGTTAGAGCCTAAATCTTAACCCTTTGTCCCATCTCATTTTAAGTCTGCCCTATATTAAGGATTATGATGTTTGATTTGTTTTTTTCATACATTTACCGTTTTATGCACCGATTTTTAGGTGTCAAAAGGCCGCTTTCCGCCCAAGAGAAAACCCTTGCATGGATGTTTAGTTTTTATGATTTCAATTACGCTCTTTCAGGCGTTTTCATTAATATTTTTCTCTTTAAACAGCATGACGATTTTAAAACCGTAGTTCTTTTTAACCTGACTCAGTACGCCGTTATCTTGCCAGCGTTTTGGATCGGCGGTCATCTATCCAAACGCTGGGGCCATTTAATCTCGTATCAATTGGGTTTTGCTTTCAGCGCGCTAGTTTTCGCCGTTACTCTTACATTAAGAGAAAATTCGCCAGATCATCCTTATCTGCTGGGCTGTTTATCTGGTCTGGGTATCGGTTTTTACTTTTTGGGTGAACATGCCCTGACGCTGGATATGACTACTGAAAAGACCAGGGATTATTTTTATTCCCTGACCAATCTATTCACATCAATACTCAGCATATTGGCTCCGGCTCTGGCTGGCGGACTCATAGCTTCGTTCAAGGGAGTCGATTCTGGCGGCGTTTCTGATGGATCTTCTCTGGGTTATTACATTGTCTTCGCCATAGCCCTAGCGCTCTATTTGAGTTTGGGTTTTAAAAGTCTACAGTTCAAAGCCAAGCCGGTCCGAAAAAATTTCGAGTTCTGGAAAGTCCTCACCTTCCCCGAAAATGAGGGTTGGAACCGCTACATGGCGGCGCAATTTATCATGGGGTTACGAGGGGGGGTTTTTTGGTTTCTGCTTTGGATTTTGGTCTTTCGCTTCTCCCAAAATGAAGCCGTTGTGGGTGGTTACAGCATGTTTTGTAATTTGCTAGGTGTCTTGACCACATACGCGTTGGCCCTTTGGGCGAAAGCAGAAAATCGATGGAAAGGTTTATGGTTCTCGTCATGGCTCATGGGGCTTGGTTGTATTGGATTGTTTTTTCAGATCAATTATTACACCATCGTTCTTTATGCGGTTTTGAGCGCAATCGGTTCGAGTTGGTTCAACGTAGTCTCGAATGGAGTGGCTTTCAAGATTCTGGAAAAAGCTAAGGAAGCGAATAGCCGAAAGCTGGAATATCTTGCCGTGAGGGAAGCGCCGCTGGCGGCGGGGCGGATATTGAGTCTAACCCTTTTTTGGTGGAGTTATTCGCAATTCGGAGAAAACGGGCTCCACGCGGCGCTTCTCGTTTTCGGGTTTGTTCACATGGGAATGTTTTTTGTTTTACCCAAAGACTGAAATCGAACCATCGTTAACCGCTGAAATCGTGTTGTTTCAGATCGACATTCTATTTTATTAATGAATGACTACGAGTCTGGCTAATGCCCGTCCAAAAGGTTTCTGCAGATAGACAATGTACACACCGCTGGCGACCGCCTGACCGTATTTGTTTTTCCCATCCCAATTAATGGCCATAGGTGACAGCGGCTGAGTTAACTCCTGTTCAAACAAAGTCTTAATGTGTTCACCCGCCGAGTTATAGATTCTTAAAGTCATCATACCGGGATATTGGGTAGTGCCGATCACGATGCAGACTGTTCCATCCACGTTGATATTAAACACGTTTTTGCAAACCTGAAACACATCTGCTACCACAGTCGGGGTGACTGTCCAAGTTGCCACAGGGGTAAAGGTTTGTGTTGGTGTTGCGGTAATAGTGTGGGTGGGAGTATTAGTTGGCGTATTGGTGTTTGCCGCTTGGAAACCAACGGTATTAGTGGGAGTTGGAGTGGCTGTGTTGGTCTTAGTATTGGTAGTTGTGGCTGTGGCGGTATTAGTTGTTGTATTGGTAGGGGTAAAGGTCAATGTGTTGGTCGCTGTATTAGTAGCTGTGGCAGTGACGGTATTGGTAGTTGTGCTGGTAGGAGTATTGGAACTTGTAAAGGTGTTAGTGGCTGTGGCTGTTGGCGTATTGGTGGGTGTGTTGGTTGTCGTATTGGTAGCTGTAGGTGTAGCCGTGTTTGTGGCCGTATTAGTAGGTGAATTTGTTGGTGTGATTGTCGGCGTGTTAGTAGGCGTGAGAGTATTTGTTGGAGTATTGGTTGAAGTGTTTGTCGGTGAATTAGTAGAGGTGTTGGTTGGTGTATTTGTGTTTGTGGGTGTGTTCGTTGAAGTGTTCGTCGGACTATCAGTCGGACTGTTGGTTACGGTGTTGGTGGCGGTATTTGTCGCGGTACTGGTTGGCGTGCTAGTACTGGTACTCGTTTCCGTATTGGTGGGTGTATTAGTTACCGTATTAGTTGCGGTGGAAGTGGCGGTATCGGTCGTTGTGTTCGTTTGAGTATTTGTAGCTGTGTTTGTCGCAGTATTCGTTACCGTATTTGTTGAGGTATTAGTGGCCGTATTGGTCGGCGTGTTGGTTGGGGTATTCGTATTAACCGAGGTGTTGGTGGGTGTGTTAGTAACGGTGTTGGTTGGTGTATTTGTGACCGTGTTGGTCGGGGTCTTAGTGGGAGTGGGTGTGGAGGTATTTGTTGGTGTATTGGTGACTGTATTTGTTGGTGTGTTAGTTGGTGTATTCGTAAAAGTATTAGTTGGAGTGTTAGTAGGTGTATTCGTTGGGGTGTTGGTGGGTGTATTCGTGTTAATTAGAGTATTAGTGGGCGTGTTGGTAACCGTGTTAGTTGGTGTATTGGTTGGGGTGTTAGTTACGGTATTGGTTGGGCTGTTCGTGGAAGTATTAGTAACCGTATTAGTAGGTGTATTAGTTGGAGTATTTGTCACAGTACTGGTTTGAGTGTTAGTGGGTGTATTGGTTGGGGTATTGGTGGGAGTGTTTGTATTAACTGATGTATTGGTGGGTGTGTTGGTGACCGTGTTAGTTGGTGTATTGGTTGGCGTATTGGTAACGGTATTGGTTGGAGTTTTAGTGGCCGTGTTGGTAGGTGTGTTGGTTACGGTATTAGTTGGGGTGTTTGTGGGTGTATTGGTAATGGTATTAGTTGGCGAGTTGGTTGGGGTATTTGTCACAGTGTTCGTGACGGTGTTGGTGGGAGTGTTTGTTGCCGTGTTCGTTGGCGTGTTTGTATTAACAGAAGTGTTTGTTGGTGTGTTGGTAACTGTGTTAGTTGGCGTATTGGTGGGCGTATTAGTTATGGTGTTAGTTGGGGTATTCGTAGGAGTATTGGTCAGAGTATTCGTCGGTGTCTTGGTGGGCGAATTGGTCGGCGTATTAGTAGGCGTGGATGTGGGAGTGTTTGTTGGTGAATTGGTTGGAGTTTGAGTGGATGTGTTTGTCGGAGTATTGGTTACGGTGTTGGTTGGAGTATTAGTTGGGGTGTTTGTAGGCGTGTTGGTGGGTGTATTTGTGTTAACCGGCGTGTTGGTAGGTGTGTTAGTAACGGTACTGGTAGGTGTATTAGTTGGCGTGTTAGTCGAAGTATTTGTTGAAGTTTTAGTCGGAGTACTTGTCGGAGAGTTAGTGGGTGTGGATGTAGGTGTGTTTGTAGGGGTATTGGTTGTTGTGCTGGTTGGAGTATTAGTTGGGGTGTTTGTAGGCGTGTTGGTGGGCGTATTTGTGTTAACGGGTGTATTGGTAGGTGTATTAGTAACAGTACTAGTAGGAGTATTAGTAGGCGTATTGGTTGGAGTATTCGTCAAAGTTTTAGTGGGAGTACTTGTCGGCGTGTTGGTGGGTGTGGATGTAGGTGTGTTTGTCGGAGTATTGGTTACGGTGCTGGTTGGAGTATTAGTTGGGGTATTTGTGGGTGTGCTGGTCGGTGTATTTGTGTTAACCGGTGTATTGGTAGGCGTATTAGTTACTGTGTTAGTCGGAGTATTAGTTGGTGTGTTGGTTGGGCTATTTGTTGGCGTCTTAGTGGGAGTGTTGGTTGGTGTATTAGTGGGTGTGGATGTTGGGGTGTTGGTAGGACTGTTCGTAGGTGTATTGGTTGGAGTAATGGTATTGGTGGGTGTGTTAGTCGGAGAATTTGTCGGTGTGTTAGTGAGCGTAGGTGTAACGGTATTGGTTGGGGTATTGGTAGGACTATTTGTAGGTGTATTGGTGGGTGTTTTTGTGACGGTGTTGGTCGGCGTGTTAGTCGGTGTGTTAGTTACTGTATTAGTAGGGGTAGTGGTAGGCGTATTCGTTGGAGAGTTTGTCGGGCTATTAGTTGGAGTTTTAGTGGGAGTATTGGTCGGCGAATTAGTAGGTGTATTCGTCGGTGTATTAGTTACCGTATTGGTGGGAGTGTTCGTGGGCGTATTGGTAGCAGTATTAGTCACTGTCTTTGTGGGTGTATTGGTGGGTGTATTGGTTACGGTGTTAGTCGGAGTTTTTGTAGGTGTATTGGTAACCGTATTAGTTGGTGTGGCGGTAGGTGTGTAGGTTGGCGTGGTGGGACAATACATGGTGACCGCGACCGTATTGCTATAAACAGGACCGCCGCTCGCCCAAGTGGCTTCCCCTTGGTCAGTCGTAACATGGCAATAATCAGCCGAATTGTTATCCGTACTATAATCTCCCACAAAAAAGGTAATCGGTACACAACCTCCGCCCGGCAAATTCGTAATGACCCAGGACATGTTGCCCGGATAACTGTTGCCGAGTTGACTGATAGTTACCGTGTTGCTTCCCACAACAGGATATTCCGGCCAGCTATAAGGTCCCTGATAGGCCCAAGCTTGACCCGTAACCGGATTGGTAACGTTGTCGACTATCGTAATACCTGTACCCGGCCCCGCCCCGGCCGCGTTACAAACATTGATGATCATCGTGATGGGACCGGACCCTCCCGTATAAGCCGTCGAGTTTAAAGCTGATTTAGTTAGAGTGGGATTCGGCGGGACGGGCGTTAAAGTCGGGGTCAAAGTTGGGGTATTCGTGGGGCAGGGAATCGTGGCTGTAACGGGAACAGCATTCACGCTTACAGGACCGTCAGAGATATAGGCACCGTTGATCAATTGGGCGCACCAGTTGTTTGGAAAATAATAATTCGTGTAGACATAAGTGACAGACTGGCAAAAATTGCCCGGCATGCCGGCTGGATAAACAATCGTTCCGTTACCGCACTGGGGACTGGAAGGCTGGGACTGAACCGGCGTGGGCAGACAGCCAGACCCATATTGCATACCCGCGCCCGACATGTTGTCTTTAATCGTCACGGGGTTGGGGTCGGCTGATCCCGTGTTGCAATAGTTGATAGCGTAGGTTATGGAGGCGTCATTTGTGGCGGGATCGTTAAAGATAATGCCGCTTAAAGCTGTTTTAGTAATGGTAAAGGCGGTTGGTCCCAGTGTTGGTGCGGGAGTGGGTATGGGCACACAGCCACGCCAGAACAAAGCACCGGAACTATTCGACGTGCTGGAGTCTCCGGTGTTGTTATTGGCCCAGAAATTCAGCTGCGCTCCCGTTACCGGATTGAAGATTGGCTGTGCCCAAGTTTCAGAAGTGGAAACAATCGTCGGCGTATCGGTAAAGTAAGTTGATGTGGCGGTGTAATTGGGTGAGTACCAAGGATTACCGCCGCCATCGTTTGGCGGTGGAGCGGAAGGGTCGCCAGTGGGAGTGTAATAAAGCGACATGTCGCTCATACTATTGTCACTGGTGATTTCAGAATGCTCACCATTCGTACAAGTGATATCCAGATCCCAGGATGAAAAATTGACATTGGGATTCACGTTTTGAGTAGCAATAGAGAGATTGACGCAGGCTCCGGATAAAAGACTGATTGGTACGATGCTTATACAAGTCGGTGTGCCGGCACCGGTTGTACCTACCGCACCGGCGTAAGGGAAAGTACCGATCAAGGTTCCGCCAACGAAAATGGTGGTGCTGTCATCACCCGATGAACAAATGGTTGCCGCCGCCGGGGTGCACTGACTCAGAACGATATTAGGCGTGGTAAAATAAAAAGAAAAAAAGCCAATAATCGACAACAGAAACCATTGGTTCCGGAGTAAAAGCGGTCGGTAACTTGAGGGACAATTGGTTTTTATTTTCATGACCTTTTGACAAAATTTTTCAAAATGTGATGAATAAGTTCGGGTTATGTAGGTGTTGTTAATAAGTAAATTTTAGCACTCATTTCATTTGTTTACTTTGAATATTATCTGTCCGATGGGATTTGTGACAAAGCCTAAAAGCTAATGCCAGTCATGTTTTGGCGAGGTCCGGCAGGATTATTTTTGACAGTTTTAGCCTGTTTTTTATCGATTATTTTTGCGCTCAAAAACCATCTTAAAACTCACTTTAAACATTCAGCTTTCCAAACAGTGCTAACATCTTTCAAAGTTTATTTGTGTCATTAAGGAGCGGATATGAAACAATTTTTAGCGTTATTGTTTGTAGCCCTGTTGTCTATTTCCTGCGGTTCCAAATCGCCTACCAGCTCTTCCGGTTCGGGCGGATTTTCCTGGAATGGGCCTCTCATTTTATCCGCGGTTGAAAACACAAGCGGCTCAAGCGGATCAGCCTTTACAGAAATCGCCACTTCCTCCGGCCCCGTTACTAATGCGGCTGTGACATTAACCTATTCGGGCACGCCCGCAGTTTTGGCTTATCAATTTAGTACTTCTTATCCGGTTACGGCGAGCGGTTCGGTTACTGTTTTGAGTATGGCCTATTACACTAACAGTTCCTTCACCTATACGGCGGGCCAGCCCTACACCATTACCGCGGTTTTTGGTGGAAGCACGTACTCGGCCAACACGACGGCCATCGGTAATATCAATTTCTCTGCACCCAGCGGTTCCAGTTTGACCTGCTCTTGGACAGGAGGAAATGAAAATGTCATTGATGTTGATGAGTCCAGTCCTTCTTCCGCCGTTTCCGTCTACGGGCCCAATGTTTCTTCACCGGCTAATGTTACGTTACTGGGGACTCATGGCACTGTTTTCACGTCACTCGACAATTTAAACAGCTCGGCCTTCTCCGGAACTTCTAATGGTTCTTATTTGGTGACGTCCGCCAGCGGATCAACGAGCTATTGACGAAGTACTCATTACTTTCAAACGATTATCGGCCGAAACGCCCAGGCGTTTCGGCTTTTTTTATTTTTGGGATGAAGTAAGAAAATTGAAATTGGAGAGAATTTTAGACGCAAATAATCGTTAAATCACTTTAACGCAACGCCGATATTTCACATTAGGGTTTGACGGTATAAGACCAGCTGCCGCAACCGGCGGTGGGAGCGCAGGTGATTGTTTCAGATCCGGACAGAGAATGCTGAACACCGTCTGTCGCGCCATCAAAGTAAAAAGTGTAGTTTCCGGCCCCATAGTTGAAAGCCACAAGCGAAGCGTAAGTGAAGTTGGGGCCGGCCACGTCCTGATAAGTGGTAGGTCCGATTACGGTTAAGGTTAAGGGACAGTTCGGCGTAGTTTGATCAACGGTTAAATATAGATAATTGGAAGTGGATAACGAGGTGGACGAACTGGGGGAGTTACCCTGCCGGCAAGAATAAAAAAAGATGGATGTCGCGAGAATCAGGGTAAAAAGCTTTTGTGAGTGGCTCATTTTTCCAATCAGTCCAACCAAATAGTATTGATTACATGAAGAATTATAGCATTGGTTCGCGCCTAAGTGTCTTATCGATAAACGACTGTTGCCCGGTTCAAATCCCTTAATATCCGCCACTGACCACAACGGTGATAAACTAATTAAGGTTTTTGGCGGCGGGCAAGCCCCATTCAAAAAGCGGTCATCCCAGAAAAGGAAAAATTTATTCCAACCTATAAAATCGCTCACATCACAGGAGCCGGCGTTGATGTCGTTATTTTCCCGGTGAACACTTCTTTTCCCCTTAGAACCAAAGAAGAACAGGATTCATTGATCCGCACATTCCAGGCCAAAGCCAAAGCCGCGGGATTCAAAGGCAACGTGGTCGTGGTGTGGGACGCGCCCGATGGGAAAATCAATTTCCGGGCGCCGCTGAACCAGCACGAATATTTTAAAAACATTGGCCAGGATTTTATTAACGCGAACCTCAACAAAACTATTTCCTGGTAGGGCAGATATATCCCGAAGAAGACCTTTTGTTACTCCTCGTCTTGAATCAATAACCTCGGGCCCGGCCCTTTTTTCCTCAGCATGTCAAAAGGGTTGCGCAGGGGACATTCCCGCAGGGACAGGCAGCCGCAGCCGATACAACTGTTGAGTTGATTCCGCATTTTGGTCATCTGGGTAATGCGCTGGCTTAAATCTTTTTCCCATTGTTTGGAGACGATTTTCCAATCGGCGTTGGAAGGTTTTTTGTTTTTGGGCAGTTTATCCAGACTGCGTTTTATTTCGGATAGGGAAATGCCCAATCCCTGGGCGACCTTGATCAGGGCCACTCTTCTTAAAATATCCCGGTTATATTGCCGCTGATTTCCGCTGTTGCGGCTGCTGGTGATCAGCCCTTTGGTTTCATAAAAATGCAAAGTAGAGATGGCGACGCCGCTGCGCTGGGCCAACTGGCCGACGGTCAGTATTTTCCACTTGTCGAAAAGATTTTGCATTATTACCCCTTGACCTCAAGCTTACTTGAGGTATTAGGATGCCGCCACGGTAAAGTTTGCGCGGTTAATAAGAGGGGCGAGGCCTTTTAGGCTTTTTACATTTTTGAAATAAGGTAGACAAAAAAAGTGGGTTAGGGTTCTATCCTTTGACGGGATGTTAGTGAATAATTTGGTGTCTTATCCGGGTCTTGTCACGTTTAGCCCTGGTGGTTCGTCGTATAGGGAAGAGTGGTTTTGAAGCGGTTGAATTCATATTTAAAAAAGAGGTTCGCGATGGCTGAAATCGTCACAATCCAAAATGTTTATAAAGATTATCCACTCGATAAAGTAGTGGTGAAAGCGCTCCAGGGGGTTAGTCTCTCCATTACCCAGGGCGATTTTCTTTCCATTGTGGGCCCCTCAGGGTCAGGCAAGACAACCCTGCTCAACCTTATCGGCTGCGTGGATACAGCTACCTCGGGCCAGGTTCTGGTCGATGGACAGGACACCGCGAAACTCAACGACCGGCAATTGACTGATTTGCGTTTAAACACTTTGGGCTTTATCTTCCAAAGCTTCAATCTGGTCCCGGTCTTGAGCGTGTTTCAAAACGTGGAATTTCCCCTGATGCTTCAGCGCAAATACACCAAGGCCGAAAGGGCTTCTCGCGTGGATGCGTTGCTGGTCAAGGTGGGACTGGACAAACATTCCAAGCACCGTCCCAGTGAGCTTTCGGGCGGACAGCGCCAGCGGGTCGCGATTGCCCGGGCCCTGGTCACTCAGCCCAAAATTGTTTTAGCGGATGAGCCGACCGCCAATTTGGACTCGGTCACCGGCGAAAATATCATCGACCTGATGAAAGAAATGAACCGTACGGAAAAAACGACCTTCATCTTTTCCACCCATGACGCCAAGGTCATGTCCCACGCCAATACGGTCATCCGCCTGGCTGACGGCAAAATCACGGATGGCAAGGCCGAGAAAGCAGGGAAGCACTAATGTCCTGGGTCCTTCTTCTTCTCCAAACCTCGCTCCGGAATATCTTTTCGAGCTTCCTGAACATGGTCATCGGGATCATCATCCTGGTGGGCACCTTCTTCTTTGTGGTCGGCGGGTCCCTGGTGGACAGTATGGATAAGTCCATGAGCCGCAGCATCATCGGCTCG
>Ga0206855_10080_pt1 | contig 30214 bp, 28 predicted proteins | sample Alteio_BWOrgCont_51_FD_152637 | JGI IMG/M metagenome (GOLD analysis project Ga0206855, IMG submission 152637) | Enriched cells from forest soil in Barre Woods Harvard Forest LTER site, Petersham, Massachusetts, United States -... | ecosystem: Environmental > Terrestrial > Soil > Temperate forest >...
TTGGGATATCAACTTGATTTTGCACAGAAACTAGGTTATCATATGGAATTTGGCCTGTATGCTCTTTTTGGAACCTTGGGGCAATATGTAAGATCGCAAAACTATAACTGGAATTTTCAATCGCAGATTGGCGGCGGCGGAATTCATTTAATGTATAAACTATTACCCGATAAAGATATTTCTCCATTTTTTACCCTGGGCGTAGAGTCATTTGAGTTCCTGTCTTCCACCGATATGTATGATAAATACGGAAACAAATACTATTACTGGAATGACGGCAGTGTTAGAAGCCTTCCACAGAATGCTTCTAATGCATCCAGTGCTATGATTCTTACCCCTGACTATACTTATGAGACAGACATAAGGTCATTGAACCTTGGTGATGCAGGCAATTATTCAGAACAAACTTTTGCTATACCCATTGGAGCAGGGTTTATGATACATATAACCAAGAAGGCTGACTTTAGTATAAGCTCCACATTACATTATACATTTACTGATCATATTGATGGACTAACCCCGGCCGTTCAGGGTCCTTTGCATGGTACGCGTACGCACGATATGTTTTTACTGACAGCTATCGGGCTAAGGTATGACCTTACAAAAACAGAGCATGTGCGTGGCCCTAATGACATAGATGAAAGCAGGTATGATAATGTGAATATTGACGCATCAATGATTACGGATACTTCACATCCTTATGCCAGCGCCGATACTACCCCCATAAGCGATTCATTGGCACGCAGGCAGTACCAGATGTATGAAGACAGCACGGGCCAGTTTGCAACTGTAGTATATGATAGTTCAACAATCTTAGGTGGTTATGATAAGCCTGCATACAAGCCCAGGTACACAACTTTAAGTGTTAACGGTAAGCCTGTGGCTTCTTCACCTAACTCAGCCTCAACCGAATACATGGTTCAACTGGGTCGTTATTCCAAGGGGGTACCCGCAGGTGAAATGGATAAATTGTTAAGTGTACCTGATGTGAAATCTTCTACATTAAAAGATTCCTCAACAATATATACAACGGGTAGTTATGGTGATTTTAATTCAGCTAAACAGCGGCAGGAAGCATTGGAAAAACAGGGAATTACCAATACAAAAATTGTGTACAGGAAGGGTGATGAGTATATTCCTACTGATAAAGCAATTTCATCTTCAGAAAAGAATGGGGCTAACCCAACTCATGGTGAGAATGGTGAAACTGCCACCGGAACAGAAAAAACATCCACAGAGGGGGGAACAATACTGTATCGTGTTCAGTTAGGTGCATACAAGCATAAGTTGAGCAACACTCATGTTTTTGCCAATGCAAAAAATATTGTGGAAATGAAAACAGAGAACGAATACTATACTTATTCAACAGGTTCATTTACAAATTATCAGGAAGCTGAGGCTTACAGGGCTAAGTTAGTTTCGCAGGGTTTCTCTGACGCATTTGTAAAGGCTTATAAGAATGGAAAGAGGATACCCGTTTCAAAGAATGGAACTGAGATATCTCAGCCCGAGCAGGTTATACCGAAAAAGCCGAAAGATACAGGAAGCGCAACAAATAATCAGGTTCAGTTCAAGGTACAGTTAGGAGTGTTTAAAGAAACGCCGCCAAAAGATAAAATGAAGAAATTTAAACAGTTCTCAACTCTTTCATCCGAGAAAGATGAATCAGGAGAAACGCATTATTATGCAGGTGTATATAGTGATTATGCTTCGGCGAAGGCTATGAAGGAGAAAGCTATTGCGGCAGGTATGAAAGATGCGTTTATAACCGCATATATAAATGGCAAAAAAGTATCACTGCCTGAGGCGTTAAGCAAGTTGAAGCAATAATTCATTTTCCCTTCATTCTCAATTACTATATTTGTATTAACAAAACCAAACATCATGAAAACAACAAAGACATTTCTTGCTATACTGCTGATCGCAGGTATAAGTAATATTACATTAGCCCAGGGCGGCCTTTTAGGTAAAGCTAAAGATGCAGCAAAGAATACTAAAAAAGTTGACACCAAAAAAGTTGATCCCAAAGCCACCAAGACAGGTAAAACTGGCAAAGGCGGTAAAGATGACATGGCCATAAAAGGTTCAGGGGTTCCTACGAACAGCACTGAGAAAACTAACACTGCACCTGCCTCTACCAACACAAACAAGTAAGGGGAAGTATTTTCAATAAAAAAGGGGGACATTGTCCCCCTTTTTTATTGGCCGTAGGAGCAATTACGCGTCTATATTAGCGTAGCGTGCATTCTTTTCGATGAATTCTCTTCTTGGTAATACATCGTCGCCCATAAGCATTGAGAATATTCTGTCTGCTTCGGCGGCGCTGTCAATGGTTACTTTGCGTAGTTTGCGTGATTCTGGATTAATAGTTGTTTCCCAAAGTTGTTCGGCATTCATTTCACCCAAACCTTTATATCGTTGAACACCAACATTATCCTTGCCATTCTTTCCTATTTCTCTAACGGCATTATCGCGCTCTTCTTCAGTCCAGCAATAGCGTTGGTCTTTACCTTTTTTAACAAGGTATAAAGGCGGTGTTGCAATATAAATATGACCGTTTTCAATCAGTTCCTTCATATACCTGAAGAAGAAAGTAAGAATAAGGGTTGTAATGTGGCTACCGTCAACGTCGGCATCGCACATAATTATTATTTTATGGTAGCGAAGTTTTTCAATATTCAATGCCCTTTCATCTTCTGCTGTTCCTTTAAATACTCCAAGAGCAGTATATATGTTCTTGATTTCCTCGTTCTCATATATTTTATGCTCCATGGCCTTTTCTACGTTCAATATTTTACCTCTTAATGGCAGTACAGCCTGGAAAGCACGGTTACGTCCTTGTTTTGCGGTTCCACCTGCTGAATCACCCTCAACCAGGAATATTTCGCAGGCACCGGGATCCTTTTCAGAACAATCGGCCAGTTTACCGGGTAAGCCCCCTCCTGTTAAGGCACCTTTACGTTGCACCAGTTCACGGGCCTTGCGGGCAGCATAACGCGCCGTGGCAGCCAAAATAACCTTATCTACAATTATTCTGGCTTCTTTAGGATGCTCTTCAAGATAATTAGTAAGCATTTCGCCTACTGCTGTATCAACTGCGCCACTAACTTCTTTGTTACCGAGTTTAGTTTTGGTTTGGCCTTCAAATTGTGGTTCTGCAACCTTTACCGAAATAACGGCTGTGAGTCCTTCACGGAAATCGTCTCCATCAATTTCAAATTTCAGTTTGCTAAGCATACCTGATTTTTCGGCATAAGCTTTTAGTGTACGGGTAAGTGCCCTTCTGAAACCCGCCAGGTGAGTTCCACCTTCGTGTGTATTAATATTGTTTACGTATGAATGAAGATTCTCGTTGAATGATGTGTTATAGAGCATGGAAACCTCTATAGGCATTCCATATTTTTCTGATTCTATATAAATGGGTTCCGGAATAAGTTTTTCGCGGTTAGCGTCCAGGTATTCAACAAATTCTTTCAAGCCACCTTCCGAATAAAAACTTTCGGTAAGGAATTTACCATCTTCTGTCTTTTCCCTCTCATCGGTAATGGTAAGACGTACACCTTTGTTCAGGTAAGCCAGCTCACGTAAACGTGCTGATAAAGTGCTGAATGAATAAACTGATTCAGTAAAAATAGTGTTATCAGGCAAAAAGGTTATTTCGGTACCTGTACGGTCTGACTTGCCAATAACCTTAACAGGGTACATGGGCTTACCTTTTTCAAACTCTTGTTCGAATATTTGTCCTTCTCTGTGGATAACCGCTTTAAGATGGGAAGAAAGCGCATTAACACATGATACACCCACACCATGTAAACCACCCGATACTTTGTAGGTATCTTTGTTGAACTTACCACCTGCGTGCAATACAGTTAATACAACCTCCAGAGCCGAACGTTTTTCCTTAGCCATCATACCAGTAGGAATACCACGACCGTCGTCTGTTTCAGTGATGGAGTTATCAGTATGGATAATTACATTGATGTTTTTACAATAACCGGCAAGAGCTTCGTCAATAGAGTTATCTACTACTTCATAAACCAAGTGGTGCAAACCGCGAGCACTAATGTCGCCAATATACATGGCAGGACGCAGTCTTACAGCTTCTAACCCTTCCAGTACGGTAATGCTTTCGGCACCATAGTCACTGCTTTTTCCGTTCGATTTTGCTTTTTGTTCCAATTCGGCGTCAGCAATTTGCTGTGTTTTTTCGCTCATATTTTCGGGTTGTTTTTGGTGTTTTCTATATCATACAAATATAAGAAAAAAAGGCGTCTCTTTGGCAGAAAAGACGGGCTAAATCGCATGGTTTATTTATCAACATAAATCCTCGTTTTGTTGATATGTTTTCCGGGTTTTATATTGCTATGTCAAAAGTGCCGTTTTGCCTTTAGAATAGGGGTTAAATAGCCTCGTTTTTATTATATTAGCAGAAGCAAGTTCTGTTATAATGAAGTATCGTTTAATAATAATTTACTTTTTTCTTTCAATTTGCTTGGGCTTGGGCGCTCAAGTAATTGATTCATCTAAGGTTCCCAAATCTGCAAAAAACAAGTTATTACTATTACACCCAGACTCAAAGTATAAGCAGGTACTTTGGGATTCAGGGGGGGCATATCCTCGTGTAATTAAAGCAAAGTTTGAAGTTTTTTATGATGATTCTATTGGTAATAGCCATTTTTTGGGTTTTGATTCAAACTGGTCTTATTTAGGAACAGTGAGTGATTTAACTGCAAAGTATTCAATAGATCACCTACCAAAGCAAATTAGTGATTACGTCCAGAAACACTATGATGAACGTTTTTGGATTGATTGGGCATCTGAAAATCTTGATGCTATGGGTAAAGTAAGATACATAAATGTGACTATAAGTAGACAGCATTGGAATCATTATTATGAGATGAGATTTGATTCAAACTGGAATTTAACGAGTAAACCCCAGAAAAAGAACCTCCGCAGAATTGATGGTGATTAAATAAAAAAGCCCCGCAAAATGCAGGGCTTTTCTTTATAGGTAGTGAGATTATACTTTTTCAGCAACAACTTCCTTAGCCGGTGCAGCAGCTGCTGCATTAGCCGCTTTTTCTTCAGAGCTTTGTTGTTGTTTTTCTTCAATACGCGCTTTTTTGCCTTTTGCATTACGTATGTAGTAGATTTTAGCCCTGCGAACGATACCTTCCTTGTTAACCTCAATACTTTCAATAAAAGGAGAGTAGGTAGGGAAAACTCTTTCCACACCAATACCATTCGATATTTTGCGAACAGTAAAGCTTGAAGACGCACCTTCGCCACGACGTTGTATTACAACCCCCTGGTATTGCTGGATACGCTCTTTATCGCCTTCCTTAATTTTATAGTTAACCGTGATGGTATCTCCGGCTTTAAAGGCAGGCATTGCCTTCTTCTGTACTAACTGTTCTTCTACGTATTTTATCAGGTTCATGGCGCTGTTTTTTTCAAAAGGGCTGCAATATTAAACAATTAATTTGAATTAGCCAAAAAGAATACTTTAAATTTGACACTATTTGACAACAAATATGTCATTCAAAATCGGCGACAAGGTAGCATTTTTACACGAGAAGGGCCATGGTAAGGTTACAAAGATAGTTTCTGCCTATAAAGTAATAGTGGAGTTAAGTGAAGGCTTTGAAATTGAGGTGAATACCAAGGAATTAGCAGCGATTAACCCTATTTCACTTACCGATTTACCTATAAAGTCCAAAGATCCGCTTCCTTCTAATCCGAAACCTAAGCCTAAATCAAAGCCAAACCCGAAGGATTTGCTGGTGGTTGACCTTCATGCCGAAAAGCTGAATGAGCACTTTTATTCTATGAATAATGCTCAAATGCTAAGTATGCAGCTTGATTATTTCCAGGAAAGCCTTGAAAAGGCCATAAGGGGCCATGCCAGCAAAATTGTATTCATACATGGAGTAGGGAATGGGGTACTGAGGCAATCAATCCGTGATATACTGAAAAGATATGATGGCATTGAGTTTTCAGATGGTTCCTACCAGAAATACGGAAGAGGCGCTACCGAAGTACGGATTATTTCCAGAAACAAGTTTATGGACAGTTTTTAATAAGCCCTAACGTTCTTGCCCTCCATATAGTTGATAAAGGAGCGGTTTGCCACTTTATTGCCACCGGGGGTAGGGTAGTTGCCTGTAAAGTACCAATCGCCTTTATGGTTAGGAATAGCTTTATGCAAGCCCTCCACGTATTGATATATAATTTCTATATCGGCATTAATATCTTTCGGGCGCAATAACTCTGTAATCTTGGCTGAAATCTGTTCTGTAGTAAATGGGCTATAAATTTCCTTTACAAGATTTTGTATCTCTTCCATAGGCAACTCATCCTGTGCCTTGGCTTTCTCGTAAATTTCTTCCAACAGGTTTTCCTTAAATGACTCTTTCAATAGGTTGACAGCGGCTTCAAAAGCAACCAGGTCGCCTAACTTGGCCATGTCTATGCCATAGCAGTCAGGAAAACGTATTTGTGGTGCTGATGAAACCACAATTATTCTTTTCGGGCCTAACCTGTCCAGTATCCTTAAAATACTTTGTTTAAGTGTGGTGCCTCTCACAATAGAATCATCAAGTACTACAAGGGTATCTTTTCCGGGCCTAATTACACCATAAGTTGTATCGTAAACGTGTGCGGCTTTATCGGCGCGGTTAATATCGTTTGTAATGAAGGTGCGGAGTTTGGTATCCTTAAGCGCTATCTTCTCAACTCTTGGGTGAATTGCCAGAATCTTTTTCAGTTTAACAAGGTCCCCTTTTTCCAATTCCTTTTTCTTAATACCATCCAGGTATGCTTCTATTTCCTCTACCATACCAAGGAAAGCTACCTCAGCTGTATTGGGAATGAACGAGAATACCGTATTTTCAAGGTCGTAGTCGATGGCTTTCAATACAGGGTTAGTAAGCAGCTTACCCAGATTCTTTCTTTCCTTATATATATCTGTATCGTTACCGCGTGAGAAATATATTCTTTCAAAAGAGCAGGATAATTTTTCTAAAGGAGTGTTTACTGATTCTTCCGAAACAGTTTTATTTCTTCTTATAATAAGTGCATTGCCCGGCTGCAGTTCTTTTATTTTATCGGCGCTTACATTGAATGCTGTCTGTATCGCAGGTCTTTCAGATGTTGCTACCACCACTTCATCATCAGCATAATAGAACGCAGGGCGTATGCCGTTGGGGTCTCTCAATACAAAAGCATCTCCATGGCCCAATAAACCGGCAATAGTGTAGCCGCCATCCCAACGCTTACTGGCATGAAACAGTACATCTTTAATGTTAATGTTTTCAGCAATCAGTTCTGAAATTTTGTCATTGTTATGGCCCTCGCCTTTATACTTCCTGAAGAGCTTTTCATTTTCTTTATCCAGGAAGTGCCCTATTTTTTCCAGTATAGTAATGGTGTCAGTCTTTTCCTTGGGGTGCTGGCCTAATTCCAGTAATTTTTCAAAAAGCTCATCAACATTGGTCAGGTTAAAATTACCTGCAATCATAAGGTTTTTGGTGCGCCAGTTATTATGGCGTTCAAAGGGATGGCAATATTCGAAATTGTTTTTGCCATATGTTCCATATCGTAAATGGCCCAATAGTAATTCACTTAAAAAAGGTAAGTTCTTTGCCTGCCAATCAATATCGTTCGCATGTTCTTTATTCTCATTCAGAATATCGTCGTTGCGCTTCTGCATCTTCCCGAAAATATCTTCCAGGGCATTTTGTGCTGCAGAACGTATGCGGTGCATATAGGCACTACCAGGGGTGGCAGATAGCTTAACGTCGGCAATGCCGGCTCCGTCCTGTCCGCGGTTATGTTGTTTTTCCATAAGCAGGTAAAGCTTATGCAGGCCATAATAGGCCGTTCCGTACTTTTTCTGGTAATAACTAAAAGGTTTTAAAAGCCTTATCAGTACTATGCCACACTCTTCATGAATATCATCACTCATAGGCTGTCAGATTTGACGCTGCAAAGTTACGAAATTGTTATGGATTTTAAGCTATTCTAATGTTTCTCTTCTGAAGGCGCTCAGTTGGTGGGCAATAAGCCCGAAAAGGAAGAAAATAATACCCATAAGAATACCTAAAAGTGTGCCGCTGCTCACCCCTCCGCCACGCATGAAAATATGTATATTCCATAGCAAAGAAGCCAGGATTATCAATATACCTGCAGGGAAGAAGATGCGGATAGGGTTAAATAGAACAACTATATTCATTATTTCCTTTATCGTATCCACGGCAGTCATAGCATTTATGGTACTGGTGCCGCTGGTGCGTGGTTTTATAGTAATGGGCATTTCCAGTACAAGGTTTCTTTTAAAAACAAAAGCTAAAAGAATAATATCGCTGTATGCCATAGTTTCCGGGCAAATAGTAATATACTTTTTAGCCAGATATGTCCTGTATAACTTCATACCGGAGTTTATATCATGCACCGGTAATGTCATTAGCATTCCTGCTATTTTCCGTATCAGCCATTTACCAAAAGTTCTGTAATAACCTGAACTATTGCCACGGTTGCCAATCACCATATCAGCATCTGTCTCAATGGCTTTCAGAAAAAGCTTTTCAACATCAGCCAGGTCGTGTTGTCCGTCAGCGTCAACTGTTACCACAAAGTCAGTATCAGCATGCCGTACACCTTTCTTAATAGCGGCACCGTAGCCGGCATTTAGTTTATTTGTCAGTATGGTAAGGCTGCTTTCTCCCGAAAAACTTTCCAGGACTTTTTTTGTATCGTCTTTTGAGCCATCGTTCACCACGATTATCTTATGGCTTTTCTGTTTGCAAAAAGCAATGACTTCGGGTAAGAATTTTTGCAACGATGTTTCTTCGTTATAGGCCGGAATGATTATGGTTAGTGTAGGTGCCCCCACAGTTTACTTACCAATAATTTTAAATTCCGTACGGCGGTTCAACTGCCTGCCTTCATCGGTTTCGTTGGTAGCAATAGGGTCATCCATACCGTAGCCTTTATATGTAAGGCGCGCAGAAGGAATACCATGCGCTATTAAATAATCAACTACCGATTTCGATCTCGATTCAGAAAGTTTCTGGTTGTAAGCCTGTGAACCTTTACTGTCAGTATAGCCGGAGATTTCGATTTTTAAATTGCCGTATGTAGTCAGCAGGTTTATTAGCCTGTCAAGCTCAGCAGTTGATTCTGAACGCAGTGTGGCTTTATCAAAGTCGAAGAAAATATTTTTAAGCACAATACGGCTGCCAATATTCAAAGGTTGCAATGCAACATTCTTCTCTACTACTTGGTATGTGGCGGTATCAGGTATATTGAAGTTTTCAGAATAGAAGAGATAATCCTTTGCTTTAACTGCAATACCATAGTTAGTGCCTGAAGGCAATGAGACGAGATACTTTCCTGTTTTACTGTTCGAAGTAAAATCGGCAATAACCACGTTCTTAACATTATCTACCAGTTCAATAGAAGCTTCAAGCGGCTGGTGTGTAACAGTGTCAGTAATGATACCTTTTAAGAGTGTCATTTTGGTTTTATTAACAGCAACAGCCGAGGCGACCATTACGTCGCTTACTCCACCTGCATTACCTGCAAGCAGGTCATCTTCGTTGCTCAACGCTACCGGTTTTTCAGGGCCGAGGAAAGTTATCATATATATATCTTTATCCCCATAACCATCCTTCTTTACTGATGAATAATAACCGTGTTTACCACTGGCAGAAATAGTGAAGAACACATCATTCTCTGGTGTGTTAATAGGGTATCCAAGGTTTTCAGGCTCTGACCATTTACCATTACTATCGCATTGCGATTTAAATACGTCGTATCCTCCCATGGAATTATGTCCTTCAGAACTGAAGTAGAGTGTTTTACCATCGGCCTGTATATCCACACCTTCTTCACCGTACTTGGTATTAATAACGGGCCCCAGGTTAACCGGTTCACCCCATTTGGCTTTATTATTCAAAACAACTTTCCAAATATCCCTGTCTCCGAATCCTCCGGGGCGGTCGCTTACCAGGTAAAGTGTTTTGCTATCGGGAGCAAGACTCACCGAAGATTCGTGAGATGACGAGTTGATTTTTCCTCCCGGTTCCTTGGGTTTAGACCATTCATCACCTTCCAGGAAAGACTGATAAATATCTCCTCCGTTATCAACGCGGTATATGTATAATATCTGCCCGTCGGGTGATAAGCCTGCTGTGGCATCGTGCATTTCAGTATTGATAGGTTCACCCATGTTGGTGGCCGGCAGCCATTTACCGTTTCTGTAATATGATATATATAAATCTTCATAATATAAACCGTCTTCGGCCAGTTTGCCACCGGTTGAATTCGGCCTTCTTGAAGTAAATATCATTTCTGATTCGTCAGCGGAAATGATAGGGCCATATTCAGGATATTCGGTGTTAATGCTTGGGCCAACATTATCTATAAATACCCTTACCGGATTTTTTACGAGTTCAATACCATTCTTACATTCCTGTATCTTCTTTTTAGTGTCGTCAATTTCTTTCTGGAATTTTTTAGGGTCAAGTGTCGAGCCGTAGTTGTTATACTCTTTTATTGCAAGATCCCACTGCATATTTACATGATAAGCACGGCCAAGCATATAATGTATGTCAGGTGCTACATTAGGGTTCATTTTATACGCTTTTTCAAGGTAAGGAATGGCCATGGTTTTGAATGGAGCAACAGGAGAAAGATAACATGCCCCAATCTTATAGTTTAACATGGCATTATCCGGATTGAATTTATTGGCGCTTAAGTAATATGGAATTGCATGATAATGCCATTGCGGGTCGTCTCTGTTATAAAATTCATCTCCGGCAGAAATTGAGTCCATAGCCCTTTTATACCCTTTAATGTCATCTTTGAAATTTTTTCTTTCGAATTCTACATTTTGCTGCGCCCAAACAAACTGCGCAATAAACAGGGTGGAAAAAAGTAATAGTTTCTTCATGTTCATTGGGGTTTATTGGCAATCTTGTGCGTAATCTTTTCCTACTGTAACACCTAATGATGCGGCCTTTTTCCAGTCGCTGCAGGCATCATCTTGTTTTCGTAACATTTCTTCTGCAATACCCCTGTTTAGGTATGCCGAGCCATAATTTGGGTTTAGTTGAATTGCTTTATCGCAATCGGCTTTTGACTTTGCATAGTCTTTCATTTTAAACTCTGTCGATGCCCTGTTGTTATAGGCATAGGCATACGATGCGTTTATTTCAATGGCTTTATTGAAATCATATATGGCTCCTGAATAATCAGCCTTATCGAATTTAGCGGTACCCCTGTTATTGTAGGCAATATAGAAATCAGATTTTAGTGCGATTGCCTGTGAATAAGAATCAATGGCTGCATCTAACTGCCCGTTTTTGCGTTGGGCGCTACCCAGGTTATCATAAGTAGTAGCTAATTTGTTTGCTTTTAACGATGCCTGGTAATCTTCAATGGCACCTTTATAATCTTTCAGTTCTACTTTACAACTGCCACGGTCATTATAGGCTTCTGCATAGTTAGGTTTATTGGCAATAGCCTGAGTAAAGTCATTAAGCGCGTCCTGGTATTGTTTTGCCAGGAAACGTATTTCTCCACGATAATAAAAGGCATCAGCATTTTTAGGATTGGCATCCACCGCTTTTGAATAAGCATCGGCTGCTTTATCGCTTGCGCCTAATGCACTCTGGCACTGGCCTATTCCATAAAAGGCCTTGTCATCTTTCGGGTTAAGCTCGGTAGCTTTGCTGTAGTCAGCAATGGCTCCGTTGTAGTCTTTCAGTTTTAATTTAGAATTGCCACGGTTCAGGAAAGCTTCCTGGAATGCTGGTTTTATAGTGATAGCTGTATCGAAGTCGGTAACTGCTGCTTTGTAATTCCCTTTCGAAAAATCTTCAATGCCCTTGTTGTAGCTTATTTGGGCACGCTGATCAGGGGTTGCAGCTATATTCGTTTTTACCGTATCGCCACCGCCACCAGCAGGTGGGGTCGGCGGGGTGTTGTTCTGTGCAAATGCACTACCCGCAGCTAAAAGCGAGATTGAAAGGAGTAACTTTATTTTCATGGAACGGGATATTAAATTCAGTTTACCAACCAAATAGTTCATACTTTTTCATCAGGCTATTTACTTTACCTTTCACAGCTTGCAGCTTAGCAGCATTATCAGCATTCATCAGCACTTCGTCAATAAGTTCTACTACCTGCGGAATTTCTTTGTCGGTTATTCCGCGTGTGGTTATAGCTGGGGTACCAATACGTATGCCTGAAGTTACCATAGGCGACTTATCATCGAAAGGAACCATATTCTTATTCACAGTAATATCGGCCAGTACAAGTGCGTTTTCAGCAATTTTGCCATTCAGGCTCTTCGAACGCAGGTCAATAAGCATGCAATGGTTGTCTGTTCCGCCCGATACAATGTTATAGCCTTTATCTACAAAACACTTGGCCATTACCTGCGCATTTTTAATAACCTGTTTGCAATAGGTAGTGAACTTATCATCGAGTGCTTCGCCAAATGATACTGCCTTACCCGCAATAACATGCTCCAATGGTCCGCCTTGAGTGCCCGGAAATACAGCAGAGTCAAGTATTGAGGACATCATGCGTATCTCACCTTTCGGCGTGGTCAATCCCCACGGGTTAGGAAAATCTTTACCCATCATAATCATACCTCCGCGCGGCCCGCGAAGGGTTTTGTGGGTGGTAGTGGTAACGATATGGCAATGTAATATGGGGTCGTTCAGTAATTTCTTAGCTATTAGCCCTGCCGGATGCGCAATATCTGCCATAAGCAATGCACCATTGGCGTCGGCTATTTCGCGCAGTCTTTTATAATCCCAGTCGCGGGAATAGGCAGAAGCGCCACAAATAATAAGTTTTGGCTTTTCTTTTGCTGCCGTATCGGCAACGGTATCATAATTTACTTTTCCGGTTGCCTGTTCTACACCATAAAATGATGGAACATACAATTTGCCTGAAAAGTTTACAGGCGAACCATGTGTAAGGTGTCCGCCATGAGATAGGTTGAATCCCAGTATTTTATCGCCGGGTTTTAATACGCCCAACATTACAGATGCATTGGCTTGTGCGCCCGAGTGAGGTTGTACATTCACCCAAACTGCACCAAAGAGTTTTTTGGCACGGTCTATGGCCAATTGTTCTACCTTATCAACTACTTCGCAGCCGCCATAATAGCGTTTTGATGGAAGGCCTTCGGCATACTTGTTTGTAAGCACTGAGCCCACCGCCTTCATAACGTCGTTGCTTACAAAATTTTCAGATGCTATAAGTTCAAGTCCGCGCATCTGGCGTTCGCGTTCTTCTTCTATTAAGTCAAATATTACATCGTGTGCCATAAATTGTATACATATTATAACAACAAACTTAGAAAAAATGTGGTAATAATGGGAAAATACCCTGTCTAAGTGATTTAGGGCAGGGTAGAGTCTGTTTTACAGAAACTTTCTTTACTTTACAATATGGACAGCAATTCCACCTGCACTGAGGGTATCGTGCCCGGATAAGTACCTGACATTCCTTATTATAATATATTGGTCGCTGTTAGGGCGGTTTATTAAATTAAGTACCTCTTGAGTTAATATGTTGCCAGTTGCAGTCCTTTCATAAAATACAGAATTTGCCTGAAAGTCTATGGTGAAACTTATAACATGTGCCGAATCTCCGCAACCCCTTATAGTTACGATTGGTTTTTTCATTATAACAGATAATGCCCCAACTGCATCATTAGAATAACATTCTGAAAGATATGTTTTACAGCCACCAATCTTAAACGTTTGTCGGGCACTATCTTTTTGGGCAAACAATTGGGTAGGGAATAGTAATAGTATAAAGAAGATTTTTTTCACTACCAGGGAGCTATTTTATTTGACTGGGATAGTATTGTAATTCACCAAATGCTCCTTTAATATAGACTTTGGTAATAGTGACATAATTTCCGCCATACCCTTTCAAAGTTGTTAGGGCATCATTGGAAAGAGCGTCTAAATTACAGTGAATAGTAGGACCTCCTATTTTAATATCAAATCGTGAAATATATACAAGTGTATCAAAATCGGGACTGGGAGAAGTGAAAGAGATTTGCGGGTTTCGTAACAATAGTTTTTTCTCAATTTTAACAGGATCTATAACCGTTTTCCCTATCATAAGTTTCGGTTCAGGTACTACTGAAGCCATTACGAACAATGTTTCAGTGGCTAAAAAAGTTGTGTCTTTACCGTTTGTTTTTATAATTGAAATTTTGATTGGAACCGGGCTTCCGGGGTTAATTAATACATTATCGCCTAATGATAGAAAGAAAAGGTTGTTTTTTTTCTGTATTCCGACATGTTTATCAGTAAAGATCCTATATTGGTTGGCACTTGCTGAATCTATTCCCGTAAGGATTATTTCATTCGTACCTATATACAAAGAGTTTGATTTTGAATACAGAACCTTTAATGTAGGTACAACAGAACGTACCTTAAAAGTTTGTTTTGTACTATCCTGTTGGGCAAACAATAGGGAGGGGGAAAAGAATAATATAAAGAAGAGTTTTTTCACCGATACTTGATAATTAAATATATCCAATCGAAGTAATGCGTTTGGCCATCACTACCTACGTATTCTATTTTCTGAAGGAATGTAGAACCAATCTTTCCCTTCTTTGATATATAAGTATTGAAGTTTGCAGGTAAGGCCTTCCCTACAACATGTACTCTTAAAGGGGTTACATCAGATGGAAAGCATAAGTCGAACCCTGTAACATTTCCGCAAGGTGTTGTAATGAATGCTGTGTCTTTTAATGCTGATGCGGGAATAGTATCGTTATTGTACTGCTCTGCAACTATGCGATATCGCCTTCCAATTAATGGATTGCAACCTTTTTGTTTTACAATGTGAAATGACTTAATACTATCACTCTGCCCCAAGAGTGCAATAGGGAATAATAGTAATATGAAAACCATTTTTCTCATTTAATATGAAGAAGAAAAGAGATTTTACAATCAAGAATCTGGCTGTTCCCATTACTATCAATGTAATAAATCTGACTGATAGAAAATCGTTGATACGTGCCGCTTGTTTTAAGGTTAACACAATTATATATAGCGGGTGCAGCCGAGCTACTATTTTGATAGGAATGAAATGTTGCACCATTTGTCGAGTACTCCAGAAGATATCTTGTAATCAGCTGGCTACAAGAAAGTTTTAAGAATGTACCGCTATATAATGAGGCAGAAGGTATAGTATCTCCGGTACGGTATTTTCCTGCAATTATTGGAATGCAATGTTCTGGTTTTACAATGTGAAATGACTTAATACTATCACTCTGCCCCAAGAGTGCAATAGGGAATAATAACAATATGAAAAATATCTTTTTCATTTCCCTTCTTTATTTTGTTCTAAAATCAGGCCTATACTGTTCAGAGTTCCTTCGTTGCCGCCATTGAGGTACTTTATATTATCGAAAATGATAAATGCTTCGCGGCATCCGGCGGGTTTGCAGTTTTTTATAGCCTTAATCATATCGGAAGTGAGCTTGGCATCGGTAGCATTTAATTCCGGCGGTGATTTTAATCTCCACTTATCTTGCTTAGTCGTGTCACAGCTTGTTTTATAGTTAATGTGCATAGTGAAGCCTGTTATTTTTAAATCTTTCCTGCCTGTTATACGAATTTCGCCCGCTGTAATTAAAGCATCTTTAGTAATTGGTCCATCTCCTTTACCTGCAATAGTAGCATTCAGTTTTCCAATATGAAAAGACTTTATACTATCTGCTGAATCATGTGGAATAATTCGAACACCGCTTTTACGATATCCTGTGTCTATGACTATACCAGCATCACTTGTAACTGCATAGCTGTCGACAGGGGAGGAACTCCTAGTCGTCAATAAATTATTAATCCGGGTACTATCATTCCCGGTAGCTCTAATTAATGGTTTGATTTTACTAATGCTATCATTTCTAGCCAAACACTTTTGGGCATCAGATAAATATTGGTTGGCTGCGGTCGTATCGGGGTAATGCGCCTTTATAGCTTTTTTATACCATTGTTCCTCTTGTTTACAGTCATTCATCATTCTGTAACACTCCGCTATTTTAAATATTATTTCTGCTTTTGCACTCTTTATTTCTTTTGCCTTCATTGCTTTTTTATTCTTTTTATCATCCATATGTGTGTATGCATCTTTGTAAAGTTCAGTAGCATCAAGATATTTTGCGTTGTTGAAGGCAGCGTCAGCTTTTTCAACCGAATGTTTTTTCTGGGCAAACAACAATGATGGAAGTAGCAATAATATGATGAAGAGTTTTTTCAATGCGCAATTTGTATAACAATGTTATTTAATGTTGTTGTCCTTTTATCCGGGGTAGTAAGTCTTATGTCTTTAAAACTGATAACTGTCCCCGGCGGAACTGATTTAAGTATTTTAATCATTTCGGAGGTTAGGCACTCGTTTGCAGAATAATATTTGAATATGGAATTGTGCCGACTGCAATCCATGGTAAAGCCTGTTATTTTGGCAGAGTCAGGGTAATTGCCTAAAAGATTTAATTTCCCTATTGCAATCAAGCTGTCACTTTTTATAGAAAAACAGTACCAGTAATTTCGGAAGGTGGCTACAAACTCCGGTATTTTTTTGTCTGCTTTTCTTTTATGAATAGAATCAATTATTAAGGTAATGGTTTGCAGTGTTCGTGTTTCTCCTGATAAATTACAATGCACACCTGCGAAAATAATATAGCCGCCGTTAGGTGCCTGCATAATGTTATTAATCATTTGAGGGGTTAAATACTCATTATTAGAGAGTTGTTCAATAAAGGAGCCCTGGATAGCTAATGACAAAGTAAAACCTGTAACCTTTGCAGTATCCCCATCACTTGTTAGCGCCTGCAACTTACCGGCTCTTAATAACTCTGCCTTTGTAATAGTATCGTAATTATCCCAAATACCGCCTATAGCTGCAACATAAAGTTTACCTGTATTCTTCCTTATTTTAATTGTATTGCCGCTGGAATGTTTTTTCTGGGCAAACAGCAATGATGGTAGTAACAGTAATATGAGTGATAGCTTTTTCATTACTTGCCTTTCGCATTTTTCTGTTCAGAGGGGTCTTTGTCCACTACTATCAACGATATGGCCGGTAGGCTTTGCAAGCCCCTGTTATAGCTTTTGTATTGCACATTCTTTACTATAATGCTGTCTCCTGCTATTACATTTTTCAACATGGTTTGCATTTCCGGTGTAAGTTCTTTGGTGACAGAATGTTTCGTCATATATACTTTACCGTGTTTAACAGAAAGGTCAAATGCAAATACCATGTCGCCTTCATTATTAAGCCTGTCAGAAAGCCCACCTATATCAATTGCTATACATTTCTTTAAGGCTGCTTTTCCCACCACACCCGAATCTTTGCCACAGAGTGTAAGCTTTATAGGTCGGCTTAGCGGGTTAGTCATAATATAATCGCCATTGCGTTTAGGTATTATGAGTGTGTCCTGCGGCTTCTTCAGGTGAAAAGTGGTGGAGCTTGTGCTGTCACTTTTTGCTTTTTTCTGGGCATTTGCAAAAGAGCCTGAAACCAGAACAAGCATTAGTATGGCTGTGAGTTTCGACATGGTTGTACCCGTTAATTATAAATCAGGACTTAACTCACATATATGGTTTCAGCAGGTTCGATAAATCATCAAACGATGTAACCTTTTTCTGAACCGTCAGCACGAAGTTGTAACTGCCTGAGGTCTGGTGAATGTTTTTGAAATCATCGGCGCTATATAGGGCTATTTCATTTGCATTTGTAACCATAAAGGCAAAATTCCTGCTTGCAGGGTTAAACCTGCAATCGTGGCCGGGGTGGTACATGTAAACCGCGTTTTTATCACTCTCTACCAGGTAGAATTCATTTTCGTTGAGGTTCTCGTTTTTGTTATCGGTATAATTTGGTGTTAACTCAGCACCATGTGGTAATGCAGAAGGGCAATCGGTATTATATATTCCGAAACGATTTATGCTCAGGTAATAGGTTACAGCCGATGCAGTATTGCTGGCAAGCATCCTGGCCTCTTGTTCGGCCTGCTGCTGTTTTATTTTCGCTACTTCGGCTGCATATTCGTCACGGGCCTTTTGTTCATCGGCCAATCTCTGGTTTCTTGCTGCCTGGTATTGGTCGTACTTTTTATTGTATTCTTTCATTGCTGTTTCATAGTCGCTGCCTTCAAATACAGGGTGCACCATAAAGCTGTGGCTTTCATTGCCTTTTTTTACAGTGAAGGTGTAAGTCTTTCCGTCATCGTTTTTTTTCAGGCTGGCATCGTCCCATGTAATGTTTGCATACTCGGGCTTATAGTTTTTGTCCGATGCATCCGGTGCCCACAAGGTATTCTTATACACTGCCAGTTCCGGGTAATCCTTTTTGTCAACATCAATATTGAACGTATACTTATCCTTGCTGACTTTTTCAGGTGCAACAGGCTTTGTTTTCTCAACCTGGGTTTCCTGTTGTTTGGCACTTACTATACTGTTCTGTAATTGTTGTACTTGTTGTTTCTGTTCTGCCGTCATGGCTGTATCTTTTTTTGCAGAAGCAGGTACAGGCATTACTTTGCCATTGCTCTTCGACAAGTACTTCCAGTTTTGGTTTACAGTATCAAGCTCGTACATATTGTAATTTAGTTTTTTCTGGGTCGATACCATTGAAACCTGAATTTCTTTGCCCGTCATTATATACACCTGCTTGCTATCCTGGTAACCACGCACGTCTAACATGCCGGCCGATTCAAAAGTATATTGCTGCCCGGCAGAGTCATAGGTCATTGGAATCCCGCTGGCAAAAAAGTCAATGGCATTGTGGAACTCCCTGTACTTTATATCTACTTTGCCTTTTATGGGATTCCCTTTATCATCGCAGAAAGCTCCGGCAGGTATTACAATCTTACTGTTGTTATAGGTAAGTGTTCCACCTGTAGCCACATCAACCGAAAAGGTTTTGTAGGGCACGTCGGCGCTTTTAATAGGCGGACTTATATAGGGCTTAGCGGTTTTATTAACCGATGCTGTTTTATTTGCTGAAGAAGAGTTGGTGGAAGAGGAAGTGGTGACTTTAGGCTGCTCCGCTGATTTTTTGTTGCTCCAGTATTTCCATGCCCCTATGGTAGTAACAACAACGGTAGTGGTAACCACCACTACCGAAGTCATTCCCCCGAATTTTTTAGGAGTTTTTACCGTGCTTGTATTGGTAGTTGTGGTAGTATAGGTCTTATACACCTTGCTAAAGTCTTTGTGCGTGCTTATCTCCTCCTTAGTCAGCTTTTCCGAACCTGTCTCAATTTTAATCTTCGTGTTTTTCATGATTTTGTTTAGCGTTATGCTGTTTTTTTGCTGATAGTTAGTTGTGATTTAAGTTTGTCAAGTAAACGATAGAGCTTCACTTTTGCATTATTCTCTGTCATATTCAGTATATCGCCTATCTCTTTAAATGCCCTTTTCTCAAAAAAGCGAAGCTCTATAAGTTGTATATCTTCTTCCGCGAAGTCAGAAAGTAATTCTGCCACGCGCTGGTATTGTGCATCAATATCATCTTCAGGACTTATTTCCTGCATTACGCTCTTCAATTCGTCTTCTTCCACCTTTATGCTGCGCTGCACTTTGTCTTTGCGGTAAAGCATATTAATCTCATTCAGCGCAATACGGTAAAGCCATGAAGAGAATGGTGTGCCCATAAATTTGAATTGCGATAATTTCAGCATGGCGTTAAGAAACACCTGCGATGTAATATCAAAAGCCGCTTCTTTGCCTTCAACCCGCTTATAAACAAATTGCAAAATAGGTTCGTAATACCTGTTATACAATGTTTCAAACTTTGCAGGGTCGGCCTTGGCTGCTTCTATCTCCCGCTGCTCGCTAAGCATCTCTTCGGGACTTACGTGATATTTTGATTCGTTCAGCATCATGTGGTTTATGTGTGTAAGCAATCTGGCTCTTTTAAGGTTATAATGCACTACCTATGCTAAAAGATACAGCTTATTTACAGGTTTATTATGTGTTGAGTTGTTAGTTGTTGATTATCAGTATGATATGCTTATTGGAAAAGCCGGAGAAAAACGGGCAATGAACGAAAATACCTATTAATATACCCTGCCTTCGCGCCAAATGTCCACTGCATTGTACCAAAGATTGCGTAACTGGGCTTCGCGTTGCAAAGTGTAATCGTTATCGGTAAAGGGATTGTTGGTTTTAACAAATGTAAAGCTCAATGCAGTATAGTTCCTGTCTTCTCCGTATGTCCATACTTCAGATGAAGTATTGCGGAATATAATGGAAGGCGGACCATATACAACATAAACCATTCCCCTGTCAGTTTTCCAACCTTCTTCGTACGAAGTAAAGAATTTATTAGCATCCTGCACGCGGTTATAGTAATTGCGTATAAGCGATTTTGCCCGTTCCTTAGCATTTCCCGCCGTGTTTATCCAGAATTCATCTACGGCCTGTTTTACATTTTTTGCCTTAACCACACGTTCGTATTCTTCATTGGTAGTAATATACCTTAGCGGTGAAGCCATTTGGCCTGCCTCGCCAATATTAGGGAAATATTTAGGGAACCTGTACAGGGTTATTCCTTCCCGGCTGTTTGTATCAACCTGGATATGATAAAACCCTTCTTTTTTCAGGTTTATGAATGCTGCACCACTGCTTCCTGCAGGTAATACAAATGAGCTGTCAGGCTTATAAACAAAATGGCTCGATTCTACAGTGGCAAATGGCGGTGCTGCTGTCGGGAAGTTACGGTGATAGTAATTGACATAATATCGTTGTACAGGATGGCTGTACATTACAGCATATGTTACAGCAGAATCAATATAACGGGAAAAGACAACATACCCGTTTGATGGATCGCGCAACATGAAATTCTGGCCACCGTCGGGGCTTATTTTATCAGCATCTATGTAATTAATATCTTCTTTCTTGCTGTAAAGGTCAGTAGTGGTAATAGTTAAAAGGTGAATGGCTCCTGCTTTCATTTTCAACGGAATAGAACCTACGGCCAGTTCATGCCTACTGTTACTGATGCTTGAAAACTTCAAAACAACAGTATTGGTATCTTCTAACTTATAGTCATCGTACGAAGCCGTTACTTTGCAGTTTATACTTACTGCGGCGCTAAAGCTATCGGCCTGCAGGCGGCGTACAAAAAGCAGGTTCCCTTCATCAACTTTAAAGTAAACAAGTGAAATGGAATCGTTTATGTTGTAAAGGGTAAATTCAGGGCGCAGGTAATGCTCATCGGGCCTGTACTGGTTTGAAAGGTTCTGAACACTTATTTTATTGGTAGAAAAACAAGATGGCAATAGCAGTACAATTACTGTACCCATTATAGTAGCCCATGTTTTTTGACTTTTCATATAAAATTTAACTGGTACAAATATAAAATATTGTAACTGGTATTGGTTATTCTTCCAGCGACCGGTTTATAAGACTCTCAGGCAACGATTTACTTGTTTTAGCCCCCAATTCCTTTATACGGCTTACCTTTCTTACAATATTACCCGGCCCGGTCGATACCTTTTTCATAGCCTCATCATAGCTCTGCTTGGCCGATTCCATTCTTTTCCCCACATTTATAAGGTCTTCTATCAGCCCTACGAATTTATCATACAACTTACCGCTTTCTTCCGCTATTTCATAAACGTTCTTAGCCTGTTTTTCCTGTTTCCACATCGATGCTATAGTGTGCAGCGCAGCCAATAGGGTAGAAGGGCTTACAATCACAATTTTTTTGTCCCAGGCATAGTTAAACAATTCGTTATCGGCCTGTATGGCTATGCTGAAAGAAGATTCCATCGGCATGAACAGCAGCACAAAATCCGGGGTATTAAACGCCTGCAATAACTGGTAGTTCTTTTTACCTAATTCGTCAATATGTTTTTTTACTGAAGTAATGTGTTTCAATAATTGTGCCTGTCTTTCAATATCATCCGGTGCATTTATAAATGCATCATACGCTATCAATGAAACTTTAGAGTCTACTATAATGTGTTTGTTGTCGGGCAGGAAGATTACCACATCGGGCTGCTGGCGATTGCCTTCGGTATCGGTAGTACTGTATTGCACTTCATATTCTCTGCCTTTAACAAGCCCTGAACGTTCCAATACTTTTTCAAGTATCATTTCTCCCCAGTTGCCTTGTTTCTTCGTATCTCCCTTCAGGGCAGTAGCCAGATTATTAGCCTCCATGCTTATCTTCTTGTTCTGTTCCATCATCTGTTCAATGATTCCTTTCAGCTTATTGCGTTCAGCGGCTTCATTGTCATACGATTTATCTACCTTATCCTGGAAGTCCTTAATTCTTTCACGTAATGGGTTCAGTATATCCCCAATCTTTTCCTGGTTATGTTCAGTGAATTTTTTGCTTTTTTCTTCAAATATTTTGTTCGCCAGGTTCTCGAATTGTTGTTGTGATAAGGTGTGAAGGTCTTCTATTTCCTTTTTTAGGGAACTGAACTGTTGCGTTAAATTTTCTTTTTCGCCGGTAAGCAGGCCAATCCTTGTACTTAGTTCAACAATAGATGTGTTAGCTGTTTTCAGCTCATCGTCTTTTTGTTTTATCCTATCGGCAGATTCATTGTAAATTTCCCTGAGAACATACCTTCTCTCAATTTCATCCTTAGGTAAATTATCCTTCAGTGCAGTCGATTTCAGGAAAAAGAAACCTATGGCAGCACCTGCCGCAATACCTATTATTAATACAATTATTAAAGACCCCATATCACCTAACTACTTTAGGGTATAAAGCTAAGCAATATTGTTTTATTCCATTTTAAATAGGTAATATCAGAAGTCAAAGGTCAGTCTTTGGTTGTATAGGCGTTTTATTCCAGGGGCACTTCTTTAAATTCAACCATAACCCATTATAAAAAAAATTATGTTTGTAAGAGAGTTTCTGAGGAACAACTAAAACAAGATTTGAATGTATATAATCTATGGAACTTATATTATATGGGGTTTATCTGAAGTATTGCTGAACCGCTTTGTACGTGCAGGTAAATCAGATAAACAGGCTGCTGATAATCACTCAGAACTATATATATGGGTAACAATTGGTATATCAATAGCTATGGCCATTTACGCTTCAGGAAAGTTTGCATTTCCCATTTTTGGCAATGCCCAATTTGAATTAATTGGAATTGCTGTAATATTTATAGGTATAATTCTCAGGTTTGCTGCAATTAAACAACTGGGGAAGTTTTTTACCGTGGATGTGACTATCCGGAAAGACCATGTACTTATGCAAAGCGGGTTCTATAAATATGTAAGGCACCCATCATATACCGGTTCATTATTGTCTTTTTTAGGATTTGGTATATCGTTAAATAACTGGATTGGCCTTGCCTTGATATTTCTTCCGATTTTCTTTTCTTTTATTAATAGAATGAATATTGAGGAAAAGGTATTGAAAGAGCAATTTGGAAGTCAATACACCGATTATATGAAGAAAACAAAGCGGTTGATTCCTTTCGTGTATTAGTAGATTACAAACTTAAATTGGCGCTATATCAGAGGTAAGCAGCCAGCCCTGGTTGCCGTTGGCAATTTTTATCTCGGTCCATTCCCCTTCCGATTTTATTATCCATACTTTGGCCCCGTCGTGAATTACAAAAAGCGGTGTGGATTTTTCCTCGGGTGCTCCTTTTACAGTTACGCTGCCACTCATTACTATTGCTGTATCGTGTACGGTAAGGGCATTATACTGTTCGCGTGAAAAGAAGAAAGTCGCCAGGCTTAATACCAGTAACAACACACCGCCCCAGAAACCCAATTGCCGCAATACCATATTACGGGAAACCAAATACCCGGCTATAAGTCCCAAGCCAAGGACAAACAACAATATGCAGATAAAAGCCCAGCCTTTTTCCGAGAAGGTATCAACAAAATTATGCCACCAGTTAGAAAGAAAGAAAGAAGAATCGGGTGTTATTTTATCGGTTGTCTTCAGGTTAGCCAGTTGCAGGTTGAATTGAATATCGGCATCGGAAGGATTAAGCGCTTTCGCCTTTTCATAGTTAAGAATGGCATTGGCATAATCGGCTTTGCGGTAATAGCAGTTGCCAAGGTTATAGTATGCCTGGGCTGATTGATAGCCACTCGTTGTGAAACTATTATAAAAAGTAATTGCCTTATCGTAATTGCCTTTAGCGTATGCTGCATTGCCACTATCAATAATAGTATAGGGCGCAGGTGATGAGCCTTTTGCGCTGAATACCAATGCAACACAAGTAAACAAGAGCAATATGTTAGCCCGCAATTTCATCTTCCAGTTGTGTTATAAGTTGTACGGCCGATTCATATACTTCGCCCAGGTTACCTGTTACCGATGCAGGGGCATAGCGGGCAAACTCGCAGTTGTCAAGTACAGTTGAAAGTTTTTGCAATGAATCAGGTGATGCTTTTAAGTCCGTTAGTTTCTGGTTTATAGTTTCCCTCGACATATCAGCCACAGGTATTGTAAACTTATCGCCCAGGTATCCGTTCATTGCCTTGTGAAGTTCTTCATAGAATTTTTCCTTGTTACCTGATGCAATAAAACCGTTGGCCGCTTTTAGTCTCTTCTTGGCCATGCGGGTTGCGCCCCGGCGTTTTACCGAAGTAGCGTCTTTGTTTAACTCAATATACTTTCTGCGCATAAATACAAAACCCACGAAGCAGAATAGGGGAGACAAAATTCCTGCGTAAAAAGGGAAAGAGTAAAGGAAATAATCATCGGTATGATAAGCAGGCATATGCCCGGTATGTATATAGCGTATATCGCTGCCCAATAATTTTACATCCTCTTTATTTATAGTTGCACCGCTTACTGTAACCGTAGCGTTGTTGTTATCACCTTTAGCCACATCCAGCGGCATTTCCGGTATATCGAGTGTTACGTATGATTTCTTAGCCGGGTCAAAGTAGGTGAAACCTGTGGCAGGTATTTTATATTTTCCTTGGTGGCGGGGAATAAGCACATAGGTAAACGTCCTTGAGCCGCTTACACCTGAGGGACTAACCGTGATGTGGTCATTGATTTTCGGGTCGTAGTGGTCAAAATCGGTTGGGAATTTAAACGGAATGGAGTCAATAAGTTTCAATTCACCATCACCTGAAATGGTAACAGTAAGGTTAACTGCATCGTTTGCCTTTACACTGTTTTTATCGAGTGAGCTCTTTAAGGTATAACGCCCCACTGCGCCTGAAAAGTCTTTATCGGTATGTGGCAGGGGCATAACTTCAATAGAAACAGGATCGCTTTTTACCGTGTACGGCACCCTTTTATACGAAGGCATAAGGCTGGCAAAAAAATCATGCGGATTAGCTTTTACCTGCTCTATCGCACTGCATTCAGCCGAACCGGCATCAATTTCAAGTTTGCCAGCCCGCTGAGGGTAAATAACACTCTGTTTAATATTTATGGCTATGTAGTTAGTGCCATTTATATTTGTCTGGGTGCCTTGTGGTTGGCCTTTCTGCGGAACATTTTCGCAAAAGAACCCGGTATAGTTAGGTGGGTTAATGTCTACATTTTCTAACTGAACGCGGGTGTAAACTTTCAACGTAACCGGAATAGCCTCGCCAATATATACTTTAGTTTTTTCAGGTACCGAACGCAACAGAATGTTTGATTTGGCTGCAGCATCGGCGCTTTGCTGTGGGGTTCCCTTAACTACCTTAATAGTTAAACTATTCGATGTAACGGTTTTATTTCCTACACGCACGTTAGCAGGGTTAATAGTAAAAGTGCCTTCTTTTGTTGCCTGCAGGTCGTAACTGAAAGTTGTAGTCAAGGAACTTTTAATACCTGTGCCCGATTGGAAGCTTGTAGATTGCATGGGCCTGCCACTCAGGTTCTGAAAATCGGAAAATGAAGGTGCAATAAAGGCGCTTGCATTACCGTCAACAGTAAAATCTACTTCAAACTCTTCGCCAACTGAAACAGTAGTTTTCGATGCTGTTGCTGTACAAGTCTGTGCATGCAGGTTCAGGCAACCTGCTATGGCAAGGGCAATAAAAAGTACATATGTCAATACGTTCTTTTTCACTGTTTACCAGTTTTTCTCAATTTCTTTTTTACCTACCGCTTTTTTCTTTTGCAATTTATCCTGCGTATTTTTCTCATCGTTATTCAATGCATCTAGCATGCGTTGGGCATCTTGCTTCGATATTTGTTTATCCTGAGGCTGTTGCTGCTGATCTTTATTCTGCTTGTCCTTGTTGTCCTTATTCTGGTCTTGCTTCTGTTGTTGTTTCTGTTGTTGTTGCTTTTGTTGCTGCTGTTGTTTTTGTTGTTGCTGTTTTAGCATGGCTTGGGCGTAGGCTAAGTTATATCTGGTATCCTCGTCCTTGCAATTGTTGTATAGCGCATTCTCGTAAGCTTTTACGCTTTCATCGAATTTCTTTTGCTGTAGTAATGAATTCCCTATGTTATGGTACGCGTGGGCGGCAAGGGTTTTATCTTTTGTCAATGCCAACGCTTCTTTATATGCGCCAACGGCCTGGTCATACTGTCCTTGTTTATAGTATGCGTCACCGAGATTAAACTTACCTTGTATAGCGGCAGATTTATCAGTTAGCGCTTTCTGGTATTCATCGGCAGCATCTTTGTAGTCTTTAGCCGCATAGTCCTGGTTGCCTTTGTGCAGGTGCACGTCGCCCTGCTGGGCAGAAACAGCTATGCCCGAAAGAAGCGCAGGCAGAATGAATATATATGTCAACGCTTTATTTACCATGGCCCGCTCCGAATAAGTTTAACCGTTGATACCATTTCGTTTTTCTTTCCGTGATAAATATATCAAGAACAAGAATCAGTAAGGCAGGTATAACGAACAATTCGTATTGTTCATCATAGTCTCTATATACCTTCTCCGTAAACAATTTCTTGCTTGTACGCCTTTGCTGGTCAAGTATGGCTTCCAGCCCTGCGTCAGAACTTGTTGCCCTTACACAACTTCCGCCGCCTGCAACTGCAATCTGTTGCAGCAAATTAATGTCAAGTTTGGTAACTACGGTGTTCCCATCCTTGTCTTTCATAAAGCCTGCCTGCTGGCCGTTGGTGTATATAGGTATAGGCGCTCCATCTGGCGAGCCCATGCCAATGGTATGAATAGTAATGCCCTGTTCCGCAGCAGCTTTTGCAGCGGCAAGCGCATCGTCTTCAAAATTTTCACCATCGGTAATTAAAATAATAGACTTGCTCCTGCCATTGTTAACATTAGCTTCCTGTGTAAACAAACTTGCTGACATATCAATAGCTGTGCCAATAGACGTGCCCTGTACAGGAACCATATTCGTATTAATAGTTCCCAGGAACATTTTAGCTGCGCCCGCATCAGTAGTTAAAGGAAGCTGCACAAAAGGCTGGCCTGCAAATACAACTATGCCAATACGGTCTCCCTGTAATTCACCAATCAGTTTTTCAATAGCTTGTTTGGCACGTTCAAGGCGGCTGGGCATAATATCCTGGGCATTCATACTGTTCGATACGTCAAGGCAAATAACAATATCTGAGCCTTTGCGTTCCACAGTTTCAAGGTGCGAACCTATTTCAGGGTCTATCATAGCCGTTATAAGTAATGTTACCGCAACAAGAGAAAGAATGAATTTCAGGTTTTTTTTGGAAACAGAACTTTCAGGGGCGAGGCGTGAGTACAAGGCAAGTTCCGAAAAACTCTTGATTGATTTCTTCCGCAAATACATCATCAGCCAATACACCAGTATGGCAACCGGCACAAATGCCAACGCATAAAAGAATATTTTATGTGCAATTTGCAACATTATGGTACGGTTTTTAAAATAGTGTTCTTCAATAATATCTCCGATGCCAGCAAAAGAGCTGCAGCAATAGCAAATGGCAGAAACTCTTCTGTCCTGTCAGTATAATCTCTTTCCTGTATTTTCGATTTTTCCATTTTATCTATCGATGCATATATCTTGCTCAGGCTTTCATTATCCGTTGCCCTGAAATATTGTCCGCCTGTTGAGGAGGCAATGTCTTTCAGCAACGCTTCATCAATCTCTACATCCATCATCGTGTACTGAATTGTACCATCCGGTGCCATTGATACAGGAGAGAGAGCTTTTCCCGTGGTACCGACACCAATAGTATAAACCCGCACTCCGAATACTTTGGCAATTTCTGCAGCAGTGAGCGGAGCTATCGACCCCATATTATTCACACCATCGGTAAGCAATATAACTACTTTGCTTTTTGCAGGGTCATCCTTAATTCTCGCTACCGCAGTTGATAAGCCGTCACCAATTGCTGTTCCATCATCTATCATGCCGGTATGAACCTGGCTGAACAGATTTTTTACAACGGCATGGTCGGTGGTAAGCGGGCACTGCGTAAAAGCATGGCCGCTGAATATTACCAGCCCGATTTTGTCAGCCGGGCGGCTTTCAATAAAACTTGTAGCTACTTTTTTTGCTGCTTCAATACGGTTGGGGCTAAAGTCTTTCGATAACATACTGCTTGAAATATCGAGCGCTACAATAATGTCAATACCCTCGCTGGTAATGTTTTTATAACTGGTGCTTGATTGAGGACGGGCTATTATGATAATGAGGAGCGCTACCACAATCATGCGGAAGGCAAATAACACATGCCTCAGGTAATTCTTATAGTTAGCTGTGTAAGGCATTTTGTCGCTTCTCCAGGGTAAAGGGATAGAAACATCAGCCACAGTATCATTATTCTTGAAAATATAAAATACGACCAATGGAACAATGACCAGCATCAGCCATAACAACCCGGGATGGGCAAAAGTTATATCGCTGAAAAACTTCATCATACGGTTGGCGGATTTTCAGGTGCGGGCGGTGGGGCAACAGGAGTTGGGGGAACAGTAACAGGTGTTTGCCTTTGTATTATCGGTTCCTCAACACGAATGCTTTTATTAATAAAATCTACAGCATTACTTAATGTTGATTGATGTTCATGCTCAATAGGTTGTTCCTTTGCAAACTTTACAAGGTCCGATAATACCAGTATCTGTCTCAGTTGATTTTTTAGTTCTTCACTGAATTCGTTTCTTCTGCGCAGGGCATACATAATTTCGTCTGTGGTCATTTCAAGTGCACCCAATCTTGTTTTATCATCCAGGTATGTTCTCATAATTTCAGAAATACCGCTGTAGTATTCTTTTATTTTGCCTTCCTGCCATAATTTCTGCATGGCTAATTCTTCCAATGCTTTCAGCGCTTTAATGTGCGGATCAATTGGCGGAGCTTTTATTTCAACAGGCTCTATAACCTTGCCTTTATTATTTTTAAGAATGTAGTAGAGTATAAGGCCCAAAATAATAAGAACTGCAAGGCCAATACCTACATACATTAATATAATTATAAGCGGAAATTTCACCTGTATAGGCCCTTTGATATCACGGAACGCTTTGGTGGTATCTACAGGCAGGGTTCTTACCTGCAGCATCATTGCATCGGTCATTACAGGATGCGCAGTGTCGCCATTTACAATAAACTGGAACGGAGGAATAGCATAGTACCCTGAATCGAAAGAAGTAATAACGAGGTCTTGTGTTTGTGATTGCTCCGTTGGATTTGCATGGTCAGGAATTACCGTGTCTATCTTCGATTTGCTCACCACATGCACTTTAGCCATGAGTGAATCGGGAATGAAAGGCCATTGTATTTTGGGCATGCCGCCTTTGGCATCATATGAAACCTTCAGATGAACTTTGGTCTGATTGCCTATTACAATTACGGTGCTGTCAATACCCGACGTGGCCCTTACATCTTGCGCATAAGATGAGAAACGGCATAGTGCCGTAAGCACCAATAAAATAATAATATGCCTGTTTTTTAGCTTCACTTTCCTCTGCTTTTAAATAAGTTTGTCAGTGGGCCTATATATGATTCATCGGTAGCTATATTGGCACTGTCAACCCCGCTGCGCATAAATATGTCTTTTATCATTTGTTCTTTTTCCCTTGCTGCCGCAAAGTAGTGGTTCCTTACATGCCTGCTTGATGTATCGAGCCATACAATCTTTCCCGATTCAGCATCTTTAAATTTCACCAATCCCATATCGGGCAATTCTTTTTCGCGTTTATCGTGAATACGCAATGCCACCAGGTCATGTTTCTTGGCTGCAATCTTCATGGCATCGTAAAAGCCTACATCCATAAAGTCAGATATGAGGAAAGCGATACTTTTTTTCTTTATAACATTTGTGAAGTAAC
>Ga0206855_10073_pt1 | contig 30145 bp, 25 predicted proteins | sample Alteio_BWOrgCont_51_FD_152637 | JGI IMG/M metagenome (GOLD analysis project Ga0206855, IMG submission 152637) | Enriched cells from forest soil in Barre Woods Harvard Forest LTER site, Petersham, Massachusetts, United States -... | ecosystem: Environmental > Terrestrial > Soil > Temperate forest >...
TTTGCGTCACTTTTTCGCATTTGTGCTCGAGCAGAATTCGAGTTTCAGGGCCAAGGAGTTCTTCGTAATTTAACATAATGCTTTTGATAGCCTGCCGGAGGAGAACAGGCAAGGAAAGCGCCGTGACCGGGTCCGTATCCGTACCGTGTTCCGTTCCGTTGTCCGTTCGGTTTTCGGTCGGTGAACGGTACGGAGAACCGTGCGGAAAACCGAACGGATACGGACACCGCCTACGGACCCGGACCCGGAAGCTCCTGCTACGATCATTCTCCTAAAAGCTGTGTTTCAACGAAGCTCTCAAAAACGCCACAAACAGCGGATGTGGGTGCACCGGTCGACTCTTAAATTCCGGGTGAAACTGACAGCCCAAATACCAAGGGTGATTTTCGAGCTCAATCATTTCTACCAAGTTATGCGCTTTATTCACGCCCGAGATTTGCATTCCGGCTTTTTCAAAAGATTTCTTGTAGGTATTGTTGAATTCCAAGCGGTGGCGATGCCGTTCGCTGATGAGATTTTTTTTGTAAGCCGTATACGCACGCGTATCTTTTTTGATCGCGCAATCGAAAGCGCCCAGGCGCATGCTTCCGCCTTTGTGAATAAAGCGCTGCCCGGGAAGATAGTGAATGACGTTCGTGAATTTTCCGCGCTTGAATTCTTCGGATTGGGCATCTTTTTTATTGAGAATGTGTCGCGCAAATTCGACGGCCATCAACTGCAAGCCCAAGCAAATCCCAAAACAGGGGATCGAAAATCTTCTTCCATATTCGAGCGCGCGAATTTTTCCTTCGACTCCTCGCCCGCCAAAACCACCCGGAACCAGAATGCCGTCGACGTCGCCCAAAACCTTTTGGCGGCTTTCGACCGTCGCAAAGCGCGCATTTTCCAACTTCTCCGAGTCGATATATTCGATTTCGAGCTTCGCCCCGATGTGGGCGCTCGCGTGAATGAGCGCTTCGTGCAGCGACTTGTAGCTCTCCTTGAGTTCGACGTATTTTCCGATCACTCCAATGCGCAATCTGCGCGTAGCACTCTCTTGGCTGTGCAAAAAATTCTTCCACGCTTTGAGTTGCGCTTTCGGGGCGTGAATTCCCAGCTTTACGCAAACGCGTTCGTCGACTTTTTCTTGCTTCAGTAAAAGCGGCAGCTCGTAGATCGATTTTACATCGCGCGCGGTAGCTACGTCGCGAAGATCCATATTCGTAAAAAGCGCAATTTTTCTTTTGATATCTTCACTCAACTCGCGATCGGCGCGGCAGAGCATGATGTCGGGTTGTATACCGATGCGTCTCAGCTCTTGAACGCTGTGCTGAGTGGGTTTGGTCTTGAGTTCGTCTGCCGCTTGGATATACGGCACGAGCGTCACGTGAATGTAGAGCACATTGTCGTGGCCCAAGTCGAAGCGCATTTGCCGAGCGGCTTCCAAAAACGGCAGCGACTCGATGTCGCCCACCGTTCCGCCGATTTCCACGAGCAGAACGCTATATTGCTTGGCGAGCTGAACCAGGTGCTGTTTGATTTCATCCGTAACGTGCGGAATGACTTGCACGGTGCCCCCCAGATAATCGCCCTTGCGCTCGCGAGCAAGAACCCGTTCGTAGATTTGTCCCGACGTGATGTTCTGATCGCGCGTGACGTTCTCGTTCAAAAATCTCTCGTAGTGCCCGAGGTCGAGGTCGGTTTCGGCGCCGTCTTCGGTCACGAAGACCTCGCCATGCTGAAAGGGCGACATCGTGCCCGGGTCGATGTTCAGGTAAGGATCCATCTTGAGGTGTTTCACCTTGAGACCGCGGTCCTTGAGCAGCAGCCCGAGCGCGGCCGAACTCAACCCTTTGCCCAGGCTGGAGAGGACCCCACCCGTGACAAAAACTATTTTCGCCTTAGATTTTCTTTGCCGCTTGCCAGTTTTTTTAGAATTTCTTTTTGAAGATCCCGTAGAGGTAGCCACGGATTTTCAGATTATGGGGCTCGCACTCTTTTGGCAAGATTTTTTTAAGATAAAGCAAGTTGCGCGTCTCAGCACACACGATTAGATCCAGTTGCTGAGGGGAGCGGGACACACTCCTTAAAAATTTATTTCGTAACAAAGCTCGGAGCTTAGGGCCTCGCAGCTCACGAAGGGGTTTTGATAGTTTATGGTGCAAAAATTATCAAAAGCTGCCGCCTGGCAGTTTTGGAAATTTTACTTTTTACTCGTTTTGTTTCTTTCGGCCGCTTCGCGCGCGCTTGCCTTTGATGTGTTTCCCGAATACTCCGGCCCCACTCGCTACGACGTCGAGCGCTGGTTGCTGCCCTCCCAGTACAAACACGACTTGCTCTCCAACCCTTTCACTTTCTTGTGGCCCGACGACAACGATGCCTCCTATATCGCTTCGATGATCGGCGCCAACGGAGCCTACGCAAAAAAATATGGGCCCGCCCAAATGTGGTTTCCCACCCAAGAGCGCGGCTACATGCGCGACTACATCACGACCGGGCTGACCTTTACCTACGCCCCCTTCATGCAGCAAGATACCGAGAACGATCAGCAGCGAAACATTTTCGAACTCAAAGCGAGATACAACAACGCTGTTTCCTTCGCCGTCTATGCGGATCCAACGTTCTACAATGGCGGTACTCAAATTGGAGCTGCCCTCATTCTTCGCACCAGCGAGAATCACGAAATTCGCTTTTTTTCGGCCCAACATGGTTTTACCGGCGACGTGAACCCCTTGCAGACGGGAATTTTTGCCGACCCCGCGCAATCCTTCGGATTCTCGGGTGGCAACCCCTATCGCAACGAACCCTACATGTGGATGACGAATTCTTATTACGATTATTTTTTCCGAGCCGACCTGCCCCATAATTATTTTGATCAACAATCGCTAACGGGACAAAAAAACTTCAACTACGCCAACTACACGGGCGGTTTTTCGACGACCGAAACCTACAAGCAGACGCGCTTTTCGCAGCGATTACAGGCTTCGCAAATGCACCAAGAACAAGGCATGACGGATGCTTTGGGCCAAGAACTCGATACGCGCAAAATACAAGGACTTTTAAACATCAGCATGCCGTTGCCTATGCAGATCGGTGGCTTAAAGTTGTGGGAAATCGAAGGCGGCTTGGGTTTTTATCAGCGCGATTGGCAGGATGAGCAAAGTCAAACGGCGCACAACTTCAATCTTTTTCCGACCCTCTGGCTCAAGATGTGGATGGACAAAGCGATCAACAGCTACAAACTTTTTAAAATCGGTTACATCACCACTCATAGTTTTACATGGGGCAATCAAAATATGCTCGCCGGCATGAGTCCCTATGAAGTGGTGCGCGAATACACCTTGGTTTACGAGCAAAAATTCAACGAGCATTACAAGATCGACTGGACTTTCGATAAACGTCCCGGAACTTTGAATTTCACGGCCATGGCACTGCAAGTACAGCGATCCTTTTTCTGATACGAACTCGGGCAGCGGCATCCGTGCCGCTGCCCGAGTTTTTTATTTATTACTTCGCTGCTCTGCTCACCGCTCCCCTGATCGTGGGCAAAGCTCCGCTCAACCAAACGGAAGAAGCACTTTCGCTGAAATGCTCCTTGCCAAAACCCGAACGACCTTGCGTATCTTGGTAGCTCGCATACACTTCGCAAACGCCCGAAGTCATCGCTTCGGCGATGTTGGCCATACCCTCTTGCTTCGACGTCCATGCGTTTTCAAATGGCGGAGTGATCCACGCGCAAGACTTAACCGTACTTGCCTGGATCGCAGCCACCATCTGTGAGCCCAAACTTTTGAAGTTGCCCAAATCTGCATAGATATTATCGCCGGTTTGAACGATGAGCACCGTGGGCTGAATCGAAGCCAACAAAGTTCGGAGATTGCTTGTCCAATCGGGCATGCTCTCTCCCGAGTTTGTTTTGACCCAATGTTCGTTGTGACCACAGCCACCGCCGTAGCCCCTCACCCAGGTCACAGGGCCCGAGGCACACACCGAGTAAGCAAAGACCGTGTGTCCTTCGCTCGTCAAAGTATTGTAGAGCCCTTTGGCAAAACCGTCCAAGCTCTGCGAATCGCCGATGAAGAGCACCCTTGCACCAAATGAAAGTTGACCGATAAAAGTTCCTAGCACCATTAACCGTTTTATGTTTTTCATGGGCGCATCTAAATCGCGCGTCAACAATGATCAAACATAAAAAAACTAGCGACTAACTATTTAAGATCGATAAAGATTTTGAAAGATTTCGAAGGAGCTATTCGCGCTGATCCGGAGGAAGTTCAGCATCTGCTGGCCTGTCGACATCGACCACAACCCAGCCGTGAGGAATGCGAACTTTTTGCTCGGCAATTTCGCGAAGAGCAATGACGGCAGGCTTGTTTCCGGGACTCTCTACGAGCGGACGCGATCCCTTCATCAATTGCTTGGTTCTTTTTGCAGCCAAATGAACGAGCGCAAAACGGTTGGGGCAAAATTGGAGGCAATCTTCAACGGTAACGCGAGCCATAGACCGAAAGATACGGCACTTCAGCCTCGATTGCAAGCACAGCTTGGGCGTCAGTTGCCCAGAATTTTTTCGATATTCAGAGGGAAAAACTCAAATTGCTCGTCGGTGAGCACCTTAAATTCGAGCTTCTGAAACTCAGGCGCCACGTCTTTGGAGACGATGCGCACCAGGCCGTGCGGCGCCTCAGGCTGCTCGGCAGGGCTCAATTTTTGTACGGCCGCGATGTTTTGAAAGGTCACATGCCCGCGTTTGGTGGGACTGAGGCGAAAAAGGGGCTCGCGCTCGATGGTCAAAAGCTTTGAGGCTTTGTTAAAAACCAGATCCATGCGCTCGCGGCGAAAGAAAAACACGAACATATAAAAAAGCACCGCAACCCCAAAAATGACATATCCCACGGTCTGCTGAATGTCCGCAGCGATTTCGGGATTGGGAGCCCAGGCATTTTCCATAATAAATCTCTGCGGCGCCCGCGAAGTTGAAAAAAAGAAAGCAAAGAGCAGCATCAGCAGGCCTATGCCACGGGCGCGGAGGGGTCCCAGCACAAAAAGCCATTTTAAAAAGGACGGCGGGGTCTTTTCCAAGTTGAGTTCAAAAACACCCTGGTGAAAATGAGTGCCGGCGACTTCGAAAAATCTCATGGCCCCAGCCTATCCGAATAATTTACGTGGAGCCACCCCATGTTCTTGCTATGGTAGCTCTCTGTGCTTCCCCTGAGCGAAAACGAAGAATCCCTGCTTTTATGGAGAGCCGATTCGCCCTTTGTTTTGCAAGTCTTAGCTGCCCTTCGTCGCGTCGGCCGAGACGTCGCGACGCTCGTGCGCGACGAGGCGGGCTTGAAAAAAGTTTCGCCGATGCAACCTAAAACTAAAATCGGCGCTGAAATTCCAAGCGCTTTTGAAGGAAAAATTCTTTGGGCGCCGGAGCGAGAAATCTTTTCGAACTCGCCCCTTAGCCAAAATTCCCTGGAAGAACTCAAGAAACTCTGCGCCCATGGGCAACCTCTCGTGATCGTCAGCAGCCAAAATTCATGCGAGCAAATTCTTCATGAAGTTGCCCCGCTACCCTTGCACAAAGTTTTATTTTTCCCGGCTCTCGTGGGCTTCGGCGACCAAAATTTTTTTGAGAGCCTCTTCGAAAACATCCTCGATTCGCATTCTTTCGCCGAGCTTCCCCAAGGTGCCGTCATGAGCCTGAGCGATGCAGTTTCTTACACACTGAGCACTCTGCTCAATCAAAAAACAAAACTGCTCCCTTCAAAAATTTGGTGCGAAGGAGTAAATGTTTCCGCCCAAGATATCGAAGCAGGCTTTGCCGACTTCGGCCGAGTCAAAACGCAATCGAGGATCGGAAAAAAAATCAAAACTCTGCTGGGAAAAAACAAAGAATGGACGATCGCAGAGACTCGGCAGGCCCCGATCGGAATTGCCAAGGCGAGCGAAGTCTTTCCTTCGCAACTGACGCCGTGGAAAAGATTTTTTCGCGACAGTCTGCGCATTTATCAAAACGCTCCCGACGGAATGCTCCTTTTGCATTTTCCCCCTTCGAGGGCGCCGTGACCGAAGAAATTCGCTTTCGCAAGACTTTTATCGAAACCAAAGACGGCCGCAAGCTCGACTTTCACCGACCGCTGCCGCCTAAAGAAAGCTTGGATTTGCACAGCTTTATCGAAGAGGGCTTTCAGCACTCGCTTGAAGTTGAAATCGGCGCCGGAACCGGACGCTTTATCGCACAACGCGCGCAGCAATATCCCGAGCGATTTTTTATCGGCATCGACCGCAAAAAAGATCGCATCGACGCGAGCTTCGAAAAACTCAATCGCCTGGGTCAAAAAAACTGGCGTCTTTTGCGTACGGACGCGCGAAGCTTTTTAGAGCGGCAGCTGCCGCCCCTACAAATTTTACATGTTTACCATCCCGACCCCTGGCCCAAAAAGCGACATCACAAACATCGATTTTTTCGCTCGCTCGATGCACGGCACTGGGCCCAAGCGATCGTCCCCGGCGGCGAACTGCGCCTCTCGAGCGATCAAGGCGACTACTTCGAGGAAATTTTAGCGATCGTCCATAGCTGGGATTTTTTGCAGCTTGAATTTTGTGCCGTCAAGCGCAGCGGGAAAGCGCAAAGTCGTTTTGAAGAGATTTTTTTGCAGCAAAAGCTCCCCGTATATAAAGCCAGCTTCCGAAAAAGTTAAGCAATATCCAAAGATAAGCACGCTTTATGCTACCTCCACCCCAGTATGAGGAAAAGCAAAGCAGGAAGCTTAATAGTGTTTAGTCTTTTGACATGTGTCGCGCAAAATTTGTCCTTTGCCGGCGGAAACCGCTATGCGGAGGTATCGCAAACGGCTCTCAAGGGAGCCTATATGAGAGTTTTGCAAACCTATAAGGTCAACACGGACTGGGAAGTCGATTTGCTTTTGTTGAACGTCGAAAAACCTAGTCTCCTCTCGAGAATTTCCGACACTCTCACGAACAGTGACAATACCTACGTCTATTTAAACGTCCATCCTGCCGACCCAAAGAAGCCTCAATGTCGCAACTGCTCCCACGATCTATCCCTAAATTTTCACGATGGCCTCGGCGGAGAAAAGACTTATCAGTTTGAAAGTATTTCTATTGGCAAATATTTATATTTCGGACAAAAATTCGCCCAGATCTATGCCGGAACCTCGGGCATTTCGCTCAGTGATTTAGACTTTGTCGAAAGCGCTGCGAATTTCGCCTCGGTGCAGAGACCTTGATTTGGTCTCGACAATTTTTCCGCTGACCTCGCAACTCAAATCGCCAGACTTGCGCTGCTCGCTCACAAAGACGTTGCAGGCGGGAGCCCGATAAGTCTTTTTAGTCGCGGCAAAATATGAAAAGCCTGGATGCGTGAGTTGAATTTTTAAAAGTTTCTCGAGTTGCGCATCAAACGGTGCAATGCCCGCTTTGCGAAAGGCTTCGCGCGGCGGCTGCGCGTAACACCATCCCAAATTTTGTTCCAGCATCGGGCAAAGCTTGTCGCTCTGTGGACAAGGGGCGACGATCGTCAAAGTGCGCGCCAGCTCATTGCGAAGCTGCATCAGGTCGAGGGTACACTCCTTGAGCGGAGGTTCGATGACAATGAGGGTTCCCTCCGCCGATAATTTTGCTTTGACGAGAGAATTTAAAAAAGAAATTTTCTTTGCCCGGAAACGCGGCCCCGCTCCCCATTCGTTTAAAAAATGTCCGACGACGATCAGATCGAAGCGTTCATCGTTCTTGGCAAAATTTGGTAGCTTCACTTTCTCGCTAAAGATTTTTGTAGCGTCCGAAGCATTGAGCTTTAAAATTTTTTCTTTGGCCAGCGCGAGTGCTTTCTGTGAATTATCCCAGAGCACAATTTTTTCGGGCTTGGCTTGCTGTTGTTTTTCAAGCCACAGCAAAAGCGACAACGTCAGCGTGCCCGGTCCGCAGCCCACATCGAGTACATTTTTTGTGCTCAAGGGAAAATCTTTTTTTGCGAGTTGCTCCAAAATCCAATAAAGCTCAGGCAAATGCAGAGGCAGATAGTAGGCGATATAGGCGTAGAAATATTTGTCGAGGTTGAGATAGCCTTCGGGTCGCTCACCGCGACGCGGTCCCATCCATTCGCGCAACTGAAGCAGAGACTCTTTTAACCTAGGATCTCTATAAGTTTTTGGATCGAGTATCGATGCGGCTTTGTGGCTCAAACTATTATTTTAATGGAGAACGATTTTATCCGCTTTGATAAGGCGACCGTAACGAGTGGCTTGAATCGGCCCCGTGGCCGGAAGTGACGGAGTCGTTCCTTTGTTTTCTTTGGTGTGCTTGGATTCGGCACCGGCTTTTTTCTTTTTATTTTTTCTCTTCAAGCGAGTTCTTTTTCCAGGAAATGCCATGGCTGCAAAGTAAATGAGGCTAGTAAGTGAGTCAAATCTGAATAAACTGTAATTATGAACGACCCAATAGGCCTATGGCTGACCTGGTATCGCGAGGCGCAAGACTCCCTTCAGGTCGACGCCGACGCTATGGCCCTCTCGACTTGTACTCAAACTGCCTATCCCAGTGTAAGAATTCTTTATTTCCGCCGCCTCATCGAGGGAAAGTTTTGTTTTTTCACAAATTATACGAGTCACAAGGGCAAGGACTTAGCCGATAATCCGCGTGCCGCCGCTGTGTTTCTTTGGCACCCGCTCGGACGGCAGGTCAATCTCGAGGGCAACATCGAAAAGCTGAATGCCCGCGACTCCGATGACTATTTTTACAAGCGAAGCTTTGAGAGTCAGTTGAGCGCGGCAACGTCGAAACAAAGCCAAAAGCTGGGCGCGTATCAAGACTTTCTCGATGAGATCGAAGCGAATCGAAAGAAATTCGGCGACAAGGTTAGTCGCCCCGGCCACTGGGGCGGCTATGCACTCGATCCCCAAAGCATCGAGTTTTGGCAGCAGGGCGAACACCGCCGACACCAGCGCGAAGTATATCTAAAGACCTCGCAGGGATGGGATAAAGAGCTGCTTTATCCGTAAGAAAAGACGGGAACTTCGGACAGCGGGGTGACCTGGTGGCTGGCCCTGGGGCCGGCACGGGCAACAGGTGAAGGTGCCCCTTAGGGGGCATTCCTTAGAAGTTTATAGATGGATGCTGCCAGGTGATCGGCTTGGCTGTGGATATTTTGCTCTAGCGGATGCATGTCTAGGATGCTTTGGCATTCTCGGAGTGAGCCGAATGCTATTTGGAAGAATTTCTTGCGATCTTTGTTTGTTTGCTTTCCCCATCCCTCGGCCAAGTTGAGGCAGATAGACGAGCTGGCTCTTTGCATTTGATCTCTCAAGTGGCTGGGCAGTTTGTTTATTTCGGCGATGACTGCACGGTAAAAGTTGAGGGCCAGTTGATAGCTTCGGAAATTATTCATTGTACGTAGTTCTCCTTCTTTTTTCTGAGAACAATTACACAGGGCCTCACTATCCATCCCACTCAACCTAGCCGAAGGAAGTGCCCAACAATCAAAAGCACAGCGCAGAAAATTCTACACAATCAGCTACGCCAGCCTCAAAGAAGTGCAATGCATCCTTCAAATCCTCAACGCAAACCAGGAGATACAATCCGAAGCCAACACCCTCGGCGCCCACCTCTACAAACTCCTCCACGCCCTCTCTCCCTAAGGAGGGGCAGCGCAGTTCCAGTTTCCAGCCCTCAGCTTCCCAGTTCGCAGGTCGCTGCTCCCGGATCTCAGCTATCTGTAGCGGTTGCCCGAAATTTCCCCGATCTTTTTAGGGTGTTCCGCCGGTGGGTTGAAATTTTGCGCCGAAGACATTTTTTAAAATCCAGATATACGTTGCGTTCGTCCATAAGAAGCCGCGCTGGTTGGGATATTTGTCGGACGTGTCCTGGGGTAAGTCGGCCGTTTCGGCGCTGTGTTTTTCATAGAGGTATCCCGTTTTTGCATAAATATTTTCGAGAGCACCCGTCCACCCTTCCGCAATTTGCAGGGCAAGCGCGTTTGCCTCCGTGCCGATGGCTTGGGCTTGCGGACCCGAAATTTGCGCGGCTAGATCACGCAGCCCCTTGATCGCAAAAAATTGGTGGGGAGCCCAGGCATAGGGAGCATCCCACTGCTTGCCGGATGTTACATCGGACGAAGCGACTCCACCTTTTTTGATGAGTACCTGCGAGCTTTCCAAAAAACGCGGAATGCGTTCCGGTAGAATCAGACCCGCCTCGAGCGCGGCAAAGATATCCGCCGTCAAAACCGGGGACTGTGTCTTCGTCACGTAGTTGTAGCTGTAATAATTACCCTTTTCTTCGTTCCAGAGATACTTATTGAAAGCCGCTTTTCGCTTAGCCGCGAGGGCTTTGTATTTGGCGGCTTTGCCGGCATCGCCGGACAGAGTCGCAAGCTCCGCCAAATTCGTTTCGTACTTGTACATAATCGAGTTGAGCAATACCGAATCGTACTCGGTCGCCTTGCCCTCAAACTCATCGGTAAAATCTTTGCCGCTTTCGGCTTCGGCGCGCACATCGCGATAAGTTTTGCCGAGTTCCGTTACTTTGTCGGCACCCCATTTTTCTTCGCGTTCTATGTTGAGATCATCCCAGTGATGATTCAACCCCGTAGTTTCATCGAAACGCGAATCCTTATTCATCCAAAAACTTTGATAGTCTTTTTCTAAAAGTGGGAGCGCCTTTGCCAGCAGCGCTTGTTTTTCAGGAGCGGCCGAGGCCGGCAGTGCTTTGAGGTAATCCACGACCATCATGGAAATCACCGGCGGCTGCGAACGCGAAAGATAATAAGTGCGCAAGCCGTTGGGAATTTTTTCGTAATGCTCGAGCAAAAATAAAAAGTTGTCGATCTGCATGCCCGCCAGCTCGTTGCGTCCGGTCGCCAACAGCCCCTGCATTCCGAAGTAACTGTCCCAATAATAGGATTCCTTAAACCGCGCGCCCGGAACAATAATAGGATGCGGCACCGGGATGAGTGAATTCTCGGTTTGGTGGGGAGTTACGCGCAGCAACTCGGGCCACGTATCCTCCGTGTAGGCGACGAGGCGAGTTCGCGCGGCATTTTGAGCTGCCGTTCCGTCGCTGGCCACCATCCGCTGCTGCGGACCTAAAACCGCCGGATCGGCCTTCTCGAGTTCTTCTTCTTTTTCAAAAAGCTGTCCCATGATGTGCAAAAGGATTTGTCGCTCATTGATTTTTCCGTATGCTCCCTGCGCTTCCGCCATCAAAACGGCTCTGCGTTCTGCGCCCATCGCTCGCGGAACTAAGTCGGAGAGAGTTTTGAAGTCTTCATCGAGATGAAGTTCCCGAGCGCGGCTCCTCACGTAATCTTCGGCCATCGCACTGTAGATTTGTTTGAGGCTAAGCAGGCAGCCGGCGTAACTGATAAATCCTTCCCGGGCCTGCGCGAAATCGGCAATAAAAACGAGCAATAAAAAAACAAGAAAAACCCTCCTCACCGCTACGAAACCCTTCCTTTAATTTAATTAGCTTGCGAGAAAATTTTTAAAATTAAGTTCTGTTAAGAATTCCGTACGGGGATCGAGAATGCCCCGCTCAGTGAAATAATTTCGAATATTCGCATATTTGTAACGTTATTTGATATTGATGGGGTGCCCGAAACGGTCCATAATTGATCCACGGAGAATGTTTACGAAGCGTAAAACCCCCCACGACGAAGAGATTTCTAAATCCATAGAAATCAGCAGGCGTGCCCAACTTTTTCGCGTTTTTCAGAACTTATTGCTGATTGAAACGTTTGTTTACTTATTGTGGTGGTTTATCGTTCAGGCTACGGATCCCAAGGCTTACAATCCCCTTTCTACTCGGCTGATTGTTTGCGCGTATAGTCTTACGCTTTTTCTTTTGAGTTTTAAATCTGCTTTCGTCAAACGGCATATCGAAAATCTTTGTTATTCGAGTCTCTACTTGCTGACCATCCATTTTTACATATTAAAATATGTGAACTTCGAAAATATTGCTTGGCCCATATCCGCTTATATCACCGTCATGGCGTTGTGCGCTTGCTTCCACTCGATGCGGGCTTTGCTGCTCTACAGTCTCTTCGCTTTTGCCGGCGGAGTTTACGTAAGTTATCTGCACAACTTCATGTACTCATTCTATGTGCCGGGGCTGGCAACGGTTTTATTTATGTCCGACATGGCCCTTTATCATCGCTCGCTGATTCTCAAACGCTTAACCGAAGTCAACACGAAATTTTACGAACTCTTTAATGCGACCTTTGAAGGCATGTGTCTACATCGAGAAGGAATTATCATCGACGCAAATTCCGCCTTCTGCAGAATTGCCGGTTATAACCTCGAAGAGCTGATCGGAAAATCGGTGCTCGACCTCACTCCGACCGAAGAAAGAGAAGAGATAGCGGGCCGCATTCAGAATAACGCGCAGCAGACTTTTGAAGCCTGGATACTGAGAAAAAACGGGATCAAGATTCCCATCGAAATCTCGAGTCAAATGCACAAGTGGGAGGGCAAAGAAGTCAAACTCGTGACCGTTCGCGAAATCCAAGAACGTTTGGAGGCGGAAGTTCAACGAAGAAAAGTCATTCAAGCCGAAGCCGAGCTCAAGTTGCGCGACGAATTTATATCGATCGCTTCACACGAATTAAAAACACCGCTTACTCCCTTGCGCCTCACCAACGATCTACTGCTGCGTGCGACGATCGATCAAAAACTGCTCGGCTACCCTTACCCCAAACTCCGCCGGCTTTTTGAGATGACGCAAAATCAGATCAATCGCCTGTGTCGTCTCATCGACGACATGCTCGACGTTTCGCGCATGAATCAGGGACAGCTTCATCTCCATCTAGAATATTTCAATTTGCGCGAGCTCATCGACGAAATTCGCTTTTCTTTTGCCGAAGAATTCGAACGAACCGATACAAAATTTCGCGTTCACATTTCTCAAAACGTCTTTATGTTCCTCGATCGCCACCGCATCGAACAAGTTCTGACGAACCTCATCAAAAACGCGATCATTTACGCACCGGGAAAGAAATTATTGCTCTATATAAAAAGATACTCCGACACCGTCGTCATTGTTCTTCGCGACCACGGCGCGGGAATTGCAGTTCAAGATCACAAGAGGATTTTCGGAAGATTCGAGCGAGCGGTCTCCGCAAAAAATTATGGGGGCATGGGCCTCGGGCTTTACATTACCGAGCAAATTGTGGTCGCCCACAAGGGAAAGATTTGCGTTAAAAGCGAGCTTGGCCAAGGCGCTAATTTTATTGTCGAATTGCCTACGAACCTCACGAAAGAAATCGAAGACGTTTCCCAGTCATAAGTCTCTCTCCGAGACTAAGAAGCTTTTTTGGTAATTTTGTAGCGATCCGAAAAAAAATCCGGCGGAAACTGAAGATTGCGCTGCTGGAATTTTTGAATAAAACGCGGAACAAAGCCCGGAGTGACAAAACGATTTTCTTTTTGATTGTATTTGAAAATTTCGGTCGTGGTGATGACGTCGCCTTCCATGCCGGCCACTTCGATCATTTCGACAATGCGTCTTCGTCCGTCGATTCCGCGTTGGACATTCACCACCAATTGAATCGCGCTCGAAACGTATTCGCGAATAGTGCGAACGGGCAGATCGGTTCCCGCGAGCAATACCATCGATTCAATCCGGCGCAAGGCATCGCGCGCGGTGTTGGAGTGAACCGTCGTCATGCTTCCATCGTGGCCGGTGTTCATTGCAAAAAGCATATCGATCGCTTCGCTGCCGCGGCACTCGCCGACGAGAATACGATCGGGTCGCATGCGAAGTGCGTTGATCACCAAGTGACGAATCGTCACCGGAGCGATGTCGCGTAAATTGCCCGGACGTGCTTCCAAGCGCACGAGATTGGGAATTTTAATTTTTAGTTCGGCCGTATCCTCGATCGTCACTACGCGCTCGTGGCCTTCGATAAAAGAACTCAACACATTGAGCAGCGTCGTTTTTCCCGAACCCGTGCCGCCGCTCACCACCATATTGATGCGGGCGCTGACACAGCAGTTGAGAAAATAGGCCATGCGTTCGTCGTACATTCCCGACGCCAGCAATTGCTCGAGCGATAGTACGTAGGGCGAAAATTTTCGAATCGTCAGCGAAGGTCCGTCGACCGACACCGGGGGAATCACGATATTCACGCGCGATCCATCGGGCAATCTCCCGTCGAGCGTGAGGTTTTGCTCGTCGATCGACTTTCCCAAAGAAGCCGCTATTTGGTGCAGAAGATCCGTAAGTTCTTTTTCGCTTCTAAAACTCAACGGCGTAGATTTGATGGTCCCGTGGCTTTCCACAAAAATTTTATTATACCCATTCACCATGATTTCCGTAATGTGGGGATCGCTCATAAGCTGATGCAAGGGCCCCAGCTCGATATGAAAAGTTTGTGAATTACTGTTTGTCACTCGCAAGGCTCCTGGATTCGAAAAATTTCGAAAACGCCGCTTTCCATCCGGGCGAAGCTCCGCTTGAACTTTTCCAAAGAAAAATCGACGCGGCAATCAACACCAGAAAAAAGAAAAAGCGATAGCTTCGGTTTTTCTTCCGTGCAAAAAGCGGGCCTTTATATTTATCGTTCGAGCAAAGTGAATCTCTGAGCTGCATGGCTGTGATTCGCTCGAATGAAGAGTTTTTTTTCTTCACACGTTATTTATCGGCACCGCGCCAAAGATTCTTTATAAAATTTTAGGGGATCAAAATATTGACTCTTAAGAATTCGAGAGCTTTTTTGGCCATGTAAAGTTTCATCGTCTGGCGATCGTAAAACTGCGGTGCGAGAATTTTCTCATGAAAGCGTTGAAGCTCGCCACTTTGCAAGTTTTTGCAGGCGAGACCGATGTAAAAGAGTCCTACAGGCTTACGCTCCGTAGCCCCGCCCGGACCGGCAATCCCCGTCGTCGAAAGTGAAAGCAGCAGTTGCGCATTATTTACCGAATCTTTACAGAGTCGCTCAAGCCCCTGCTCGGCCATCGCCAGCGCACATTCTTCAGAGACCGCGCCCACTTCTTCGATAATTTTTGGATCGACGCCAAGGCGAAACTTTTCTTCGTTCGCGTAACAGACTTGCGAACCCCAAACGACGCTGGACGCTCCCGCAACTTGCGTGAGCAAATGCGAAAGCAGTCCGCCCGTGCAGGATTCGACGAGCAGCAAGCGCGCACGGCGAGCGGCGAGCTCTTTTAAAAGTTTTTCTTCAAACGAATAGGTTGTCTGACTTTGATACGAAAGAGGAGCGAGCACTTTGTCGATTGCGCTCCGAGCTTCTTCCCATTTCTTTTCGTCAGCGTTCTCCACCTCACCCATGAGCGATACAAAATTTTCGGGGAACTGAGTTCGGAATCCGAGCTTGAGCGGCAAGATCTTCGCTTCGATGGCTTTCAGCCGCTCTTGCAGATCGCTTTCCGCAGTGAAAATAGTCGACCACGTGTACGTTCTAAACAATCCCTTCTCGGCTGCACTTTGAAAAATAGGCAGGACCTCTTTTTCAAAAATTGCATGAAGCTCGTGCGGGATACCGGGGAAAAAATAAAAACTCACATTTTTTTGCGAGAGCTTTCCTGCATAGCTAAAGCCGGGCGCGGTACCGATCGGATTGAAAAGCATTTTACAGCCTTCGGCCAGATACGCTTGCTTGAGCTGACTCGGGTTGGCTTCGCGCTTTCTGTCCGTCAAGACTTTGCGGACAAACTTTTCTGCTTCTGAATCGAGGAGGTACGGAACATCCAAGAATTTAGCAAAGGCTTCGGCGGTGATATCGTCGGAGGTCGGACCCAAACCACCCGTACAAAAAATGAGGTCGCTGCGCGAGGCGGCGAGCGTGAACGCATCAACAATGCGCTCCTGATCGTCGTCAACGCTCTGAGCATAGCGAACCTCAAAGCCGAGATTTTTTAATTCGCGACCGAGGTAAACTCGGTTCGTATCGGTTACGCGACCGTCGAGAATTTCGTTGCCGATCGTGATCAGCTCAACAATTTTGGTCGCGGTTTTCTCTGAACGGCTCATGGCTTTTTTTCTTGAGGTTTTTCCTGCGCCAAGCGCTTGGTGATGAAATCTTGAATTTGTTTTTTGAGCGCGGCCTCGCTTGCGTTGTTCTTCCATTCGGCTTTGGAGATTCGTTTCATGAGTTCTTCATTCTGCAATTGCAGCATCTGAAAAATTTCGTCGCGTCCCATCGAATCGCGCTTCATGAGGCGCCGGATCTTAACGTCTTCGGAGGCGGTCACGGCCACAATTCCGGTGAGCATATTATGAAAATCCGATTCGATCAGGCGCGTGCCTTCGATAAAGGCCATCTTCGTTCCCGAAGCTTTCCACTGGGTCATAATCTTGGTGATGTATTCGAGAATCAGCGGATGCAAAATTGATTCGAGCACTTTGCGATCGTCCGGATTGCGCATCATCCGTTTGCGAAGGGCGACCCGATCGAGTTCGCCCAAGCTGTTGAGCACCTCGGGTCCGAACGCTCGGTAGATAAGTCCAAAGCCTTGCTTACCCTCTTCGCGTTTTTTGTCGACCACGATGCGCGAAACTTGATCGGCATCGATGCCCGGGTAGCGCAACTCTCCGATGATTTTCATCGCGGTAGATTTTCCGGAACCAATAACTCCTGTGATGCCCCAAACTTCAAACATGCTAGATTAACCCTAGTGAAGACAAAGGAACTTGGCTACAGGACTTATGGATTAGAGTTGACGGGTCCCCGCGTGCCACGTTCTGCCGTGGCCATTCTCGACTATTATCCCCGATCAAAACGACTGCTTTTGAGCGATCTTATGATGCCACAGGACGAAGAAAGCGATCTCGACCAGTCGTTGATCGAAGCCTTTCACAAAAGTCTTCACGCCCAAGAGAAAAACTCAAAGAATATCTTCGTCACCAATGCCCCGCTGAGCTTCCCCCCTCTCATGGCAAAAAAAATGGGCGTGTCGCACGAAACGATCCGACAAGAAATCGAATGGATGAACGATCTGTGGAAACGGCTTCGCCCACAACCCCGAAAATTTCTGGATTATGTGCACCGCCCTTTAGAAATCTATTTGCGCCACGCATGTCCCGAGCGTTTCGCTTTTGCCGACGCGATCGGGTCGAATCAAATTTTGCTCGCCGCTCGCATGCTTAAGTTGCGGGAAAGCCTCAAAACAAAAATTTTCGAGAGTGCCCCGCGCGCCTCTTTCCACCGCATTGCCAAATCGCTCAAGGCCCGCACTTTTATTTTGCAGAGCTACTCTTCGCTGACCGATGGACTCGAGGCCCGCAAAGATTTTATGCATCTTATTCAGCGCAAAGTTCCCGAGCTTTTTATTTTTGAAGAAAGTTTTGAAATGCTCGTGCTACACATCCAAGCGTTCCATGCTTTCGTACTCGCACTCACCGGTCACCTCCTGCACAAGGAGTTCTGCGAACGCGCACCGCACGGCTTTCCCAAAAAGAGCAATTGGCTTTTGCTCCCCAAACAAGTGATCGATTGGGAGCGAGTGATTTAAGCGACCTTAATATTATTTCTTTTCAACCTTAATCGCTTCTTCGTCGTGGACTTCGCCGGAGACCTTTGCCGGGTCATTCGCGACATCGCGAGGTCCGTGAAGTATTTTTTTAGGATTGGGCTGCGCGCCGCTGCGAGCGCCGATGATACTGACCCGCATAATTTCGTAACATTCGTCGGTCACAATGCAGGTCGTAGATTTATAGAGACTGTCGACTAAAAATCGCTGTGCCAAAAAGGGAGCCACCTGCATGTTATTCGTCGCAAATATAAGCGAGGTCATTCCGCGATCCTTGATCCAAACCTCAAAATCTTCGAGCGAAGGAGGTACCGTCGAGCCACGGTTCGCATCCCATATAACATAAGTGCCCTTTCGCATTCCTTCGAAATAAAACAGTTCACGCCCATCCAAATAAGCCGACAAGGTTGAACCGATGTAATCGGGCCATGCGATCGTGAAATCTCTGTTTTCACGCAACACTTTGCTGGCTTGTTTGGCGTCAGAAAAAGGATAGAAAACATCGGCCAGCCAAAGGGTAAGTCCGCTGACCGCCGAAAGCGTTGCCACGCAGACTAAAATAATTTGCTGCATTTGCGAAAGTACCCAGGGACGCACACGGTTGGCGATCCAGTAAAATCCCGCGACGAGAAACAAAAGATGTGCTCCATGTCGAAGGCCGCCGAGATATTTCGAATAACAAAAAAGATAAAAGGGAACAAAGCCGCACAAAAAGCCCAGCAATAACTTTCGATCGCGCACCCAAAGTCGCCAACACATCACCCCGAGCAACATCAAGACAAAGGCCACGCGGGCAATGCCGGTCGACATAAGCTGGGGTTGTGAATCCCATATGAGCGGGAATCCATTAAACTGAGGAATAAAAAGAAAAACCTGCCCAAAGCGCTGTAAAACTTCGAGGCCAAGTCCAAAATTGATGCCCACATTCCAGCCCGGAGCAAAACCTCCATCGGCCGGCGGTATCATCTGCCAAGCGGCGAGACCGAGGGAAAGAAGAAAGAGTCCGCCTTTCCAAAGGGCTGGTCGGATATGCGATTCGCCCTCGCGCATAAAACGATAGGCCATCAATCCACAGGCGATCAACGCCCCGTAAATCGAGGTCTGCGGCATCAGAAGCAGCGCTATGAAAGAAAGGGTGCGCAGCCACTTTTTGGGATCGTCCATAAAGGCGATGCTGAAGAAAAACAAAAAAAGCCCCAGTGTGTAGGAACGTGCGAGGATTCCGTATTCAAAAACAAAAAAATAATTGAACATGAAAAGCGCGCGCAGTGTGAAGTTAAGCGGAAAGCGCCACCAAAAAATAGCGGCGGTGCAAATGATCAATAAACTGTTGAGCAATTGCATCCCCATCGGGTTGACACCACTGCCGGTAAAATAGCGCAACATCAGATGCCAAAGAGCGGGATGCCCTTCGTAACGAAGCGTATGCGTGATCAAGTCCCAAGGACCCGTTGCCACCTTGGCGATGAGAAGAGACTGCACCTCGTCGCGCCAACATTCGTGAAAATAAACTCCGATCAAATTTAAAACGACAAAAAGGACGAAGGGCCAGTTCTTTTTGTTCCAAGCCGAAAACTGCTGTTTCATATCCGTGAAATTTTTCTTTTTCATTAGGTACCTGTTTTTTTCAAACTCAATCCAGTCTCGTCGATTTTTGCAGCTTCTTGATATTCATAGTCGGTGTTGATCTGCCACAAGTTGTGGCGCGCTTTGAAGAGAATATTCTCGGCCGCCAAGCGCCCCATTAAAATCGAATGGTCCTGATTGTTGTACTTGAAGGCGCCGTAACGGCCGATTACCTGCAAGCCCACGATCGACTGCAAAAATTTTTCAACTTGCGAAAGCGACTCTTTATAACCGCGCGCATAAACCGGGTAACACTTCGCAATTCTCACCACGTGCCCTTGCAGCACTCGTCGATTGCTGATCAGCGAGGTCTTTTGAATCTCTTGCGTGGCAAGTTCGATAAGTTCTTCGTTGCTTTGTTTCCAGCGCGCATCTTCGTCGTAACACCAATATTCGAGCGCAATAATCGAATTGGGGCTGTCGCCGTAAAGTTGCGGTACCCAGTTGCGAAAGTTGGTCACGCGACCGCTCTGCAAACTCGGATCGTGCACGTAGAGCCATTGATCGGGAAAAAGTTGCGTGCCTTCGACTTCGAGATAAACCAAAAGCGTATTGCGAAATTTGAGTTGCAGCGCCGCCTCGCGAACCTCCGTCGGACATTCTTTGATCGAAGCGATCAGCTTCGTGATGGGAATCGACGAAATCACTTCGTCGTAGCCGTGAAACTCGCCGTTGATCATTTCGATGCCCAGCACGCGGCTGTTGCCGTCGGTCCAAAGTCCCTTGACGGGCTGATTGAGATAAACTTTTCCACCCGCTTCTTGAATTTTTTTCGACATCCGTTCGTAAACTTCGCCGCTGCCGCCGTGCGGATATCCGAATTCATCGACGAGCGTCTTATGTTTTTTATCGTGCCCCCCAAAAATAGCGTTTTTGACGGCCTCATAGAGCGAAAGTTTCTTGATTCGCTGGGCGGCAAAATCGGCATCGAGCGCACTGCAGGATATGCCCCAAAGTTTTTCGCTGTAGGTTTTAAAGAACATTTCAAAAAGTCGTCGGCCAAAGCGCAGCACAACCCAATCTTCGAAAGTTTCGGGATTTTTCGAACTCGGCACCAGCTTCTCTTTGCAGTAGCTCAAAAAACAGCGCGCCGCTTCGAAAATTCCGACGTTTCCCAACACGTTAAAAATTTTGAGTGGGTAGTAAAAGAATTTTTTGTTGTAATAAATTCGAGTCAGGCGATTGACCATCGAATAATCCTGGCCCACGACTTCGAGCCAAATTGAGTTGATGCGCGGATCGCTACTAAAAAAGCGATGCGGCCCCAAATCTACTTTTTGCCCCCAAAGCTCGATGCTTTTGGCCATGCCCCCGACGCGAATATCGGCTTCGAATACATGCACTTGGGTGGAAGGATCTTTGGAGAGGAGGTAAGCGGCAGTGATACCCGCTGGACCCGCGCCCAAAATAGCGACGCGCCTTTTCATTTCCCTCTCCTCGGCCATGTTTTTAATTGTAACAGCAAGGGAGGGGAAGAAAACCATTAATTTGAATTTAACCGGTGCGCACGCTCAATCGAGACGGCCATCTTCGGGTGTCGAATTGAGAAAGGAGCCAGAATCATCCATCAAGCGGATCAAATCCGCGCGGTTTGCACCCGAATAAACGGTAAAGCTCCCGCCAAGCCACAGCCTTTCCGAGCCGTCGTTTGGATTGGAAATACTGTAGATAATATGGGTGCTGGTCGTTCCGTAAAAGTTGACGCCCAAGGGATCCGTCGCGTTAGTGTAAGCCCGCGTTCCGCTTATGAACGATGTGTCGAGGCCACCAGTATCCGATAAGCGAGCGACTCCGTTCACTAAAGTTCCACTGTAATTTGAGAAAGCGCCGACGACGATGAGGTCTCCGCTCTCGTCGAGGATCATATCGTAAACAATACCGTCGAAGCCCGCTCCACCCGAGGGGTTGAAGTTTGGATCGATGCTTCCGCTGGCCGCAAGCAACCTGACGAGACGAGCTGGTTCGGTAGTCCCCTTGTAGGTCGTAAAATTACCACCTACGAAAACATTCCCACCCGTATCTAGAAGGATCGCGTGAACATCGTTGTTGAATCCTGTTGCGCCCACCACAAAGGTCGTCGCATCGAGCAATCCGATATTGCTGCCCGTCGTATAAAGAGCGGCAAGTCGGTTGGACGCCCCCCCTCCTATAGTTGTAAAAGCTCCTCCGACATACAAATCAGAGCCGGGAGTAGCCATCGCCAAGGCATAAACGTTGGCCGAAGGATTGGCATTCGTATGAAAATTGGCGAGGACTCCAGCAGCACTCGTGAGCGCAGTTAGGTGCGCCTGTGCCGCTCCATCCAAAGCCGTAAAAGAACCTCCAATATACAAAGCAAAGGTTGAAGGATCTTGTAGAAGAGCCATGACGGTTCCGCCCGTAACTCCAGTTCCAATTGTAGAATTAAAATGGGAATCCAGTAGACCCGCAGACGTGAGCTTCACCAGTGCCCCGGTCGTCGTGGCGTTGTATTTGCTAAAAAGTCCGCCAACAAAAATTTCACCCGCCGTGCCGGCAATACCCGACGAATCGAGTGCAATTGCATAAACGCCGTCTCCCGAAGCGGTTGTAAAAGCAGAAACAAACGAAGTATCTAAACTTCCGTCGGCCAGCAAACGCACAAGATACGGATTGGCAACTCCATCCCACGTGGTGAAATCTCCACCGACATAAACGCGTCCGGTATTATCGTTCAGCGATTGTACGACTCGCACCGTGTTGTTAGGACCGCCTTGATTATAAGTTCCAGAATCGGGATTGCCGTCGAGTCTCAGGCGAGCGTAGTAAGGCATTTGTTGATTTCGATAAGTCTGAAAGCTGCCGCCCACGGCAAAGTTATTTGCGTAATCGCTCGAAGCCGCGAGTGCATAAACAATATAGGTGGTGATCGTTGCGCTAAAGCCAGCGCCCGAACCCGCTAGGAAAGTGGAATCCACCGTGCCGCCGGTGGTGGCACTCATGCTCAGTTTTGCAATTTTATTCAACGAATTGTTATTGAAATTACCGCCGACAATTAAGCTACCGTCACCCGCTTTTTGTAGCGCATAGACAATGCCGCTAGACGTTCCGTTTAAAAACTGCGGCGATTTAAAAGAGACATCTCTCGCGCCGCTTGTGCTCACACGCAAAAGTCCTTTCCAACTGCTGTCATCGCCGTACTTGGTAAAGGCGCCGCCGATGTAAAGCAAGCTTGCGCTGCTGTCGTAGAGAAGCGCATAAACGTTTTGATCAAAGTTTTTATTGGTCGTACCTTGTATAAAATTAGTGTCGAGTACCCCCGCCGAAGAGATGTGGGCGATGTGGTTGACCGTCGTGATTCCATACGTTGTAAAAGCTCCACCCAGATAAACGTCGCCTGCGCTGGTAGAGGCTATCGCAAGCACCGAATTGTTGAGTAAGAGGCTCGTGGGTAAAGTTGAACTCGCAACTCCACCGGTCGTTAGACGAGCAAAGAATTTATAATTGTCGGTCGTACTATTATAGCGAGTAAAATTTCCGCCGACGAGAATGTCTCCGTTGTCGAGGGCCAAAGCGAGGGCATCGACCTGAGCGTTGGCATTGCTTTCTGTTTTGAAGCCGCTGCCGATCGAAAAACTTCCATCGAAAACACCTGTACTTTGGAGTTCAGCTATTCCTACAGCCGGAGTGCTTCCGAAAGTCGAAAAACTTCCCCCCACTACTACTTGCCCAGCTGAGAGCGGCAAAATTGCCAGAACCGATCCATTAAAGCCCGTTCCCATATTGGTACTAAAAGTTAGATCTAGAGATCCATCATAGTTCAAGCGCACAAGATGGCCGACCGTCACTCCTTGGTAAGTTGTGAAGGCTCCACCGACGTAGACTTTTCCAAGATTGGGAACATCCGTCGCATAAGCAATGGCGAGAACGTTCCCGTTGAAGCCAGAGCCCAAATGCAAGGGTGGCTGATAACTTATCGTTTTGGTCGAAGTTGCCGCCGCAATAGAACCATGCGCCGCTTCGGCAAACTGTACACTCGCTTGACCGGCATAGGCTCCGATGGGATCGGGCGCTTCGGCCAAGAAAGTAGAAAAATCGATCTGCACACTGTAGGCACCGTTCACACAACTCACCGGAGCAAGCGCCGTACTCCACGCCGGAGTCGCGACAACATTTCCACCCGTTGTACAGGTTCCGGAATAATTTCGTTTTTGCGAACTCAGTACGTTATCCGATGGATAAACGGCGGAGAGCGTACCCGGCGAGAGCGAATCATAGGTCCAAGAGACAACCGACTGAGACACGTTACCAGCCGCATCGGTAGCCTGAAGGGTAAAATCGTAAACATGAGTGTCCGTCAAAGTCAGTCCATTCACCGTGATGCTCGTTTGCGTGGGGTCGGGCATATCTACAAAAGTCGGAACCGGATCATCTCCGGAAGTCGTACTCGTGATGGTGTATTGTACACTGGCAATCGATCCCCCATTCGGATCGACAATGGCGTTCCAACTTATGAGCGGACTTTGTGTTGAGAGGTTGCTGACCGTTGGCGTGGCGGTGAGCCCCGTAATCGTCGGCGGAGTTATATCATATACAAAAGCCGCGCTGATCCCGGTGCAAGTGCCGGTGGAAGTGCCATTCGTCCCTTGGGCCCAAAAAAAATACGGACCTTCAACAGGCGAAGCCAAAGTTACGCTCACTCCCGTGGTGGGAAAAGTACTGCCGGAACTGGATCCCAGGAGCGTCGTGCATCCCAGAGTCGAATTTGTAGATCCATAAATATTTACGGTTGTGGCCGAGGTCCCGGCAGTGCCGGTAAAAGTGAGATTGCTTGAGTTGCTTCTTCCCTGCGGGGTCAAGCTCATATTGCTGACACTGAGATCGATGGTGCCCGAGGTACTCACGTACCAGGGAGCATTCTCCACCGCTACATTGCCCGCACTGTCGGTCGCCCTCAATTTAAAGTAATAAGTTGTACTATCCGTCAGAGCTAATCCGGAAACCTGCAAACTTGTTTGGGTCACGCTCGAGAACGCAGTCCATGCCACCGGCGGAGAAACTTCATTGGGATCCGTTCCATTGCCGATCGAATATTCTAATTTTGCGACCACTCCGGAATTGGGATCGACAACTGCGTCCCAAGTAGCCGATGGACTTTCCGTAAGCGAGGTACTCGTTGCCGCAATGCTAAGATTTGAAATAACCGGCGGGGTAGAGTCGTATACGAAGCTAAAGTTTACCGGCGTGCAATCACCTTGAGTCGAAAGATTACTCGCTTGTGCCCAAAAAAAGTAGGGTCCATCCGTCGCGGACGAAAGATTCGCCGCTATTCCCGTAGCTTCAAAAACGCCGGCCGAAGCACTGCCCAATTGTGAGACACAACCCGCCGATTCATCGGTCGAAGCATAAATGACGACCGTAGTCGCCCCCGTACCAACCTCGCCCGAAAAGACGAGGGCACTCTGATTTGTGCGACCCGTCGGAGTCAGTTGGTCGACACTGACTTGCAAGCCGCTCAGCGGAGTATCAATCGCCGAATTTGTGGATGCGAATTTAGAGGTCAAGCAGCCGCTTAAAAGAAAAACAGCAGAAACTGCAAAAAAAACCTCGCGCCCCTCGCAAAAAGGGAAAGGCGAACGAACGTTCCACATTGATCTCCTTTCGACGTAAAAGCGTTCGCACTTTGTTAAATTTTTATAAAGACGAGCTACTGACGCCGCCATAGCGGGCCAAAATAGAGTTTGGGCACTGTTTCTTTAAAAAAACTCATCTTTTAATCTCATTTTAGAATTGCCAATATGCGCGGCTTTTCATAGATTGCACTCATCTACCAAATGGCGAACAAACAAAACTCAAATGCTCGCAGATTTGTGAGCAAAACCAATAAACATGGGGGTCTCTAAGATGCACTCGACTCGTCTCGAAATTCTAAAACTTATTCACAAATTGCCCGCACCTAAAGCTCAAGAATCTGGAGGCAAGGTCTCCGATTATTATGGCGAACTGACTTTCGGAATCAAGGAACTGGAAGAACTCGTTCCCGCCGCGGTGATCAATTCCTACAAAGCGGCCATGAGCGGCAAAGCTTCGATGGACATGGCGACGGCGCAAAAAATTGCCGACGTCGTGAAAGATTGGGCGATCCTAAAAGGCGCCACTCATTTCACACACTGGTTTCAACCCCTCACCGGCTTGACCGCCGAAAAGCACGACGCCTTCTTGAGTTACGATTTTAAAAATTTAAAATACGTCGAAAAGTTTAGCGCTTCGCAACTGATCATGTCGGAACCCGACGCCTCGAGCTTTCCCTCGGGCGGAACGCGCAGCACTTTCGAAGCGCGCGGTTATACCGCGTGGGACCTCTCCTCGCCGATGTTCATCATCGAAAACGCCGGCGTAAAAATTCTTTGCATCCCCAGCGTCTTCGTCAGCTACACCGGCAATGCGCTCGATACAAAAATGGCGCTGCTCCGCTCCATGAAAATCTTGAGCGAAGTAGCCACCGACTTCTTAAATGAAATCGGCGACAAAAAAGTCGAGTCCGTGGCGACGACCATCGGAACCGAACAAGAATACTTCCTCATCGATCGCGCTTATTTTAAAGCGCGCCCCGATTTGCTCATGTCGGGTCGCACCCTGCAAGGCGCCGGAATGCCGCGCGGACAACAGCTCGAAGATCACTACTTCGGAATTATTCCCGCGCGCGTGCAAGCTTTCATGGCCGACTTTGACCGCGAATTGTATCGCTTGGGAATTCCCGCAAAAACTCGTCACAACGAAGTGGCGCCCGCGCAGTTCGAAATCGCCCCGATTTTCGAAGTTGCCAACGTCGCCAGCGATCACAACATGTTGCTGATGGAAGTGCTCCGTCGCAAAGCTCAAGAGCACGGCTTTGAATGTCTCTTGCACGAAAAACCCTTCGCCGGAATCAACGGCTCGGGCAAACACAACAACTGGTCGATGGCGACCGACCTCGGCGAGAACCTTCTCGAACCCGGCAATACGCCTCACCAAAACGTACGCTTTTTAGCGGTACTTTCCGTCATTCTGAAAGCCGTATTCACCCGTCAAATCGCGCTGCGCGCCTCGATTGCCAGCCATGGCAACGATCACCGCTTGGGTGCGAACGAAGCTCCTCCGGCGATTATCTCGGTTTTTGTCGGCGACTTGCTCACCAAAATTTTGGGCGCGCTGGAGCGCGGCGATGATTTGTCGAAGATCTCCGCTGAAAAAGTGATGATCACCTTCGGGCTGAATCAATTGCCGACCTTGCCCAAAGACAACACCGACCGCAACCGTACTTCGCCCTTCGCCTTCACCGGAAACAAATTTGAATTCCGCGCGGTGGGCTCATCGCAAAACGTTTCGTTGCCAATCACGATTCTCAACGCCGCCGTGGCGGAATGCTTCCAGGAATTCACCGCGCGCTTGAAAACAAAAACCGCGCAAGCTGTTTCGAAAGAAAGCGCCGTGCTCGAAATCACCAAAGAATTTATCAACGAGTCCAAAAATATTCGCTTCGAAGGCAACGGCTACAGCAGCGAATGGAAGCACGAGGCAAAAACTCGCGGTCTCTCTGAACTGCTCACCACCCCCGCCTCGCTCAAGGCCTTTGAAAAAGAAGAGAACCACAAATTCCTCACCAAAGCCAAAGTGCTGAGCGACGAAGAGTTCCACTCCGTGATTCACGTGCAATATGAGCGCTATTCCAAAAAGATCGCGATCGAAGCGCACAGCCTGATTCAACTCGTCAATCAGTTTATTTTGCCCGCTGCTTTTGAAGCCCAAAAAGATTACGCAAGCTCGGTCAAATCCGTCGAAGCACTTGGCGAATCGCCCACTGCGCTCTCCGCTCAGCGCGCGCATCTCAAAACACTCACCGACCTGATCGATCAAAGCTTTCAAAAACTTCAGTCGCTGAAAAAAGTTCTGAGCGAAGCCGAAGGAACTCACGAAGGCTTCGACCAAGCCCAATCTTTTGCCGAAAACGTAGTGCCGGGAATGAGCGATATTCGCAGCATTCTCGATCAAATTGAAGAGCGCGTGCCCGATCAGCATTGGCCACTGCCGAAGTATCAAGAAATGTTATTCATCCGCTGATTCGATCAAGATCAACTCGGTCTAAAAAGCGCCAAATTTTATGCAGCTCTCTTAACTAAAAAGGGAGCTGCCAAATTGAAAGCGGACACCGCTTTTCGAGAAAGCATCCCTGGTGCTAGCATAGAGGAATGAAGTTACGCGCATTGCCATTTCTCTTGGCTTTCTTTTTGGGGCTACAGCAAAACTTGCACGCACAAATATTATCCGACTACAAAGAGACCCCTAAGTCTCAAGAAGATTCCGAATTTTTGGATGGCTACATCGGGATCGGCGGCGCGTTCATTGACCAAATATCGTCCGGGGAACAAGGCACGCGCGAAAACGTCCGCATTGAATTTGCACGGCTTCGCAAATGGATTTCATTCGATGCTCGTGTAGGTTTCGGAAAAGGCTACACGGATTTTGGCGGTCTCTTTCGCCTCTACAAACACTGGACCTTCAACGATAGCAACTCAACGGGATTTAGCCTCGGTGCAGGCGTCGGTGGGATGTACAGCCAAGGTATTGCGCCCGATCCCGGCGACAATCGACTCGCCTTTATCGACGTCATCGCGGCGCCTTTCGTGCGCTACATTTGGGACTGGGGCATGGGCATGGGCGCGAGCGTCGATCTCGAATACCAACTCGTTCCCTTTACCGACTACACCAACGCCTCTTCTTCCGATAACATCAGCAACAATTCCAACCTAAGGAGTCGTGTGATGTTGGGCTTCACTCTTCTTTTTGAAATCGACGATTGATCAAGACTGACGGAACTTAGGCGCCCGCCGCTTTGGCTTTGGGAACTTTCGTATATTTGATAACGTCCACCGGACAACCTTCGGCCGCCGCTTTGATGGCCGCCGCGTCGTCGAGCGGTGCATTTTCGCGCACGATACAAGTGTCTCCAGTGACCCAAAACACCAGCGGAGCTTCGGCTTCGCAAGCATCGCAAACGATACAGCCGGGCTCGATCCATACTTTGGTGACCGCAAAATCTACGGGAGCACGCGGTCCCGGCGCAGCGTGCGCCTTGGGCGCTCCACCCGCCTTGGGACTTTCCTCGGCTTCTTCTTCTTTTTTCTTCCAAGGAAAGACGCGCGTTTGTACGCTCCACGCATCGGGATTTTTATCGGTGATCACTTCGATGTCCTTGTCCAAAGCAACGGCTTCGCTCAGCGATTTGACGAGCTTGGGTTTGGAAATCTTAAAGCGTCGAGTTTCACCGCTGAGAGTTTCGACTTCGACGGTCACCGAAGCCCGCTGAAACGCGCGAGGTTGGGCGTTCAAGCCTTCGTCGGTGAGCATTTGCAATTCTTCGGGAGCCAGCTTGAGCGCGAGCACAAAACTTTTCTTCTTCGCCGAATCGTCGTCAAAGGTGAAGGAATGCGAGAGCGAACGGCCACCCGGCACCAATTCGAGAAAATCGAATTTCAAACGGGTAATTTTGATGTCAAAACTTTCGTTGTCCCAAGCCACCAAAATCGACAGCGGATTTTCGGGACTTTTAAGAAACTTAACCTTCAACGCGCCCCAGGCATTATTCAAAATCACCACAACCGCGTAGAGCGTGATGGGTCCACCCAAAAGCACGACCACCACAAGCGCGGAAAGTAAAAGATTACCCATCTCACTTGTATAACGTGATCGGGCAGAAGATTCTAGAGCGTTTTATGCCACTAATTTCTTGGGAATCGCACGATCATAGGCCTTCAAAAGATCTTCTACTTCGAGGTGGGTGTATTTCTGCGTCGTCGAAAGCTGCTTGTGGCCCAAAAGCTTTTGGATATGAGGGAGCTTAGCTCCGCGTCGGAGCAGATGACTCGCAATGGCGTGCCGGAGCCGATGCGGATGCAACACACCGTATTTGGCATTGATGCCCGATTTTTCGCCCCACACGGCAATCCATTTGTGGGCCATGGGGTACGTGATGATCTCGTCGTGCCACGAGCCGCTCACACGTCTGTCTTTGACCTTCGTCATCAACAATACCGTTTCGGTCGTGAGGGGCACCATGCGCCACTTGGATCCCTTGCCCAGGATATGGGCGCTTTTGTTCTCGAGATTAATTTTTTGCCAATCCAACTGCAGAGCTTCTGAGATCCTCAGTCCGCTGCCGTAGAGCAAATAAAATAAAATTTGTTCGCTGAGCGAAGCCTTCGCAACGACTTTGAGCAAGAGCACGAGGTCTGCGTCCGAAAAAATGCGGATGATTTTTTTTGCCGCGCGCGGCGCTTTGAGATTCCACGCCTTGGAGTTCGTCTCTTTTTGCTCGAGCCAGCGACTCAGATGACGAAGCGCCGCTACCTCCAAACTTTGCGTCGTGGGAGACACTTCTTTCGCGCGCGATCTTATATAGGCGCGCGCCTGTTCTTCATCGTAGTTTTTGCCCGCCAAAAACTTGTCGAAAGTCCGCAAAATTTGACGATAAATCTGACAGGTCCGAAGGCTGCGTCCTTTTGAAATATCCAAGTCGCTTAGAAATTCTTCGAAGATTTCTCTCACAGCCCACTTCTCGGTCAGTCGAAAGTTTAATCGAGGCTTTGCCGATAAAAATTTTCAGAATTTTGATCAGCCGTTCTATAAACGACTAAACTTCGACACTTTTTGCAAAAAATAAAAAGCTATTACGCCTTAAGCTTAGGATATGGTGCAAAAAATTTTTCTTTTCACCTTTCTCCTTTCGTCGTCGTGGCTCGTGGCCGCGGAATTTCCGGGGCATTTGACGGAGTCCGACGTCGAGTCGGTCAATCTAAAACTCGCCGGCGCCATGGAAGATCGCCCGTGGACTCTCGCGGACAATCGACCACGCGAGGGAGTGGATATTACTCTCGGTCTTGAGAGCAGTCTCAGCTTCGATACAAACGTAAATTCTTATGGCGACGAATCCGGCAACGTGCCGGGCGTCATGCCCGTTCCGAAAATTGATGCCTCCATCGCTTTTCCCGAAGATATCCACGTCTCGGCTTCGGTGCTTCCGGACATGGCCGGCATTTTCACTTACGGCT
>Ga0206855_10081_pt1 | contig 30060 bp, 24 predicted proteins | sample Alteio_BWOrgCont_51_FD_152637 | JGI IMG/M metagenome (GOLD analysis project Ga0206855, IMG submission 152637) | Enriched cells from forest soil in Barre Woods Harvard Forest LTER site, Petersham, Massachusetts, United States -... | ecosystem: Environmental > Terrestrial > Soil > Temperate forest >...
GTTTCTGCATAAGTTCATGCTGAAAAGGAACCTGAAAAGTGCTGACTCCATTCTTTCCACCAGTCACACCATGGCTGCAGAGGTTGCTTTATATACTAATAAGAAAGTAGAAGTAACTCCTTTCGGAGTAGACATAAACGTATTCAAGCCGCAATAACCTCGTCATAAATACCCGCAATATTTACAGGTAAATATAACCGCATTTGACACAGTTAAAAATAAAACTTATTAAAAGTTATTTAGCTACGCTTACCGATCTTGTTTCCCTTATCACCGTAACTTTTACCTGTCCGGGATAAGTCATTTCATTTTGAATTTTCTGGGCTATTTCAAATGAAAGCAATTCTGCATCCTTGTCGGTTGCTTTATCACTGCTCACTATAACCCTCAATTCACGACCGGCCTGTATAGCGTAAGTTTTCTCAACTCCTTTATATGATAACGCAAGAGCTTCAAGGTCCCTTAAACGCTTAATATATTGCTCTACCATTTCGCGTCTTGCACCCGGGCGTGCACCCGAAATAGCATCACATACCTGTATAATAGGAGATAATAAACTTGTCATTTCCACCTCATCGTGGTGAGCGCCAATAGCATTACATACCTCAGGCTTCTCTTTATATTTTTCAGCCAGTTTCATACCCAAAATAGCGTGTGGCAATTCAGGTTCTTCATCAGGCACTTTTCCAATATCATGCAACAATCCTGCTCTCTTCGCTAACTTAGGATTCAAACCTAATTCTGACGCCATAGTGGCAGCTAGGTTGGCGACTTCTTTCGAGTGTTGTAAAAGATTTTGTCCATATGATGAACGATATCTCATTTTACCTACCAGGCGAATAAGGTCAGGGTGCAGGTTGGTTACGCCAAGGTCAATAGCTGTTCTTTTTCCTATTTCCGCTATTTCTTCTTCTAATTGCTTACGACATTTCTCTACTACTTCTTCAATACGGGCCGGGTGAATACGTCCGTCCGTCACTAACTGGTGTAATGACATACGTGCTATTTCGCGCCTTAATGGATCGAAGCACGATATAATAATGGCTTCCGGGGTATCATCAACAATAACTTCAACCCCCGTTGCTGCTTCCAATGCACGTATATTTCTTCCTTCACGGCCAATGATACGGCCCTTCATTTCGTCATTCTCAATATTAAATACCGCAACTGCATTTTCCACAGCCTGCTCCACTCCCACTCTCTGTATCGACTGGATAATAATTTTCTTGGCTTCCTTATTAGCACTTAGTTTGGCTTCATCTATAATTTCTTTAACTATAGATGCTCCTTGCGCCCTGGCATCTGATTTTAATGATTCTATCAATTGGGCCTTTGCATCTTCAGCCGACATGCCGGTAAGCACTTCGAGTTGCTGTACCTGCCTTTGGTGCATTTTCGATAATTCTTCCCTCTTCTGGTCAGCTATTTTAACCTGCTCGCTTAATGTGCTTTTCAGGTTATCAAGTTCACGTTCTTTGCGCTGAGTTTGTTCTAACTTCTGGGTAGCAGACTGTTCTTTCTGTTTTGCCCTGGTTTCAATAAGATTTATGTTCTTATTCTTTTCATTTATACTCTTCTCATGCTCTGCTTTCAACTGCAAAAAGCGCTCCTTGGCCTCGAGCATTTTTTTATCTCTCAGGGTATTTGCTTGTCTTTCAGCATCCTTTATAATGTCGTTACCTTTAGCCTTAACATTCCTGCGGTTAATAAGTACCGCAATTAAAACGCCAAGCCCTATACCTACAATAGCGGCTGCCGCTATTACAATGATGTTTATTATACCTAGGTTCATATTTATGTTTTTTTATGAACCCTTAAAGAAGAAGCTGAACTACTTTACCAGGTGCAACACGTTTTCAATGGCTTTTACCCTCATTTCAATCATTTCGCCTACCTGTTCCGTATTTCCATGCTCAATATTCTGAAAAGCAAGCTGTAATGCGCACATGGCCAATAGGTCACGTTGGTCTTTTATGGCATAAGCTGAAGAATAATCCTTAACCTGCTCATTAATAAGGCTAACAGCTTTCAGCATATTAGCCTCAGTATCAGGGGTTACGTTTACCGGATATTCTCTGCCTGAGATATTTACTTTTATAGTACTCGATTTCATTGTATCTCTGCTCATCTGCTACTTTTTCAGCAATGTAATACATCGCTCTACTTCACTTAAGAGTTCTTCTATTTTATTATTTACTTCCTTGTTTGTTTGTGTATTTAATTTTTGTTTCTCTAACCGTACGGTTTCACCCGTTTCCCTGGCTTTATTCAGTTGCTCATTCAAAGCCGCCACCTTATTCGTAAGCTCCTGATTTTCAGAACTTATTTTCTTAACCCTACTCTGCAATTCGCTTTGCAAAGATATAATTTTTTCAATTTCTTTATAAATTATCTCAAGCCTCTTATCAAGGTTACTCATGTACTATTCTCAAAAAAAGTTAATTTTTAATCAAATATAGGTGAATAGTGATACAGATACCCCGTTTTTCCGTTTATTTTTGCGGCGCTTATAAAAAAGAACAATATTAAAGAGTATGGGATTAGCACAGAGTTATAAGAAGAATGTATTTTGCCTGGAGGGAGATTGGCAGAAGGATTTACGCGACAATTCAAGTATTAGGGCCGCCCTTACTTTTCTGGGGCAGAACCTCGACATTAAATATATATATAAGCAATGCGGGACCAGGGAAAATCTTGAATTTTATATATCGCAATGGAAGTTGAAAAAATATTCAGCGTACTCCATTGGTTACTTTGCTTTTCATGGCAAACCGGAAAGTATACAGATAGGCAAAGATTTTATTACACTGGATGAATTGGCCGACATGATGCAGGATGGATGCCAGGGTAAAATAATACACTTCGGAAGCTGCCAGACCTTGAATACGGATGAAAAGACCATCAAGAAATTTCTTGAGCATACCGGCGCTTTATGTGTTTGCGGATTCGAATCGGAAATTAACTTTGTGGAAAGTTCAGCTTTCGATATGATACTGATAGAAATGTTCCAGCAATACAAAGATGTGCGTATGCTGGACAGGAACATTACCAAAAACTACCGCAGTTTTGTAAAAAGACTGCAATTCAAACTCATTTATCTTTAATGGAGATAGAAAGCGAGGAATCTAAACCTGTTTTCAACTTCACTTTCAACGTAAAGTGCATTATACTATTTGCTATTGGACTTGTATTTTATGCCAATACAGTTAATAATGAATATGCCCTTGACGATGGCATTGTAATAAGCAAAAACGAATTTGTTCAGCAAGGCTTTGGCGGGATAAAGGGTATTATGACCCATGATGCTTACTACAGCTATTACCACCAGATGAACGCTAACCAGATGCTTGCAGGTGGCAGGTACAGGCCCCTGTCAATTGTAGTATTTGCCATAGAACATGCTTTTTTTGATGAATCACCTGAAGCAAGACACATTGTTAGCATACTGGCTTATATTATGTGTATACTTATTGTATTCTATTTTCTCGATAAGCACCTGCTAAGCAATGTGAAGAAGGGAGGCGACATTGCCTTCCTGGCTTCAGTTCTATTTGCCATTCACCCCATGCATACCGAAGTGGTAGCCAATGTAAAGAGTCTTGACGAAATGCTCTCACTCAGTTGCATATTACTCACATTCATTTTTGCACTGCGTTATGCCGATGCTGAAAAAGAAGACCGGAAAGTTAAAGACCTTTTTTTAGGGGCATTATTCTTTTTCCTTTCGCTTCTTGCCAAAGAATATGCTATGCTACTTATATTCCTGCTGCCTCTTTTATTTTCAACAGTTGCCAAACAATCTCTCGAGCGGTCTTTAATAAGCAGCCTTCCTTATTATGGTGTATTTATTCTCTATTTCATTATACGTATCAGTTCAGTAGGTGTGCCGCACAATGTACCCAGTGATGAAGTGTTGAATAATCCCTATATGTATGCCAATACGGCACAAAAGTGGGGTTCTGAAATTTATGTATTAGGCAAGTACTTATATATGCTTTTTGTTCCCTACCCGCTTTCATCCGATTATTCATATAACCAATTACCGTACCGTGACTTTTCAGATTACATGGTATGGATTTGTATTGCCGTATATGGTGCCATTGTATACTGGGGAGCAAAGCTCGCCTTGAAACAAAGAGTGCTCGCTTTCCCTATTTTCTTTTACCTGGCTAATCTTCTCATGGTGTCAAACTTTCTTTTTACTGTAGGTGCAACCATGGGCGAACGTTTAGATTTTCATTCTTCATTCGGTTTTGTTGTACTTCTTTCCTACGGAATTATGAGGAGCCCATCTTTTAACGGGAAAAGTGTGATTATCTGGGGAGCCCTTTCTGCAGCTATTGTTTTATGCGGCATAGAATGTATAAATAGAAATGTACAGTGGAAGAATGATGTAACCCTGTTTACGCATGATGTGGATATTGTACCGAACAGCGTTATGGTAAACGGCAATGCCGGCGCCCGCTACATTGACCTTGCCGAACAGGTGAAAGACACTACAGTAAAAGGGAAAAGAAAGAAAGATTCATTGCTTGGCAGGTCTGTTTATTATTTACGCAGGTCTATTGCCATGCATAATACTTACACCAACAGCTACCTTAACCTGGGTATTGTTTACTGGAAATTAAACATGCCTGATTCTGCAAAAAAATACTGGGACAGGGCCAAACAGCTTTATCCCGATCATCCTAACCTTAAGCAATACTATCCCTTGCTGGGAGTACAGTACCTTAATTTAGGAATGGCATACGGCAAAACCGGTGATGTAAGAAAAGCTATCAACGCTTTGAAGAATGGCCTGTTTGCCGACAACTCAAATCCCGATTTGTGGTATAATATCGGCGGGGCATACTTTACCGAAAAGCAATACGATTCTGCCCGCTATGCGTGGACTGTTACCTTACAATTGAAGGCTAACTATCCACAAGCAAAACAGGGCTTAAGCGCTTTACCGCCTAAACAGGTTGATGTAGCTGGTGTTAAATAAGTAAGAAGCAATGGCAAATAAAAAAGTCACTTCTGCTTCCATACCTTCAACTCCATCTTCAGTTTTTAATTTATCTTTTAATATCAAGTGCATTATACTTGCTGCCATTGCATTTGGTTTTTATATCAACACACTAAATAACGAATACGCACTTGATGATACCCTTGTAATTAACAACAACAAGTATGTTCAGCAAGGTTTTTCAGGTATTGGCAAAATACTTACTACAGATACGTATGACAGTTACAATCAATATATGCATGCAGATGGAACCCAGCAGCTATCGGGCGGAAGATACAGGCCACTATCAGTTGTTGTATTTGCAATTGAACACTCTCTGTTCGGAGAAAAACCAGGCCCAAGGCATTTTATAAGTGTATTGTTCTATGCTTTCTGCATACTTACCATTTTCTATTTTCTTGCTAATTTCTTTTTTAAGTCTATTCCTTTCGGAGAAGACATGGCATTCATTTCCGCATTACTCTTTGCCATACATCCCATACATACAGAAGTAGTAGCCAATATTAAAAGCCTTGACGAAATATTGTCTCTCACTTTTATCATGCTCACTTTTATTTTTAGTCTCAAGCATATTGAATCAAAAAAAACAGAACACCTTGTACTAGGAGTAACATTCTTCCTAATGGCCCTACTAGCAAAGGAATACGCAGCTACATTACTTGTTCTGCTGCCGGTATTATTTTATATCATCAAGAAAGAAAACATAAAGGAATGCCTTGTAAAATCTATTCCTTATATAGCAGTACTTGCCCTTTACTTTGTAATAAGGTTTGCATCAGTAGGTATTCCTCATGCGCTGAAGAACGACAAAATACTTACTAATCCTTACCTATATGCAACACCTGTTCAAAAGGTAGCAACTGAATTATTTGTACTGGGAAAATATCTTGTTCTCCTCTTATGGCCTAACCCTTTATCAGCCGATTATTCATATGCCCAGATTCCTTATCACAGCTTTTCCGATTTGTCTGTGTGGGCCTCTGTACTTCTATATATTGCAATAACCGGGTGGGGAATATTTCTCGTAATAAAAAGAAACATACTTGCTTTCCCTATATTATTCTTCCTGTTAAACCTTGCATTGGTATCGAACTTTGTGCTGGACATAGGTGCCACAATGGGCGAGCGCCTTGTTTTTCATTCATCGTTAGGGCTTGTTATAGTACTTGCATTTGGTTTATTTAAGTTAATTGAGAAAATATCGTTGGCGCAGAAAAAGCAAATCATTACTGTATTGTCAGTTGCCCTTGTAGTACTTTGCGGTGCAGAAACATTTAAAAGGAATAAGGATTGGAAGAACGATACTACACTCTTTATAGCGGACGTTAAAACAGCGCCCAATAGCTTTATGACAAATGGTAATGCAGGAACAGGCTTTATAAGGCTTGCACAAGAACCGCAGAATAAAGAACGCATGAAGGGCCTGTTAGATACAGCTATGATTTACCTGCATAAATCTATTACCATATTCAAAACATATGATGTAAGTTATTTTAACCTTGGTGTCTGCTATTTAAATCTGGGCAATCCTGATTTAGCCAAAGCCTATTGGGACACCACACGTAAAATCACCCCGACTTATCCACCGCTGCAAGACAAAGGCGAGTTACTGGGTAGGGCATTCTTAGCACAAGGTTTACAATTGGCCGACCAGGGGAAAGTAAACGATGCGCTTAGAGAACTAAAACAAGGAATTCGTTCTGACAATAATAATCCCGATATTTGGTATAACCTTGGTGGAGCTTATTATACATTAAAACAATACGACTCGGCAAGATATTGCTGGAAAGCGGCCCTTATTTTGAAAGCAGATTACACACAAGCCAGGCAGGGATTGGGAGCATTACCACCACAAGGAAAAGATACAGTGAAAGGAATAAGATAACATCTTAATCACACCTATTAACATGGCATCGAGAAGGGAGTTTATTAAAAAATCAACACTGGCCTCTGCACTCTTATTAGGTAAGGCTGGAAATATTGTTAAGGCCAGTGAAAACAAACTACTTGCCCGGGCAGATGGAAAAAAGCCAATTGTGATTTCTACATGGAGCCATGGTGTAGCAGCCAACGATGCGGCATGGAAAGTATTATCGCAAAACGGTAAAGCTCTCGATGCAGTTGAACAGGGAGTAATGATTCCTGAAGCGGATCCCAAAGTAACCAGCGTAGGTTATGGTGGGCTACCCGACAGGGATGGACATGTTACACTTGATGCTTGCATAATGGACGAGAACGGAAACTGCGGAGGAGTAGCTTTCCTGGAGCATATTATGCACCCTATTTCGGTAGCCAGAAAAGTAATGGAGAAAACACCTCACGTGCTTATAGTAGGAGAAGGCGCCTTACAGTTTGCATTGGACAATGGCTTCAAGAAAGAAGACCTGCTCACTCCCGAATCGAAAGCAGCATGGGAAAAGTGGAAAGAAGAAAATAAATATAGCCCCGCAACTACAGAAAAAGGGCATGATACTATTGGTATGCTCGCCATTGATAACACAGGTAATATGTCTGGTGCATGCACTACCAGCGGTTTAGCATGGAAAATGCATGGCCGTGTAGGTGACTCACCTATTATAGGCGATGGTTTGTTTGTTGACAATGAAGTGGGTGGTGCCTGCTGCACGGGTAAGGGAGAAGCCAATATGAAAATATGTGGCGCTGCTATTATAGTGGAATTGATGCGAAACGGAAAGTCTCCGCAGGAAGCCTGTGAAGAGGCTATTAAGCGAATTGCGAAAAAACAAAATGATTACAAAGACTTTCAATTAGCTTACCTGGCAATGAATAAAAATGGGGAAACAGGAGCTTATGCTTTAAAAAAAGGATTCCAATATGCATTAGCTGTTGACGGGCAAAACAAACTTTTTGATTCTGATTACCTGGTGAAATAGCTTATTCCTTTATAAGCTTTCCATAGGCCAATTCTACACCTGATTGACTGAAAACTTTACATATATAAATGCCCGAGGGTTGGCCTTGCAGGTCAATTTTTAATATTGAGTTTTTAATGTTTAATGCGTTTGAATATATTTTTTCTCCCAGCATATTGTAAATCTCTATGTAATCTGTCTGGGTGGGCTGTTGACTATTAGTTATTTGGAAATTGAAGATTCCATCGGATGGATTAGGGTAAATATTGAATGTACCGTTATTGTTCAGTTGATTCAATGAGGTGGCAATTGATACAAATCTTGCGACTGAAATTGCATATACATGCGAACCAAGACTATCATAACTTATTGTGCTACCCACAGCTTGTAACGTGTCAAAAATATAACCTACAGGGGCGTCGTCAGATAAAGCTGTAAACATTATTAATGTACCATGGCCAATACCGCTCATTTGTGTTCTTGAATCCCTAAAGTGAGCATATAGACCTGAACAATCGAACACTGGAACTGCATATACATTGAACCTGGTTAAAAGGCTATTTATATTAGCTGCGGTCTGGTAAGGCATATAGCTTCGTAATGTATCGTAGGCGATCTTCTGCGGTTGTTTTTCTAATATAACAAAATGTCCGTTGGAAGAAGAAGAAGCGGAGTAGCCAAAAGCCATTACATCACCCGGTTGGGCTGCTGCAAAGTTTCCTTTACGAACTCCCGAATAAGCATTCAGGCCACTTTGTATAGTTTGGTTATAGGCATTAACTAGCGAATCTTCTATGTTACCCGAAATATATTCCCAGCCTGATGTCACTGAAGTTGGCAAGGTAGGAAAAGCCACCGCAAACTGGTAAGCAGTAGCCACGTATCCCTTATGCGCAAAGGGAGAATTATTTTGGTTGCGAATTGTATTTATAATATTTAAATACGCATTTCTACTGGTAGAGGTATCACCCACTGCCGAAAGTAATCGAGTACCATAACCCACACAATCAACGGTAGAGTGAAATTCATTTATAGCAGAATCATAAAATACGTTGGGTATTTGTTTAGGCCATATGGTTTGAAAATCCTTAATATCATATGTTCCGTAACTGGCAGGGAGAATATAATAACCCGTAGCAGGGTTCATATAATAATCGTATACATTATACTGCTTTGAATTGTAGTTAAGTACCGTGTCGTTAACAGTAAGCCCTAGCATTGTAAAATATTTCTGCTGATATAGAAAGGGCTTTGCAATGCCCTCTGCAGCCGATAACACATTAGTATAAAAAGCGCTGTTGTAACCGGGCAGAATTGCTTGCCCCGGTAATTTGTTTACGGCAAAAAAAACTAACGCTATGAATGTCAGTTTGGTTAAACGCTTCAGGGATTGCAGCATACCTTCAAAAATAAGCAAAAAAAATTGTTCATTAAACAGACAAATGCCTTTCAATAAAAGCAAGACTCTTCATTATATCATCGTGCAAAATCCTGTCCTTATCATTGAAAGGTACATGCTTTTGAAAATCTGTAATTAGTTTTTCTAATATAGGAGACGATTTCAACGGACGACGAAATGAAATAGCCTGTACCGCTGTAATCAATTCAATTGCCAAAACTGTTTTTATATTCTGAACTATTTTGTAACACTTCGTAGCTGCATTCGCTCCCATGCTTACGTAATCTTCTTGTCCGTTAGATGACACAATGCTATCAACTGAAGCTGGAGTTGCATATTGTTTATTCTGGCTTACAATAGCTGCAGCATTGTATTGCAATATCATCAGGCCAGAATTGAGTCCTGCATCCTTGGCAAGAAAAGCAGGTAAGCCTCTTTTACCTGATATAAGTTTATAAGTCCTGCGTTCCGAAATATTACCTAAATCGGCCATTGCTATTCCTAAATAATCTAATGCCATTGCTAACGGGTGTCCATGGAAATTACCTCCTGATATAATTTCATCTTCGTCAGGAAATATGAGCGGGTTATCGGTAACAGAATTTATTTCTGTAGTAAATACTGATTGCACGTATTCCACTACATCACGTATTGCACCATGCACCTGTGGTATACAGCGGAATGAATAAGGGTCCTGTATATCTGATTTCTTTAGTGCAGCTATTTTACTTCCTTTCAGTAGTTCTGTTATATGTCTTGCACATTCTCCCTGTCCTTTATGAGGGCGTACTTGTTGCACTAACTTTCCAAATGGCTCTAACCTGCAATCGAAGCCATCTAATGACAGGGCAGCAATTATATCGCTGATTACAGAAAGTTTCTGCGAATGAATAAGCAACCAAACTCCATATGCGCCCATAAACTGCGTACCATTGAGAAGTGCAAGACCTTCTTTAGGTTTTAATGCAAGTGGTTTCCACTTTAGTTCTTTATATAATTGTGCAGTAGTCTTTTTCTTCCCTTTATGATAAACTTCTCCCTCACCTATCAATGGCAAACAAAGATGTGCCAAAGGGGCTAAATCGCCCGATGCACCTAAGGAGCCTTGCTCATAAACCACAGGTAGAATGTCGTTATTATAAAAATCAATCAATCTTTCTACTGTAGATACATCTACCCCCGAATAACCATAGCTAAGCGATTGCACCTTGAGCAAAAGCATAAGCTTAACAATCTCGCTGGGTACCTCACCACCACTTCCGCAAGCGTGAGAGCGCAATAAATTGGTTTGCAGTAAACTATAATCCTTCGGATTAATATTCACATTTCGGAGTGCACCAAAGCCTGTACTTATTCCATATACAGGAGTTTTTGATGATACCAGTTTTTTATCTAAATACTTTCTTGCTTTGTCAATCCGCTTTTCGGCTTCTTCTGAAAGTGCTATGCGTGCACCATCAGCCAGGATAGTTTTAATCGTCTCAATATCTATCTTACTGTTTATAGCAAAGAGTTTCATACAATATGTTTTATTAAATCATTTTCAGGAATTTCTTTTTCCTCGCCCGATGCCATGTTTTTAAGTTTCACAACTCCTTTATTCATCTCTTCCATTCCTACAAAAGCCACATAAGCTATCTTCTTATTATCGGCATAACCCATTTGCTTTTTAAACTTGGCATCATCCGGGTAAAGCTCTGCACTTATACCATTTTTGCGTAGTTCAGCGACCAGGGGCAGGCAATGTAGCGCTTCGGATTGGCCGAAATTCACAAACATAATTCTGGTTGAACTGGTAACATCTGCAGGAAACTTTCCTAATTCTTCTATTACATCGTAAATCCTATCCGCCCCAAAAGAAATACCGACACCCGAGATATCTTTCAATCCAAATACTCCTGTCAAGTCATCGTACCGTCCTCCACCACAAATACTGCTACCAAACCTAGAATCACATTTACTCCAATCAACTCCTACTTCTATAATTGCTCCAGTATAATAGTTCAAACCTCTTGCAAGTGATAGATCAATCTTAATTTCAGAACTTATCTTGACTTTATCTAAGACATCTTCTAACTCTTCCAATCCCTTTTCAAGAATCTCAGGTTGCTTGGCAAGTCCAAACTCCTTTTTTATTGTAATTGGTAAGTTAACTAAGGGCGAATAGTTCATTGAGTGAACAAGTTGCACTTTCCCACCTGTATGCTCTTTAACCTCTTTATATAATAAAATATTTATTAGACTATTGATTTGTCTTTCTTCAAACCCCCGTTCAACTAATTCCTTTCTTACTCCTTCTTCTCCTATTTTTTCAACTTTATCTACAGCTACTGCTATATCTAACATCTTATCAGGAACACCAATAGCTTCTGCAATACCCTGCAGTATCTTCCTGTTATTTAGTTTAATTATTACAGGCACACCTAATTTGGTAAATACCTCATCAATCATTTGTATCAGCTCAACTTCATTCAGTAATGAATTACTCCCAATAACATCAGCGTCGCATTGGTAAAATTCACGGTAACGGCCTTTTTGCGGCCTGTCAGCACGCCAAACGGGTTGTATCTGGTAACGCTTAAACGGGAAAGTAATATCGTTCTGATGCTGCACTACATAACGGGCAAAAGGAACAGTCAAGTCATACCGCAGGGCTTTTTCCGAAATATATTTGGTAAGCTCCTTCGCTCCCATTGCTTTAACATCTTTATCCTTTACGTTATCTAAAAAGTCACCGCTGTTCAATATCTTAAATATCAGCTTATCGCCTTCTTCCCCATATTTACCCATCAGGGTATCAAGGTTCTCCATACTGGGAGTCTCAATTGGCAAATAGCCATAATTGCGAAACACCTGCCTTATGGTATCGAAAATATAGTTACGCTTCACCATTTCCTGCGGCGAAAAATCGCGTGTGCCTTTGGGTATAGAGGGCTTCAAACTAATTATGAATTAAGAATTAAGATTTAAGACTCGGGGCAAAAATACCATTTTTACTTAGTACCCCTTTATGTACCTTAAAAGTGGGCTAATAAGGCTATTATATTTCTTCTAATTTTGTTTCTATAATTTACAGCCATGTTCCATACAACATCAGACAAACAGCAACTCTATTACGAGGTACATGGTAACGATGAATCAGACAAATGCCTTGTTTTTCTGAATGGCCTGTCGCAATCTACCATAGCATGGGGCTTTATGATTCCCCAGTTTCACGATTACAAGGTTGTATTGCTTGATTTTATTTTCCAGGGGCAGTCAGATAAAAAAGGAGATTTACGCAATTTCGACCAGCATGCGGATGACGTAAATGGGTTACTCAGTTCTTTAAATATCGATAAAGCAACCCTTATAGGGATATCATACGGTAGTTTGGTTGCACAGCACTTTGCCTTAAACCATGCCGATAAATTAGATAAGCTAATACTTCTTTCAACCTTTGCCCATAAAACGCCGTATTTCAATGCTATTGAAGTCGCTTGGTTTGGCGCACTGGAAGCAGGTGGCTACCCGCTTATGTTTGACATTATGCTGCCGACCGTACTTGGCGAGGAATACTTTGACAAGCCGCTGATAGCTATTGATGCCCTGAGAGCTTCCCGGCAAAATGCGAATACCGATGCCACGGCTTTAAAAAAACTTATGATGGCTACACACGAAAGGGAAGATTACCGCAAAAAACTTTCAGCTATTAAAACATCAACTTTGATTATTCACGGTGAGAAAGATGCTTTGTTACCTTTACACATGGGCAAAGCAGTCAATGATGCAATACCGGGTAGTAAGTTTGAAATTATAATAAACTCAGGCCATACTCTTAACCTGGAAGCAATTCCGCAAACCATAAAACTGATTAAAGAATTCATTTAAAATATACCTATGGCAACAACTGCAGTAAAAAAAGAAACCATTGATTTCTTAAAAACACTTTCGAAGAATAATAACCGCGATTGGTTTAATGCCCATAAGGACAAGTACCTACAGGCACATGAAAACATAATTGCCTTTGCCGATGCCTTGCTAAATGAAATGAACAAACACGATAAGATTGAAGCCTCATCAGGCAAGGAAAGTTTATTCAGAATATACAGAGATGTACGCTTTTCTAAAGACAAAACCCCTTATAGCTGCCGTTTTAGCGGCGGATTTCAAAGAGCAACCAAGAAACTGCGTGGTGGTTATTATTTCCACATTGAACCCGGCAATTCATTTTTAGCCGGAGGCTTTTGGGGCCCTGAACCGGCAGACCTGCAAAGAATCCGCCAGGATATTGACCTGAATTATAAGGACTGGAACAAAATGCTCAAAGACAAAACTCTTGTAAAAACATTTAAAATACTGGAAGGAGAAAAAGTAAGTTCCGCACCTCGCGGTTATGCTAAAGACCATCCTGCAATTGAACTCTTAAAACTTAAGCAGTACATCTTAAGGAATAGGTTTACCGACAAAGAAGTGTTAAGTCCCACTTTCCTGAAAACAGTAAACGATACCTTTAAGAAAATGCGTCCTTTCTTAAACTATATGAGCGATGTACTTACTACAGATGGCAACGGAATATCTATTATTTAGGCCCTGGCCTTAGTTTTAGTATTGGTTTTAGCTTTAATACCGGTCTTAACATTAGCTCTTCTTTTACCCTGGTATTGCCCTAATTCTTCCGAAAAATTGGCGGTTGTCTTTACTCCTACGTATTTGTAGTTCTCCTTAATCCAATTTTCAGCATGTTCCCTTCCTATTTGTTTAAGTAAGCACAGAAAATCCCAAGTGGTATTTGATTTGCTTGAAACATCAAACTCCTCTAATGTTCTACCGCCTAGTATAACATGGTAGCGTATATCCCGCAGCTCTCCATTCATATTGTAGCCTGCAGCCAATACTTTGTTTTTGAATTCTATTAATCGCAACTCGGCAATTAAGCTCGAATTGAAGCTTATTTCGTTAAGCCTGTGTGCAATTTCATCAGCATCCTTTGGTACCTTATTAACATTGCAAGGGTTTATTTGAACAAGCACTATATCACTTGTTTTTGTTCCATGTATAAGCGGGTAAAGAGGTGGGTTACCCATAAAACCACCATCCCAATAAAACTCATTATCTATCTCTACAGCTTTAAACAGGCTAGGCAGGCAAGCCGATGCCAATATATGATCTACCGATGTTATCTGATCAAGGTCAAATACTTTGGCTTGCCCCGTTTTCACATTGGTAGCGCAGGCAAACAATTCCATTTCACTCTTTTGCAGTGCTTTAATATCGATAAGTTCCATTAAAATATCCCTCAGGATATTTATGCCTAAAGGGTTCCATTGGTAAGGAGATAAAAAATTACTCATCACAGTGAATATGTTGTACCCGGGTGAAAATTCCATATTACCGGCAGACATTATTTTGTCGGCAAGGGTAGGCTGAATAGGAGAAAAAATAGTTTCCTGGGAAAGCCTTTCCCAAAACTTATTTAAAAAATCTATCGCTCCCTTATTCCCGCCTTTCTCGTACCCCGATATGGCTACGGCAGCATTAACAGCGCCAGCACTTGTTCCACAAATGCCGGTTATATTAAATATATTTTCTTCAAAAAACTTTTCCAATACGCCCCAGGTAAATGCACCATGTGAACCTCCACCCTGCAAAGCAAGTGCTATATCTTTCTTCATTGTTTTATTCTTTAGTTTATTATTGAGCTGTCCAGCCGCCATCAATTGAAATGGCTGCTCCCGTTATCATCCTTGCGTTGTTGCTCGCCAGGTAAAGTGCCAAAGCGCCTATAGACTCAATATCTACAAATTCTTTAACTGCCTGCGGAGCGAGCATTATATCACTTACAACTTTTTCCCTTGATATACCATGAGCCTTTGCCTGGTCATCAATCTGCTTATCTACCAATGGAGTTTTAACATAACCCGGGCAAATAGAATTTGCGGTAATTCCAAACGGAGCTCCTTCCAAAGCCAATACTTTGGTAAGTCCCACAAGGCCATGCTTTGCTGCCACATAAGCTGACTTGAATTCAGAGGCAACCAACCCATGCGCAGAAGCAATGTTGATAATCCTTCCGAATTTCTGTAGTTTCATTCCTTTCCATACTGACTTACAGGTATGAAATGAAGACGAAAGATTAATTCCTATAATTGCATCCCATTTAGCATCGGGGAAATCTTCAATAGGTGACACATATTGAATTCCCGCATCATTAATCAATACATCAATGCTTCCGAACTTCTTTTGCCCTTGATCAACCATAGCTGATATTTCAGCAGCATTCAGCATATTAGCCGGTGAATACATAGTACCCACACTGAATTCCTTACTTACCTCATTTGCAATATCCGGGCCTTCTTTCTCCAGTCCGTTGAATATTATGTTATGACCTTGTTTTGCGAAAGCCTTTGCTATGCCAAGGCCTATGCCACTTGTACTGCCTGTTATTAAAACAGTCATTGTTTTTTTTTCCGTAGTGTTGCTCTTTTTAACTTCAGTTTGTGTTTCCATGTTTATTGATTTATGGGGTAATTAGGTTTTTATTACGGCCCTTTCTATGGGGCTCAAAAACCAAATTAAGTCAAAATTGAAACAGGTTAAAGTATTCCTATTGTTAATCTTTCTTAAATAAATTCATTTAAATCATTATTACCTGAAAGCAAAGCACTTTCATTTTATTTATCTTTACCTTTGACTATGCCTGTAATAAACGAAGCACAACTAATAAAAGAAGCAAAGGTATTTACACATTACCTCATTGGCGAAGATGCTGATAATCTTACTATTAACCTTTACACAAAAGCACATAACAAGTTGGATGTACACCTTACAGAAGAGGAAAACAAACAACTTGACTTCATACTTCGTCACCCCGGCACAATTGGTATGGTTGACGGGGCTTTGGCTTTGAAGAATCCCGAAAATAGCCTAAGAAAGAAGATTTACATACTTTTTGCCATACTGGAAAGCAATCCGAAGTACACTAAATACTTTATGCCGACTAATAAAACAACCTTGTTTTCAGTTATATTTTCGGGAATAAAGGCCGCATGTAATGCATTAATGGGTTTTATTCTTTTGCCATGGATATAACAGTTGAACACGACTTTATAGTAGTAGGTTCAGGTTGTACCGGGGCCATGGCCGCACAGACTTTAGTAGAAAGGGGCGTGAAGGTACTTATGCTTGATGCAGGGGAGCAAACTGACATGAAAACAAATATTCCCAGGAAGAGCTTTACAGCGATAAGGGAAGAAGATAATGAACAATACAAGTACTGGTTGGGGGAAAATTTTGAAGGCATTGTTACCGGAAAAACAACCACCGGAGCACAGCTTACCCCTTCTCGCAAATATATTCTGAATCAAACTGAAAAATTCCTCCCAGTATTATCCGATACCTTCTTCCCAATGGAAAGCCTTAGCTATGGTGGCCTTGGCAATGCATGGGGCTTGGGATGCTGTGTGTTTTCAAAACAGGAACTTGAGGCGACAGGATTACCTGTAAACGAAATGCAAAATGCCTACCAGGTAATTGCTGACCGCATTGGAATAAGTGCAGAAAAGGATGATGCAACACCCTATACTTCGGGAGAATTAAGTAACCTTCAAAAAGCAGGCAGTATTGACCCTAACAGTCAACATATTTACGCACGATATAAAACGAGAAAAAACAGTTTAAACGCCAATGGGGTTTATATGGGCAAGCCAGCCCTTGCACTACTTACAGAAAAGAAGAATGATAGAGAACCTGTTGATTATAACGAAATGGATTTTTACACTGACAATGGCGCGGCATACAGGCCATGGTCAACTATAAACGAATTAAAAAAGAAACAAAACTTCCAATACGTTTCAAATGCGGTTGTTTTAAGCTATTCTTCTGAAGGTGAATCGGTAATAGTAAATTATATTGATAGCCACGCAAATGAAAAGAAAACCATTACGTGTAAAAAACTAATACTTTGTGCCAGTACACTAAGCACTGCCAGAATTGTAATGCGGTCTTCAAACTATTCGGGCAGGTTGTCTTTATTGTGTAATCCGTATAAATACTTCACACTGTTGCAGCCGTCGCTTTTAGGTAAAATAAGTAATGAACCACGTACCGCCCTTGCCCAGCTTGCCATGTATTACGACCCACGTAAAAACAATTACAATGTCAGTGCTGCATCAATATACAGTTACCGCTCACTAATGCTTTTCCGCACGTTGAAAGAAGTCCCTCTCAACTTCCGCGAGGGGCGAAAGATTATGCAGTACCTGTTACCAGCTGTATCACTAATGGGAGTACATCATCCTGATACTATGACCGATAGAAAATATATTGAGCTTACCCAGGATTCATCTTCCATAACAAATGACAAGCTGAAAGCGAGCTATATACTTTCAGAAGAAGAGAAACGAAACATTGATGAGAGAGATAAAAAATACTCCGGCGCAATGCGGAAGTTGGGTTGTTATACCTTGAAGAAAATAAACCTTGGCTACGGCGCAAGCATTCATTACGCGGGCACATTGCCTTTCAGTGAGAATGAAAAATCTCTAACCCTAAGTAAAAATGGAATGTTGAATGGAAGCAAAAACGTATTTGTAGCCGATGGTTCAGGATTAAAGTATCTGCCTGCAAAAGGAATAACGTTATCAATTATGGCCTATGCTCACTTAACCGCACTTAATGCATTAACCAATTAACTTAATGCCAACAGTAGTTATAACAGGTGCAAATGGTTTTGTAGGCTCTTACCTCGTTACGTTCTTTATTGAAAAAGGGTGGAATGTAAAAGCCCTTGTGCACCATATGCCCCAATTGCCTATTGCCGGGGTTGACTACCAGAAATTTGATTTGAATAATGTTACCGGTGAAGGAAAATTCCCGGAAGGAGATTACCTTATTCACTGCGCCTATGCTAAAGATTCTTTTGAACAGAATACAACTGGCACTTCAAAAATGCTCAAACTGAGTAGGTCTCTCATAAAGAAACATATTTTCATCTCAAGTATATCGGCTGCCGAGAATGGGAAATCGATATATGTAAGACAAAAATGGGCATGCGAAAAGCTGTTTAATAAACCTAATGACCTTATTATACGTCCGGGCTTAGTTCTTGGAAATGGTGGTTTATTTGGACAAATGAAAACTTACTTGCAAAAGAAAAACCTTATTCCTTTAATTGATGGCGGAAAACAACCACTGCAAATTGTCTATATACACGACCTTGCTGAAGCAATATTTAGCTGCATTCATAAGGATTTATCGGGCACCCTAACCATTGCATCACCTGAAAAAATATTGTACAGAGACTTCTATTCTATGCTGGCAGTAGCTCTTAACAGGTTACCGACATATATGCGCGTATATTACTGGCAGCTATATTTTCTTTTATCCATCACCGAATCATTAGGCTTAAAACTTGCTGTTTCCCGCGAAAATTTACGTGGCCTTAAACAACTTAAATATATTGATACTACTGAGGATTTGAAAAAGATTGGCATGACTCTTAAAACCTGCAGGGAAGCGTTAAGCCTGATAAAATAACACTTATCTCTTTTTTTACTAACTTTACTTGTCAATGGCCCGTCTTCTAAAGGCAAATTCAATATTATCATGAAAAAAGTATTTACTTTCTCTGTATTCTTTCTCATTGGTGTGGTTGGCTTTAGCCAGGCTCCTACCAAGTTCGATTTTTTCCTTGCCTCTAAACAAGCAGCGTACAATAAAGATAAAACTGGTGGCTCACAGATGATTGAAGTATTGGTACAAGGAAACATAAATGGAATTAAAGAATTGGTTCAACAGAATGGAGGCGTTTTTAAATATTCTTATGGCAATATTGCAGCCATTAAAATCCCGATAAGCTCGCTAAATGCGTTTTACATGAGCAAATTTGTTAGGCGAATGGAAGGCGAACCCGCTCATATGAAAGTGTGTAACGATACTATGCGGGTTCATGCTCACATTGTAGAAGCTCAAATGGGCCAGGCACCACTTACGCAACCTTACAAGGGTAAAGGGGTTATTGTGGGGATGATTGATACAGGTATTGATTTTATTCACCCTGATTTTTTAGACAGTGTAGGCAAGAGCCGTATACTTTCATATTGGGATATGACCAAAGGAGATAGTGATAAATTCACCCCGCTGCCTTATAATTACGGCCATGCCTGGCAAAAATCCGACTTAGATACTGCTCTTGCGCATAATATTCCGGCGGTAATAAATTCAATGGATTCGGCTTGCACATTAGAATATGGGCATGGCACTCACGTGTCGGGAGTTGCAACAAGCAATGGTAGGGCAAACGGCCTTTGCATAGGCGCCGCACCCGAAGCGGACATTATGATGGTCGCCTATAATTTTTCAAATCAATCTGCCACAGAAATGACTGATGCGGTAAGCTATATTTACAACCAGGCTGATGTATACGGTGAACCTTGTGTAATTAATGCAAGTCTGGGAGACTATGACGGCTCCCATGACGGACAAGACCTGCAAGCCGTTATGATTGACAGTATAATAACTGCAAAACCAGGCCGCGTGCTTGTAGCTGCTTCAGGAAACGGAAGCAATATTCCTTATCACGTTGGCTATACTGTTACCCCTGGTGATACTTCGTTTACATGGTTTGCCTACTATCCTTCCAATGGTGCAATATATTTTGATGCATGGGCCGACACAAACAATTTCCGTAATATTAAATACAGCATTGGCGTGGATAGAGTCTCGCCGTTTTTCTATATCACAGGTACGCCCTATTCTACAGTAACAACCAAACTCGGCGTAATACAATACGATACGTTGTGGAATAAAGCAGGTAATAGGCTGGGACTTATTCAAATTTACACAGAGCGACAAGGTTCAACATTTTCGTTACAGGTTCAGATAAATCCGGATTCGGCATCGTATTACTGGAGGCTCATGACTACGGGAAGCGGCAAAATTGATTGCTGGTACCCCGACCCTACTCCTATGGTAGATACAGGCCTCCCAAGCCCTTCGGTATTTCCTCAAATAAAGAACTATAAAATGCCCGATACTATTTCAACACTTTGCAGCAGTTTCCAATGCTCATCGAATGTTATAACGGTAGGTGATTATATAAACCGTCGCTGCTATTATGATTACGATACATCTTATTACTGCTTGTTTGGTTCCAGCGTAATTGAAGGCTTACTTACTAATTACTCAGGTGTTGGCCCTACACGCGATGGCAGAATTAAACCCGATATTACCTCTCCCGGCGATATATGTATGTCCGCGCTTCCCACTCCTTTTAAGGCCAATTCTATTTTAAACGATACGATGGGAATAGATCAAGGTGGTTGGCATCATTATGACGGTGGTACCTCAACGGCTTCTCCGGGTACTGCGGGGGCTGCAGCGCTATACCTTGAAATGCACCCTAACGCGACTAATATTGAAGTGAGAAATGCCATCATTTACTGCTCCGACCAGGATGCGTTTACCGGAACAACACCGAACAATTCCTATGGCTTTGGTAAGGTTGATGCATTCAAAGCTCTTACAGGCTGCGCTTTAAGTGTACCCACAATTACTGCACCGAATACTGCTTTATTGGCTTACCCTAATCCTGCCAGCAACGGAACAACTATAGAATATGATTTTGAAAGTATGAACGAATACTGTACAGCCAGTATCCTTATTATAGATGTTATGGGCAGGCAACTTATGAATGTTGAATTGAAAAACAATAAGGGGAATGTTTCCGTACCTACCAATACCCTTGCATCAGGTGAGTATTTTTACAGCCTTATGGTTGATGGAAGGATGGTTCATACCGAAAAGCTTCTTGTAACGAAATAGTATGAAACAGTTTTTCGAGAAATCTTTTACTGTCTCTTTGGTTATGGGTGCGCTGGCAGTAATCCTTTGCATAATAGGCATGAATATGTTCATGTTCCTTTTCATTGCACTTATTGCGGGCTTCCTCGGGTTTATATCGTGCTGTATGAATATAGTGTTCACCCAGAAATTTGATTTGACACCACGCCCTACCGGTTTAATTATACTAAGTCTTTTTTTAAATTCGGTACCGTTAATTTACATGATGGTGCAAATAGTGCAACACTCGGGCAGCAGGTAATACGTTCATGGAAAACATTAACCAAATACTTACCCGCTATTGGGGGCATACCCATTTTCGCCCTTTACAGGAAGACATTATAAACTCTGTATTAGAAGGTAAGGACACCCTTGCGTTGCTACCTACAGGCGGAGGAAAATCGTTATGTTTTCAAATACCTGCACTTGCGCAGGAAGGCATTTGCATTGTTGTTTCTCCACTTATTGCTTTAATGAAAGACCAGGTAGAATTTCTTGTAAAAAAAGGTATACGTGCCACCATGCTTCATTCCTTTATGACAGGCAATGAAATAGATATAACGCTCGACAACTGCATACATGGCAATTATAAGTTCCTTTATGTTTCACCTGAAAGGCTTACAACAGAAATATTTATTGCCCGTGTTCAGCAAATGAAAGTAAACCTGATTGCTGTTGACGAAGCGCATTGCATATCACAATGGGGATACGATTTTCGCCCTGCATACCTGCATATTTCTGATCTGCGTAAACTGTTCCCTGAAGTTCCTGTAATGGCGCTAACAGCAAGTGCCACACCAGAAGTCATAAAAGACATCCAGGCCAACCTTGCATTTAAGCAAGAGAATGAATTCAAAGTAAGCTACGAAAGAAAGAACCTTGCTTATGTTGTACAGAAAGAAGAAGATAAATCAGCGCGACTGTTAAAGGTTGCCGGCAATGTAAAAGGCACCGGCATTATTTATGTGCGCAACAGGAGAAAGACAGAAGAAACAGCTATTTTTTTAAGGCAGAACGGCATTTCTGCAGAATTTTATCATGCCGGCTTACCACATGAGCAGCGCAGCAACAGGCAAGAAGCATGGCTGAATGACAAAATAAGAATAATGGTTTGCACCAATGCTTTCGGCATGGGAATAAATAAACCTAACGTGCGTTTTGTAGTGCATCTAGATCTACCGGATAGCCTTGAAGCCTATTTCCAGGAGGCTGGACGCGCAGGGCGAGACGAGAAGAAGGCCTTTGCAGTATTACTTTACAATGAAGCTGATAAAGACAATCTAGAAAGAAACATACAAAATGCTTTCCCACCAATTGAAGATGTAAGGAAAGTATACATAGCTCTGTGTAGCTATTTTAACATGGTTGTAGGTTCAGGCAAAGGCAGCAGCCACGACTTTGATATGGCAGATTTTTGCAGACATTTTGGCCTGGAGGCATCTCCCACCTTGAGTTGCATTAAACTATTAGAGAAAGAAGGGTATATATTAGCCACCGAAGCCTTTTACAGGCCATCGAGGGTGCATGTATTAATCACGAATAAAGACTTGTATCGCTTCCAGGTGGAGCATCCGAACTTTGATGCATTTGTTAAATTATTACTACGTTCTTACGAAGGCATCTTCAGCAACTATGTCCCGATTAATGAATATGAACTTGCAAAGCGTTCCACACTCAAAGAGAACGAGATAAGAGAATTGCTGCAACGGCTGGACAAGATGACCGTTATATCATACATACCCCAATCGAGTAAGCCGCAAATAATATTTACAGAAGAATCTATCCATCCCGATAATTTGCTGATAAATAAAAAGCAAGTAAATGAACTTAAAGAACGGGCCACTTACCGGATGGAATCGGTGGTACAATATGCTACCAATACCCGTAAGTGCCGTAGCGAAGCGCTCCTCTCCTATTTCGGGGAAAACGAAGAAGTACGTTGCGGTATATGTGATGTGTGCCTTGAACGTAATAAACTAGAATTAAGTGACCTTGAATTTGCCAATATTGCAGCGCAATTAAAAGAGCAACTGAATAAAAAACCGATGGAAATGTCGGAGCTTGTACGCAGCGTTAAGCAAATCCGGGAAGACAAAATAATGAAAACTGTCCGTTGGCTTATGGATAACGGCAAACTGGAATCAGACGAAGAGAATAAATTAGTGTGGAGGAAATGAAAAACTACTTATGCCCTACAGGAACTAAGTAGTTCCCCTCCATTACAGGAACTACGGGAGCCTGATCAGGCTTTAAACAGAACTTAATATCCTCTTGTAAATTTAATTTGGCTAAACGCTTAAAGTGAGATGAGTCCTCCATGAAACCATATAAATCTTTCTTGGCTATTTCATACAAAGACTTTGACGCCATCGTAGAGTCATAGCTGGTTTCAAACATTCCCGTACTATCAAGCTTTGAAGCAATAGCGCCAGCACACAAAGTATCTTCGAGGTTGAAAAAATCTTTCCAGCCTGCGCAAAGCAGTATTATATTTTTGCGCTGAACAGCCAGCCATTGACACAAAACCGTCAGGTTCAAAAAAGAACCTATAGCAATTTTATATGCGTCACGTGCTACACGGATAGCCTGTGTACCATTGGTAGTTGTAAATACTATAATCTTACCTTTCAGGTTAGGTTGCATGTATTCAAAAGGAGAGTTACCTAAATCAAAACCTTCAACCCTATGCGCAGAGCGTTCCGCGGCAACTAAAAACCCTCTTGACTGAAAATTCTTAGCTTCAACTACAGAAGCTACAGGCAATATTTTTTCAACACCGTAATGCAAAGCAGTGCACATAGATGATGTTGCACGCAGTACGTCAATAACCACAACTACACACTCTTCATGCGGATAGAGCGGAAATGAATGAGGAGAAAAACAAACTTCAATAGTATACTTCATACCTTAAGCAGGTTTATAAAATGGAGTCTTCACAACAGATGCCTTAATAAGTTTATCGCGTATCTTAATAAATACTTCGGTACCGGGTTTCGCTAATTCTGTCTTCACATATCCCAAGCCGATGGCCTGTTGCAGCGAAGGAGATTGTGTTCCTGAAGTTACCACACCAATATTACGTCCGGCTGCGTCTGTAATTTCATATCCATGGCGCGGGATACCTTTATCTATCATAGTAAAACCAACCAGCTTGCGTTTAACACCATGTTGTTTTTGTTCTTGCAATGCCTTTGAATTAGTAAATTCTTTGGTGAATTTTGTAATCCAGCCAAGGCCCGCTTCTAAGGGAGAAGTAGTGTCATCAATATCGTTACCGTATAAACAGAATGCCATTTCAAGCCTTAACGTATCACGTGCGCCCAAGCCTATTGGTTTTATGCCTTCGGGTTTTCCGGCTTCCATAATAGCATCCCATATTTTAGGGGCATCTTCATTCTTACAATAAATTTCAAAACCACCTGCACCTGTATAACCTGTATTTGAAATTATAACTCCTTGTATTCCGCAAAATTGCCCTACAGTAAAGTTGTAATACGGAATATCTGAAAGTTTAACAGGTGTAAGTTTCTGCAATATACCTGTCGCTTTTGGCCCTTGAATAGCCATCAGTGAATATTCGTCAGAAGCGTTCTTCATATCCACACCCAAATCGTTGTGCGATCTAATCCAGTTCCAGTCCTTTTCCATGTTAGAAGCATTCACCACCAACAAATAGCTTTCTTTATCGAGACAATACACAATCAGGTCGTCAACAATGCCACCGGTATTATTAGGCAGGCAAGAATACTGAGCCTTTCCCGATGAAAGCACCGATGCATCGTTCGATGTTACTTTTTGAATAAGGTTTAATGCCTTTGGCCCTTTCAGGAAAAATTCGCCCATGTGCGATACATCGAATATGCCTGCTGCAGTACGTACAGTTGCATGTTCATCGTTAAGCCCTGTATATGATACAGGCATGTTATATCCTGCAAACTCTACCATTTTAGCTCCTAAGGCAATGTGTTTCTGTGTAAGCGCTGTCGTCTTCATCATTTAATGTCAAAAAGGTTATTTACTCCGAAAATCTTGCGCTGGGCCAGGAAACCTTCAGCATACTTAGCACCAATAGCATACCCGAGTTCTGAATCTCTCTCCTTGATATGCTGAATAAAATGCGGGTTAGTAAGAACCGTTTCAGGTTCTTTTGAATTAGGGTCGTAGAACTGAGATTTGAATGCTTTTATAGCTTCTATCTTTTGCTCCATTTCATCACTGGTATCAACTACAAAACTGCAATCGTAACTAAAGTGCTGCATATAGTAAAACAGGCGGCCGGGGCGGAAAGCTTCTTGTTTCTTACCGTCCCATTCTGTTTCTATTTTAACCAGTCCGGCATAAAACCATGCTTCTGATACCATTTGCGAAGCGCGCCCATGATCAGGGTGCCTGTCTTGCGGAACATTAGCAAGAACTATATCGGGCATGTATTGGCGTATTTTCTGGATGAGTTTTATCCTATTCTCGTCATCATTCTTAAAATAACCGTCCATCATACCCAGGTTATCGCGAATCGATGCGCCTATAACCTTAGCTGAATTGACAGCCTCTTGTAATCGAAGCTCAGCACTGCCTCGCGTACCTAACTGCCCTTCGGTTAAATCTACAATGCCTACTTTCTTTCCTGCTTTTACGGCTTTAATAAGCGTGCCGGCACACGATAGCTCTATATCGTCGGGATGTGCGCCAAAAGCAAGTATATCGAGTTTCATATTCCTTTAATAAGGGTGGCAAAAATAAGAAAATAAATGCCTATACCTGAAGTTATTAATTAAAGCCTTGTAATATGCCATTTTAAAGGAAATAAAGCCAGAACGTTCACTAAAAAAGTAACCATTTTCTTCTTTTATATAATTTCTTATACAGTACTTCCGCCTATTATAGTTTTAACACACATTAAATTAATTTAATGCAGATTAGAATTGGATTAGATTACTTTAATCTATATAAAGCCGTCACATAGTAAAATAATTTTGCACCAAATTATTTTATGAACGTCCTACTTGTTGAAGATGAATTTGAAGTAGCATCTTTTATTAAGAGGGGATTAGAAGAACAGCAATATGCAGTGACTCTGGCCCGAGATGGCAGAACAGGCCTCAGCATGGCTTTGTCGCAGGAATTCGATATCATAATCTTAGACCTGATGCTTCCTGGAATAAACGGCCTGGAAATATGTAATACGCTAAGAGCGTCAAAAAACCTTACCCCCATATTAATTCTTACAGCTATGGGAAGTGTAAGTGATAAAGTAAAAGGTTTGGAAAGTGGCGCAGATGATTATATCACAAAGCCATTCCATTTTGACGAATTACTTGCCAGAATAAAAGTACTGGTGAGAAGAAGTAAGAACGTAACGCCCGATAAGGTTTATACTGCTGCCGATTTGATTTTGAATTGTTATACAAGAACAGTTACCAGAAACAATGAAGGAGTTTACTTAACGGTTAAGGAATTTACATTACTCGAAGTACTTATGGCCAATAAAAACAGGATACTATCAAGAAAAGACATTGCTACCGCTGTATGGGGAGAGCATTTTGACAAAGATTCTAATCTTATAGATGTTTATATAAATTTCCTGAGAAATAAAGTAGATAAAGGGTTCGATAAAAAACTCATACAGACTGTTATAGGAATGGGGTATATTATAAGGGATTGAATTTCATTTTCAACTTATTATTTTAATGCAGATTAAAATAGTTTAAGCCAAAACTAATCCCACTTTAATCTCATTTGATGCATTCCCCGGTAGTTTTGTATCTCAATACTGAAAAGGTATTCGTGGAGGTACAACACAACCCATTTTATGAATAAGCTAGTAAAGCAAATTGTAGGATTTTCTCTTAAAAACAAATATTTTGTTCTTCTTGCTACGCTTATAATTGGCATTATAGGTATTATTTGTTACCGCAGCACACCCATAGAAGCTTACCCGGATATAACCAATACGCAAATAATAATAATAACCCAGTGGCAGGGTCGCGGAGCACAAGAAGTAGAAAGACAAATAACAATTCCCATAGAATTGGCTATGAATTCCGTGCAGGAAAAAACATCCGTGCATTCCATTACCATGTTCGGCCTTTCTCAAATAACAATTTTATTTAAAGATGGTGTAGATGATTATCATGCCCGTGCACAGGTAAGAGACCTGCTGGCAAATGTTCAGTTACCTGCAAATATTCAACCTGAAATAGAGCCGCCATATGGCCCGACAGACGAAATATACCGCTTTACTGTACAAAGCAAAACCAAGCCGGTGCTCGAACTTAAAACCATTGAAAACTGGACTATAGACCACCAATTGCGTGCTATTGAAGGGGTAGCAGATATAAACACATATGGTGGCCCGTCGAAAACATATGAGGTTGATGTTGACCCTAACCTGCTGAATAAATATGATATAACCGCAATGGATGTATATACTGCTTTATCAAACAGCAATATAAATGCCGGCGGCGATGCCATAGAGCATGGCGAGCAATCATTTGTGGTAAGAGGAATTGGCCTTATTAACAACCTTGACGAAGTTGGTAATGTAATTATCAAAAATGTTAATGGTGTCCCGCTTCTTGTAAAAAATGTGGCTGATGTAAAAATCAACTACATGCCACGTTTGGGAAGGGTTGGTATGGATTCAAATAACGATATGGTTGAAGGAGTGGTTGTTATGAGAAAAGGAAAAAACCCGCAGGAAGTATTGGAACAAGTGCGGGCTAAGGTAGAAGAACTTAATACAAGTATACTTCCTGCTGATGTTAAAATAGTACCTTTCTATGACAGGAGCACATTAATAGATTATTGCACCTCCACAGTTCTTCACAATCTTGTGGAAGGCATTGTACTGGTCATCGCAATGGTATTCCTGTTCATGGCAGATTGGAGAGCTACTTTAATTGTATCCATTATCATACCGCTCTCTCTTTTATTCGCTTTCATCTGCATGAAAATTAAAGGAATGCCTGTGAATCTTCTTTCATTGGGTGCAGTTGATTTTGGAATTATTATTGATGGAGCCGTTGTTTTAGTAGAAGGGTGCTTTGTTGTTTTCGATAAATATTACAGGGAATTAGGAAAAGAAAAATTCAATAAACGTTCGAAATTGGGATGGATAAGAGCTACCTGTGTGGACAGAGGCAAGGCTATTTTTTTCGCCAAACTGATTATAATAACCGCTTTAATTCCCATCTTTTCATTTGAAGAAGTTGAAGGAAAGATATTCTCCCCGTTGGCCTACACCCTCGGTTTTGCTATAATAGGAGCACTTATATTCATACTTACCCTTGTCCCTGTACTGATACATATTATGATGAACAAGAACGTTTATGAAAAGCATAACCCAATTGTTTTAAACCTTGAAAAAGGGTACACCAAAATATTCAATTTCACTTTCAACAGAAAAAAACTCAGCCTGGTTGCGGCAATTTTATTACTTATTGGCAGTATTTACTCTGCAACATTCCTGGGTTCCGAGTTTCTACCACACCTCGACGAAGGAGCATTATGGGTAAAAGCACAAACACCTTTGGGAATTTCGTTAACAAATGGTTATAAACTTGCCGACAGCATACGCAATGACTTGCGTACATTTCCTGAAGTCAAAACTGTTCTTTCGCAAACCGGAAGACCAGATGACGGAACTGACCCTGAAGCGTTTTCAGATATACAGTGCGATGTTATTATGCATCCCGAAGAAGAATGGAAACGCAAAATCAGTAAAGATTCTCTTACCGAAGAGATGAACAATTTGTTATGCAAAAAATACCCGGGCGTGGTATTCAATTTCTCTCAACCTATCAGAGATAATGTAGAACAGGCTGTTTCGGGTATGAATGCATCGCTTGCCGCTCAAATAACAGGAGACGATTTCTCAATTCTAAATGAAAAAGCAAATAAAATCTACACCATCTTAAAAACAATTCCCGGGATTGAGGATTTAGGTGTGCTTAAAAATCTTGGCCAACCTGAACTCGACATTGACCTTGAACAGGATAAAATGGCATTTTATGGCGTTAATACAGCTAATGCCAATGCCATTATTCAAATGGCCATTGGTGGCCAGGCAGCCACTGAAGTATTCGAAGGCGAAAAGCAATTCGACCTGAGAGTACGTTACCTGGAAAAATACCGGGAAAATATGGAAGACCTGGGAGACCTGATGATACCTACATTAAACGGAGGGAAAATTCCGTTGAAACAAATTGCAACTATTTCCATGAAAACGGGCATATCATATATTTATCGTACCAATAACCATCGTGTAATAGCCGTAAAGTTTTCGGTAAGAGGAAGAGACATGGGAGGAGCAATTGCAGAAGCTCAACGTAAAACCCAAAATATAACCATGCCTAAAGGCTATAAGATGACATGGATTGGAGAATTTGAGAGCCAGGTAAGAGCCACTAATCGTTTGAAACAGGTGGTGCCCATAAGCTTTCTGCTGATATTTATTTTCTTATTCATTGCGTTTGGCAACCTTAAAGATTCGGCAATTATTATTCTTAATGTTCCATTTGCACTAATAGGCGGAATATTCGCTTTACTCATAACACATACTAATTTCAGTATTTCGGCCGGTATCGGGTTTATTGCATTATTCGGGGTTTCCATTCAGAACGGAGTAATTCTTATTGGTGCATTTAAGAAGAACCTGCAAATAAACCATACTCTTTTAGATGCTATACATATTGGTGTTAAAGAAAGAGTACGGCCGGTAATGATGACCGCCCTGATAGATATGATAGGGCTCTTCCCTGCAGCTATCAGCACAGGCATAGGGTCGGAAGCGCAGAAACCTCTAGCAATTGTAATGATTGGTGGATTAATTTCAGATGTTATTCTGCAGCTTCTGATCCTTCCTATTATATATTATATGGCTAATAAAGCAAAACACTATAGCGCTGCCAACTAAAACTCTACATGCACCCTTACCGACTCAACACTAACAGGGCCCCTGT
>Ga0206855_10082_pt1 | contig 29993 bp, 24 predicted proteins | sample Alteio_BWOrgCont_51_FD_152637 | JGI IMG/M metagenome (GOLD analysis project Ga0206855, IMG submission 152637) | Enriched cells from forest soil in Barre Woods Harvard Forest LTER site, Petersham, Massachusetts, United States -... | ecosystem: Environmental > Terrestrial > Soil > Temperate forest >...
AAAGGCCGGAGCCCGCGGGTTTGTGATGAAAAATAACGCTGCTTCGGAAATTCCCGCAGCCATAAGGGCCGTGCTTGCAGGCGAATTTTACGTGAGTCGAAAGATTGCTGCACGTGCTCTGTATCAAATGGCAGGTAGAAAATCCGGTTTCCAGCGTGAGGGCCTGGGAAATCTTACCGACCGTGAGCTACAGATTTTCCAATTATTGGGCGCGGGAATCAATACGAGGGATATTGCAGAGAAACTGCATTTGAGCATCAAAACCGTTGAAACCCATCGGGAAAATATTAAGCGAAAGCTCAAGTTATCCAATGCCTCGGAACTGCTCCGTTATGCGATAAATTGGGTCGAGAGCCAGAGTGCCGGCTTCTATGCTCCACTAGAAAATGAGCAGGTCGCCTAAGTTTTACCCTTGCCTTAAAATAGGGTCTTGCTCCCGATTGCTAGGGTGCCGAAAATATGGTTCCCTATATGTTGAGTTGAGAATTGATTAAGCGCATTTTATAAGTAAATGCCTTCTTCCATTAACAATTTCGGCGCATTGGCATAGCTTCAAACGGGTTACAGAGGGAAATGGCCTGATACTGTATATCACGTCCCAAGAATTATAAGATAATTCCCTTAGCCACATTCAGTGAATTGTCCTGATTGTTGAAACAGCAGCGGTGTGTTTTATTATGCAGACAAGCTTGTTCGCTTGTTTGGATTGGTAAGCCAAACGATTAAGGCGACTTTTCCCGACGGAGAACAAGTAATCGGCAAGAAAGTTGCATTATAAAACCTGTGAAATGTTTGCTAAACCGGCAGGCTTTTATTTTTAAAGTATATTTTGATAAAAAACGGCAAAGACAAAATTTTTTCATGCGCACAAACCGGCATCGATTGGCTCTATGGGGAAGTGACCACTGAAATTTGCTTACACACATGCAATCATCTTCTCCAGCCTGGTATTGCGCGCGCACTAAACCCAAGCATGAGCATATTGCTGCGGCAAATCTGCGAAAGAACCTCCAACTGGAAGTCTTTCACCCTCGCCTGCGTGTTGAGCGGGCGACTCAACGAGGCATTGTCCGTGTCATCGAACCACTGTTCCCCTGTTATATTTTTATCCGGTGTGTGCTGGAAACGAAACTGGCAGAAATCCAGCATACTAGTGGCGTTTGCGGGTTGATTCGGTTCGGCGAAAAAATTCCCCAGATAGACGACGCGCGAATTGAGGAATTGCAGGAATGCTTTACAGCGGAAGAGCCCATGGATGTAGAAAGCCGTCTGGCACCGGCGGATGAAGTCCGGATCGCCGATGGAGTTTTTGCCGGCATACGTGCGTTTGTTTTGCGCGTCATGCCAGCTCGGATGCGGGTTCAGGTTCTGCTTGATATTCTGGGACGGCCGACGCCGGTCGAAGTGGATCGTGCCTCGGTGATTTTGGAGAGAAACTCGCTGGCGGATTTGGCGCCGATACTTGCGGCGCCGATTCGGAAAGAATTTGCGGTACAAAATTGAGCCTGTCTTAAAGGGCGGGTTCCCCGAAGTGGATGCCGGGGAGCAAAAATTGGTTTTGATTTTTGGAAACAATAATCAAAACCTACAAGTGCGGAGCTTTACCCGCATTTAAAGATTAAATTAAAGAAAAAAATCTGAAGGAAGCTTAAGGCAATTTTTTCTGGTTGTGAACGATTCCTGTAATCGAAAGCAGTTTGAAAGTAAGGTCGGCTCTATCCAAATCCCGCGTTGGAAGCGGATATTGGATGTATTTTTGATTTTGCTGGTACTGCCGCTGGCACTGCCCATGGCTGTATTCATCGGAGTGCTGATTATGTTGGTTTCTCCAGGTCCAGTCCTATTCAGGCAGGAGAGAGTGGGTTTCCTGGGCCAGCGATTCATGTGTCTCAAATTTCGCACTATGTATATCCGGGCCGAGACCGCCACGCATGAAGGTTATCTTAACCAACTCATGGATTCGAACGCGCCCATGCAGAAATTGGATGCACGTGGCGACTCACGAATTATTACTTTTGGTTTGCTGTTGAGATCGTCCGGTTTGGATGAATTGCCCCAGTTGATAAACGTGCTTCGCGGTGAAATGAGCCTCGTGGGACCGCGGCCTTGCCTGCCTTATGAGAGTGACAAGTATTTGCCATGGCAGCGGGAACGATTCAACACACTGCCCGGTCTTACAGGACTCTGGCAAGTTGGTGGTAAGAACCAGACGACTTTCAATGAAATGATGCAGTTGGATATCAGATACACCCGCAATAAAACTTTGTGGATGGATTTGCTGATTATCTTCAAAACCCTGCCGGTAATGATCGGACAGATGTTGGAATCGCGACTGAAAAAATGCGCCGGGAACCAATCCAATGCACCGTCTCGTACAGGCATACGAACCAGCAGTTTTGCTGTTAATGGGATTGAAAGGATGAGCCATAAAAACCAGACCGGAAAATTTAGCGTGGAAACACAACCCAATTAAAGCCTGACACAAAAGGAATTTTATGATAAAACAACTCAAAATCGGTGTAATTGGATGCGGATACTGGGGCCCAAATTTGGCGCGCAACCTTCGGTCCTTGCCAGATTGCAATCTCAAGATGATGAGTGATCTTAATGAGCAGCGGTTGGGCCACCTTAAATCATTGTATCCGGAAATCGAGGGCGTCACCGATTATCGTCATCTGCTGAACGGTTCTGGCCTTGATGCCGTGGTGATTGCCACTCCGGTGAAATCACATTATCCTCTTGCGAAAGCTTGCCTGTCAGCCGGCAAAAATACTTTTATTGAAAAGCCGATGGCGCTTTCATCGGCAGAGTGTGAAGAGTTGATCGAAATTGCTCGACGCAAAGGGCTGGTCCTGATGGTTGGCCATACATTCCTTTATTCACCCGCAGTCAGGAAAATCAAAGAGATTGTTGACCACGGTGATATTGGCGAAATCCGATACATTTGTGCGCGGCGGCTTAATCTGGGATTGTTTCAAAAGGACATCAACGTGGCCTGGGACCTCGCGCCGCACGACATCTCCATCGCACTTCACATCATGGGCGAGATGCCATTGTCCGTTAATTGCCGTGGCAGCGCCCATGTGACTCCCGGCATTGAAGATGTGACCATGATGTGCCTGACGTTCCCCAAACAACGGACAGCCATTATCCACAGCAGTTGGCTGGATCCCAGAAAAGTTAGGGAAATGACCATCGTCGGCAGCCGTCGCATGATTGTTTATGATGATGTGGCGCCCTTGGAAAAAATTCGGATTTTCGACGCCCGTGTCGAACGTCCGCCGCATTACGATACATTTGCAGAATTCCATTACGCTTATCATTACGGAGATGTGTATGCTCCTTACATCAAACAAGAAGAACCGTTAAAGACCGAAATGCAACACTTTTTGGATTGCATCCGTAACGGAACAAAACCCATGACGGATGGGGCCCAGGGACTGGATTTAGTGCGAATTTTGGAGGCCTCCTCGGAATCTCTGCAACGTAGTGGTGCTGCAATAAATATTTTGCCGACAGAACAAGCCCGCGACGCTCGGGTTCTTCAAATTGACCGTGCGTTGAATGGTCTCGTGACGCCTCAGGGCCGGGGCAATGGCTCGAATGGCAAGGGAAATTCTTCCTCGACATCGAGGAAAGTCAAAATCCGCTTGAACGCGCCCCGGGTTTAGTAAGCCATGAATCCATCCCAGGCGCCTTATGTTCAAATTGCTTCGAATGTGAAACTGGGGCGGAACGTTCGCCTGTTTGGCTTTGCAAATCTTTACGGTTGCGAGCTGGGTGACGACGTAAAGGTTGGGCCGTTCGTCGAGATTCAAAAAGGCGTCAAGATTGGGAATCGTTGCAAAATCTCCAGCCACAGCTTTCTTTGCGAAGGGGTGACTCTGGAGGACGATGTCTTTATAGGCCATAACGTCACATTCACCAATGACCGTTTTCCTCGTGCTACGAGCGGGAACGGACAATTGCAAACGGAAGCGGATTGGAACTGCCTTCCGACATTGGTTAAGCGTGGCGCCTCCATTGGTTCCGGTGTTACGTTGCTTTGTGGCATCACCATTGGGGAAAACGCTTTAATCGGTGCGGGCAGTGTGGTCATCAGTGATGTGCCGCCCGATACAGTGGTAGCAGGCAACCCGGCAAGGACTATCCGGTCTTTGCCTCGGAAAAGTTAAACGGGGTAAGACCTCATGCTTGCGGGTAACATCACCGCAGTATCAGGTGTTTGGCCCGTTTCCAACGATGTGAATCCGACGAGCGGCGGAGCTGCATTGATTGCGGGGCAATGTGTGAATCCGGTTCATTTCCCAAATTGGGACACGTTAGTAATGTCCCATTCCAATTACTCTTTTTTTCATAGTGCCGCCTGGGCAAAAGTATTGGAAGACACTTATGGTTATGTGCCGGTTTATTTGACTGCGGAAGGAATCGGAGCAGGTAGCTCCTTGCTCCCTCTGATGGAAGTCAATAGTTGGCTCACCGGGTGCAGGGGAATGGCCCTTCCGTTCACAGATGATTGCGGCCCACTTTATGCAGATGCCGCGTCGGCACAGCGCATGGTTCAATGTTCGCTTGAACTCGGGAAATCGAGGGGATGGAAATCCATCGAATTTCGAGGAGGAAAGGAATTGTTTTCAGAAGCTCCGGCCTCTCTATCATTTTACGGGCATAGCTTGAATTTGGACAAAGACGAGGACCGCCTGTTTGGGCGTCTGGAGGCTTCCGTGCGACGCGCTATACGCAAAGCTGAAAAGAGTGGTGTGACCGTGATGGTATCACGGGAGTTGGACGCGATGAAAATATTTTACTCTTTGCAATGCAAAACACGGCGGAAACACGGATTACCTCCACAGCCTTTCAGTTTTTTTTAGGAACATTTGCCGGCATGTGCTGTCAAAGGACTTGGGTATGGTTGTCATTGCCAGTTGCCAAAATCGCCCCGTCGCCGCCTCGGTTTATTTTCAGTTGGGTGCGCGCGCCATTTACAAATTTGGCGCTTCCGACGAATCCTTTCAGCAATTGCGGGGTGCCAATCTCGTCATGTGGGAAGCGATTAAACGACTTGCACGTGACGGCGTAAAGACTTTGAACCTTGGCCGGACATCAATTGACAATGAAGGTTTACGGCGGTTTAAGCTCAATTGGTGTGCTCAAGAATATAAAATTGAATACGTCAAATACGATTTGTGCCGGGATATTTTTGTTACAGAGGCCGATGCTGCCATGGGATGGCACAACCGCATGTTCCGCGCGCTGCCAATTGGAATATCGCGGATGATTGGAGCGACATTATATCGGCACATGGCCTGATGTGAGAAAGTTAGTTTTCTTTGTTCCGTAAATGGTTATAATTCGAATTGCATGAACAACAGCCGACCAGTTGAGACTCCGGCAGGAATATCTTTGGGGGATATTTATTATATCGTTTTCCGCCACAAGTGGAAAATCATTCTCACTTTCCTAATGGGCCTTTTGACAGCGGTGGGGGTTTATCATTTCGAGCCGCCGCCTTACCAATCCCAGGCGGAGCTATTGATCAAATATGTTTCGGAGCCGGCGCAGTTGGAATTAGAAGGTGATGACCAAAAAGTGCTTGTTCCGGATTCGCAAGGTGAAGGCATCATCAATTCGGAAATCCAGATTTTGACCAGCCTGGATGTGGCGGAAGAGGCTGCGACCAATATCGGGGCAGCCAACATTCTCGTCAAAGCCGGCGGCGGTAACAGTGTTAACCGGGCTGCAGGCCTTATTCGCGCCAATTTGGAGGCGGAACAGGCCGACAGTCACAGCAGTATCATCCTGGTTACGTTCAAGCATCCAGACCCGCAAATTGTTCAACCCATCCTGCGGGAAGTCATCACCGACTACTTCCAGAAACATTACGAGATTCATTCGGCGGGCGGACAATTTGATGATGCCCTGACCATGGAACAATCGACTTTGAATGTGCAGCTTAATGCCACCGAACAGCAAATCGCTGATCTTAAGAACAAGGCCAATATCACGTCCATCGATGATTCTCAGAAGGATTTATCCGGGCAGATTTCCAAAATCCGGGACGAGATCCTCGATGCACAAGTAGAGTTGTCCGGGGATGTGGCGGCGATGAAACAGGTTGGCGGCAACCAGTCATTGGAAGAGGCTGCCACCAACGTGCAGCCGGCCATTCCTCCTGTTGAAATCGATGCCTATACCCGCATTTGTGCCAATCTCGACTCCTTTCGTAAAAAGGAGAATGACTATCTGGTTCAGGGGTTCACACACAGTAATTCACTGGTCCAGACGGTGGATGAACAGATAGCTGATGCGGAAAAAACCAAGAACGATCTTCAAAAGAAATATCCGCAAATTGGCAGCGCTACCACAGTCGCCACGACATCGGCCAATTCCATTGCTGACGCAACCACAGATCCAAAGATGCAAATAGCGAGGATTGCAGCGCTCCAAGCCAAAATTAAAGCTTGGAACGACCAACTGCTTCAACTCCAGACACAGGCCACTAACCTGAACAACTTGGCACCAACCATTGCTCAATTGGAACAAACCGAGTCCATCGAAAAGGCCAACTATCAACATCTGTCCATTAGCTTGGAGCAACATCACATAGATGAGTCTCTTGATACCGGCAAATCACCCAACATCAAATGGGTGCAAATGCCCTCACCCCCATGGCGCGATTGGAAGAAAACCTATAAAGAAATGGCAATGGCTGCTTTCGGCGGCATCTTTGCGGGCTTGGGCTGGGCGTTTGTCATTGAAATGTTTCTTGACCGTTCAGTAAGGCGTCCCGTTGAAGTGAAGACAAAATTGAAGCTGCCGCTTTTTCTCTCAATCCCCGATGTGCGCCGCAACGGTCATGCAAATCTAACCGGGGCAATAGAACGGCGGCGCCTTCAGTTGAAAAATGGAGAGGGTGCTGATGCGGATGCTCAAGGCAGCGTCCCATCTGCGAAAGGAAACGGTGCCTTGCAAGTTGTCTCGCTGGAACAAAATCGTTCCTTGCAGCCGTTTTACGAGGCGCTTCGCGACCGGCTGATTGTTTATTTTGAAGTCAAAAATCTAACTCACAAACCAAAATTGGTGGCTGTAACAGCCGCTCATCAGGGTGCGGGGGTCAGCACCGTTGCTGCAGGCTTAGCTGCTTCTCTTTCCGCTACCGGCGATGGCAACGTCTTATTGGTGGACATGAATCTGGAAAACGGAGCGGCCCAGCGATTCTACAAAGGCAAAGCCACTTGCGGATTGGACACAATCTTAAAACATGAAACCAGGGGAGAAGCGATGGTTCGTGAAAACCTGTACGTCGTTAATGGCAATGCTGATAGTGGACTTCCACACGCGCTGCCAAAACGCTTTTCCGCATTGATACCGACGCTAAAAGCCAGCGATTACGATTATATTATTTTCGATCTTCCCCCGGTCAGCCCCACTAGTATCGCCTCACGTCTCGCCAAATTTATGGATGTGACGCTGCTGGTGCTTGAATCTGAAAAGACCAACCTCGAGGTCGTGAAACAGGCGAATACGTGGCTGGCCGAATCCGGCGCAACGGTCGGTGTTGTTCTCAACAAGACCCATCAATACGTTCCCTCGCGATTGAATCAGGAATTTTTGAGCGATCGATGAGTTGCGACCGCGCCGCAATCTCATCACTCGCGCAATCAGGAAATCGTGAACTGGGAAAGCCGGTAATCTTTTATTTCCATGCCTACAAACCGCATTTATTACGGCATTAAGCCATACCTGCCCTGGCGCTTTCGAATAGCGCTACGCCGTATTATCGCCGGGTGGAAACGCAAGGCGTATCAGGATGTATGGCCCGTCAAGGAATCTGCAAAACATCCTCCGGTTGGCTGGCCGGGCTGGCCGGATGGAAAACAATTTGCCTTCGTTCTTACCCACGACGTTGAAGGTTCGCACGGCCTGGCCAAATGCCGTCAGTTAATGCAACTGGAAATGGAGATGGGATTTCGCTCCTCTTTTAATTTCATTCCTGAAGGTGAATATCGAGTGTCGCAGCAGCTTAAGGAGGAACTTCGGAACAACGGCTTTGAAGTTGGTATTCAAGACTTGAAACACGACGGCAAGCTTTTTCAGAGCCGGGAGACGTTCAGGAATGGTGCAACACAGATAAACCGTTACTTGCGCGAATGGGGTGCAAAGGGTTTCCGATCTGGTTTCATGTTTCATAACTTGGAATGGATTCATGATCTGGATGTGGATTACGCTTCATGCACTTTTGACACGGATCCTTTCGAACCACAGCCCGACGATGTGGGTACTATCTTCCCTTTTTGGGTTTCGCGTGTCAATGGTCACGCTATTGAGCCGGTCAATAGGCGGTCTTCGAGGTTCGACATTTCGTCATCTATTTTAAGCCCCCATACATCACTTCCGAATAACGCGCGCGCCGGCTATGTTGAGCTTCCCTATACTCTCCCCCAGGATTCAACCCTTTTCCTGTTGCTTCGGGAACGACGGCCGGACATCTGGCTTAACAAACTAGACTGGATTGCAAAGCACGGCGGAATGGTCCTGGTCAACACACATCCGGACTATATGGCCATGGATGACAAAGTCGAGCGGCCTGATGAGTTTCCAGTTGGATTTTACAAACGGCTCCTTGAATATGTTAGCTCGAAATATGCCGGGGCCTATTGGCAGGCGCTTCCAAAAGAGGTTGCTACATACGTTTCCAGCCATCATAATAGCTCTGTGGACTCAGTCAGGGGCCACAATCAATCAGAAGGATGCGAAACCATTGCTCAATACGAACTGGTTTCGACCAGTGGGAACGGTTCGCTGGCGCCAATATCCGCGCTTCTCGGAACCGTCATTTCTACTCACACAAAAACCGGTATTCCTTTGCGCGAAGATTCGAGGCATTCCGGCCCGGCTCGAAATGGGACGTCAAAACTGGAAGACCTTTCGCACAACGGCAAGCACTTGCTCAAGGGACGGCATGCGGCGGTTCTTCTCTTTTCTGAATACCCTGCGGATCCGCGCCCCCGGCGGGCAGCCGAGGCGCTTGCCCGGGAAGGTGTGAACGTGGACGTAATCTGTCTTCAAGGAAGCTCCGAAGAACCTAGGCGTGAAACCATTGACGGAGTCGATATTTTCCGGGTTCCCTTGCAACGCCGTCGCGGTAGTAAACTCGGTTACATTTTCCAGTACGGCGCTTTTATTATTGCCTCCTTTATTTTTCTGTGTCGGCGCTCGCTTGTGCAGCGCTATGATCTGGTCCACGTGCATAACATGCCAGATGTGCTCGTTTTCAGCGCGCTCGTACCCAAGTTTCTTGGTGCGAAAGTTATGCTGGATCTTCACGACCCGATGCCTGAGTTGATGCTGACTATTTTCAAATTACAGCCGCAAAGCCGGTCGGTTCGTCTCCTGAAACTGCTTGAAAAATGGAGTGCGGGGTTTGCGGACCTGGTGCTGACCGTCAATCAGGCTTCAAAGCGCATATATACTTCCCGAAGCTGCGCGCCAGAAAAAGTACAGATTGTAATGAATTCCCCCGATGAGCAGGTTTTCCAATTTCAGCCCGTGACTTCATTGAAAGTAAAAAAGAAAGGATCCAATGAACCGTTTGTGCTTATGTATCATGGGTCTATTTTCCCGCGAAACGGACTGGACCTGGCTGTTGATGCCCTTGAGATGGCAAGACGTTCGATTCCTAATGCCTTACTCGTAATCTGCGGTGATAATAATCCATTTCTTGAACAGGTTATGGCTTCAGTTAAGGAGCGTGGTTTGGAGAAAGCTGTTTCTTATCTGGGCAGATGCGATCACCGGCAAATTGTTGAGGCGATTGATAAGTGTGACCTTGGCGTCATCCCTAATCGTCGCAACACATTTACTGAGATGAACACGCCTACCCGGATTTTTGAGTATCTGGCCCGTGGCAAGGCTGTTATCGCTCCCCGTGCGCAAGGAATCAAGGATTACTTCGCAGATGAAGATATCCTCTATTTCGAACTCGGAGATGCCGGCGACCTCGCCCGAAAGATGGAATATGCTTTTTTCCATCCCGATGAAACGGAGGAGATTGCCCGTCGAGGTCAGGCGGTTTACTTGGCTCACCGGTGGAGCCGGGAAGCGGCCGGTTTTATAAACGCGGTCACCGAGTTGTCAGGTCGTCAACCCTAAAAGAGCGGGTATTGTGTCTGTCAATTTTTGACCCTAAATGGAGCGCAACCGGGAATGATTGCTGTTCTGGCTGCAGAAGATGAATGCTTGGCCGTCAGGGAGTTTTTTGAGCTATTCAAAACCCCTTGGGAGTTTTACCGTAACGGCACACGATGTTCAGTGCTGATTTGTTCCAGAAACAATATTCCAGCCAACTCCGCAAAAATCGTTTTGCTCTATGACAGTCAGGAAAATGCTTTTGATCGTGCAAGCAGGCTGCAGATTCGTTCCCGACGCTCTGTCGCCATGCTTTCGCACAATGGAAGCCGAATTCCTGTTTATGGGAATTGCCTGGCGTTTGAAGCTTCTGGAACTAGTGTGGTCGCGCATGAGTCCAGCCGAGAACCGGCGGCGGTGGCAATGACTTCAGGCAAGCAGCAGGTCGTTCGCATCGGGTTCGATTTGTTTCAGGAAGTGCAATATCTGTTGACCCATGGCCAGCCAGCAAGTTATGCGGAAATACCCACGCTGGAACTGCACATCGCGTTGTTGCGCAATTTGATTCTTGAATGCTCGATTCCCCTGGTTGAAATTCCGCCGGTACCCGTGGGCTACAATTTCATCGCCTGCCTTACTCATGATATGGATCATATCGGGATTCGGAACCATAAGTTTGACCATACGATGTTTGGATTTCTTTACCGTGCGACTATGGGTTCTATGCTGGATTTCTGCCGGAGAAGAAAAACTTTGCAGCAACTGGGAGCTAATTGGCTTGCTGCGCTCAAGCTCCCGCTGGTTTATTTGGGACTGGCTGCGGATTTTTGGAACCAATACGACCGCTACCTTGAAATTGAAAATGGGTTGAAATCAACTTTCTTTGTGATTCCCAAAAAAGGTGAAACGGGGCTGGATGGCCGTGGAGATCGCCCGCCTCGACGCGCCGCAAGTTATGATATCGAGGAACAGAAGGATCTGCTCAAAAAATTGCAATCTGCTGGCGATGAAATTGGTCTTCACGGAATCGACGCCTGGCGTGATAGCAATGTCGGGCGCCAAGAACAGGAAATTATTTCCCGGATAACCGGCGTAGCCGAGACCGGCGTTCGGATGCACTGGCTCTTTTATGATGAACGCTCACCTGCTGTTCTGGAAGCCGCGGGATTTACCTACGATTCCACTGTGGGTTACAATCAAACTGTCGGTTATCGCGCCGGTACCTCACAGGCATTTAAACCGATGACTGTAGATAGGCTTTTGGAATTGCCATTGCATGTGATGGACACGTCATTGTTTTACCCTGACTATTTGAATCTCGCCCCTATACAGGCGGAGGAAATCATGCGTTTACTCATCGCCAATGCCGGTCGTTTTGGTGGCGTCATGACTGTGAATTGGCATGATCGTAGTATTGCGCCCGAACGCTTATGGGATACCACGTATGTCCGCCTGCTCGAACAATTACAGTCCAGTGGCGCATGTTTCCTGACTGCCGCCCGGGCGGTTTCCTGGTTCCGCCAGCGGCGTGCGGCGGTTTTTGAACAGGCCGATGACACCCTCAAAATTAAAAGCCCTGTCAATGGCGACCCCCATTTACCAGGACTTCGCGTTCGAAGTTATCGGCCGGACGTCGGCGTCGGAAAATTTTCTGAAACACAATTAACCAACGGCAGGGAAATCCGTCTGACGGCATAATCCAGCTCGGGAATTCAACGACGAAAATCCATGAAAGACCAGTTTGTCATCGCCCAATGTGGCTGCGGTTATTGGGGGCCTAATCTGCTCCGCAATTTCTCCGCGTTAAAAAATTGCCGGGTGAAATACGTAGTGGATGCGAGCGCCGATCGCCGCGCGTTTGTACAGTCCAATTTTCCACGGACGGACGCCGTGCCGGACCACAGGGAAGTTCTGGCCGATCCTGAGATTGATGCGGTGGTCATCGCCACGCCGGCAGCCACGCATTTTGAGCTGGGGATGGCAGCGCTTAAGGCGGGCAAACATATCTTCGTGGAAAAACCAATGGCCACGACAGTCGCTGAAGTGGACGAACTCGCGCGGATCGCGGGTGAAAAAAAACTGATTGCCATGGTCGGGCACACGTTCATTTACAACTACGCCGTGCGCTACGTCAAAAAACTGATTGATACCGGCGAACTCGGCGAGGTCCGTTACATCTATAGCCAGCGCCTGAACCTGGGTCGTATCCGATCGGATATTGACGCGCTTTGGAATTTTGCGCCACACGACATCAGCATTATCCAATATTGGCTGGGCGATCCCCAGCCGCTTTCGGTTTCGCGGCAGGGCATGGCTTACATGCAGGACGGGATTGATGATGTGGTTTTTTTGAGCCTGACGTACCCGGGCAAAATCATGGCCAACATTCACGTGAGCTGGCTCGACCCTCAAAAAGTTCGCAAGATGATTGTTGTCGGTTCGAAAAAAATGGTTGTTTATGACGATATTGCCGATGACAAAATTGCCATTTACGACAAGGGCATTGACCGCCTGGCAGTGCTGGGTGAAAATATGGATTTCGATCATCTGCGTCCGCCGGAATTTAATTACCGCAGCGGTGACATATTATTGCCACAGGTAAAATTCATTGAGCCGCTCCGAGTTGAGGCGGAACATTTTCTTGATTCCATTAAAAATGGTGCCGTGCCGTTGACTGGCCTATCCCATGCGCGGGAAGTAGTATCCATCTTGGAACGGGCCGGGCGAAATGTCGCGAAATAACCTTTTATGAAAAAACCTAAAATCCGAAAAACTGGCATTGTTGACGTGACATTCGGTGAAAATGTTACGTTAGTCGAACCAGCGAATATATACGGGTGCGTCATTGGAGATGACACTTTTGTAGGCCCGTTTGTTGAGATCCAGCGCGGTGCAGTCATCGGCAAACGCTGTAAAATCCAGTCGCACGCGTTTATTTGCGACCTCGTGGTCATTGGCGACGATTGCGTCGTGTCACATGGCGCAATGTTCATCAACGACCTTTTCAAGACGGGCGGCCCGGCGAACCGGGACCGCAGTCTGTGGGCTTCGACGAAGATTGGCAATCATGTGAGTATCGGCACCAATGCAACTATTTTGCCGGTAACAATTTGCGATCATGCAGTCATTGGAGCGGGTTCCGTGGTGACCAAAGACATCACAGAACCGGGAATTTACGCCGGCAATCCCGCGCGCTTGTTGCGCCGCTTGCCATTACAGAAAGCACGTTTGCCTGTGCGTGCAATTATCAGGCCGGCCAGAGTGGCCGCTCGATCCTCTACCACCCAATAGCAAATGAAAATACCTTTTGTTGATCTCCATGCTCAATATCTGAGCATTAAACCGGAAATCGACGCCGCAATGGCCGAAGTCATCGCGCAGTCCGCCTACATTCGTGGGCCGCAGGTGGACGTGTTTGAACAGGCATGGGCGAAAACCCTCGGCGTCAAACATTGCGTCTCCTGTGCCAACGGGACAGACGCGATCTACATCGCCATGCGCGGGCTAGGGATCAAGCCGGGCGACGAAGTCATCACGACAGCACATTCCTGGATTTCCACATCAGAGACAATCACCCAGGCGGGTGGCCGGGTAGTTTTTTGTGATACGGACAATGAGACATTCACCATCAACCCTGCACACGTTGAGGCGAAAATCACTCCGCGCACCGTTGGAATCATCCCGGTGCATCTCTATGGTCAGCCCGCAGACATGGACGCAATCATGGCCATCGCGCAAAAGCACAAACTTTGGGTCATTGAAGATTGTGCCCAGGCCCATCTCGCCAGGTTCAAAGGCAGGCTCATTGGCACATTTGGCAACGCCGCCTCTTTTTCGTTTTATCCGGGGAAGAACCTTGGCGCTTACGGCGATGCCGGATGCGCCACTACTAACGACGATCATCTCGCGGATTGGATGACGACCTTCGCGCGGCATGGCGGGAAGGGCGAGCACGTTATGGAAGGTATCAACAGCCGCATGGATGGTTTGCAGGGCGCGGTTTTGAATATAAAGCTGCCACACCTGGCTGCATGGACCCAGGCGCGCCAGCGTGTGGCCGCCCGCTATAACGAATTGTTAAAAGGTATCGGGGACATTGTTACGCCAAAAGTCGCGCCGGGTCGCGATCATGTTTATCATCTCTACGTCATCCGCACGGAAAAACGCGATGCCTTGAAGAAGCATCTGGCGGAAGCTGGTATTGCCACGGTCCTGAATTACCCGAAAGCGCTGCCTTTCTACCCTGCTTATGCCTACCTTGGGCACAAACCGGACGATTTTCCTGTGGCTCATGCCAACCAGTCACGGATTCTTTCTTTGCCGATTTTTCCTGAAATCAGCGAGGAAATGATTTCTTACGTTGCCGGTAAAAACACGGAATTTTTTAGTCGCGAAGGCGCATCGAAAGTCCCTGCCGAACGCGCCAATCCCGTTGCCGTGCAGGCATGAACGGATCCCGTTCCGGTGCGGTCTGATAAAAGGAAACCGGTCACCGCCAAAATTTTACATGCACGTGCCACCAAACCTGGCGCTCTTGCTGACACTCGGCTTCCTCTTTTTCCTTCTTGCGCGGGAAATTCAGGGGCAGCAGCGTGTGACCGGCGCTATTTGGATTCCGATGCTTTGGCTGGTAATCATCGGTTCGAGATTCGTCTCCCAATGGCTTGATATTTTCGGTATCCATTTAGGGGGGGAAGGCAGTGCGGAGGATGGAAGTCCCTTGGATGCCTGTTGTTTCGGGTTACTCATTGCTGCCGGCGTCTATGTTCTTGTCCAGCGGCGCGTCAGGCTCGCGGAAGTTGTTCGCAACAACCGCTGGTTGGCGTTATTCATGGCATATTGTTTCTTGGCCATTTTCTGGTCGGATGACCCATTTATAGCTTTCAAGCGCTGGTTAAAGGTAATCGGCCATCCCATTATGGTCTTGATTATTCTAACCGAACCGGATCCGGAGGAGGCCATAACCCAATTATTAAAACGCTGTGCCTACGTATGGGTTTTGATTTCCGTGTTGTTCATCAAATACTTTCCAGAGTATGGCCGCGGATTCGATCCTTGGACTGGGGCGGCCACCAATGGCGGAATCACCACCAACAAGAACATCTTGGGATTGGATCTCTATATTTCCGGGGCGTTCTTTTTCTGGTATTTTCTAAAAGTCCGGAAGATGGAAAAGGGCAAAAAGCGGCGGAATGAACTGATCTTAATTGCGCTTTTTGGCTGCATGATCATATGGCTTTTGCACATGGCGCAAAGCTCGACTTCACTCGTTGCCGTTTTGATTGCGTCCGCCTCGATGGTGTTTGTTGGCCTTCGCTTGGTCAAGCCGCAGTATATGGGTACTTATCTTCTGGCAGCGGCAGTTACCGGCGTTGTGGCCGAAGGCGTCTTCGGCATTTATAGCAGTTTTCTTAAGTTGTTGGGAAAAAGCCCCACTCTGACGGACCGCACCTTGGTTTGGCACGACCTCTTGCAGATCCAGATCAACCCGATTATCGGTACGGGATTCGAGAGCTTTTGGATGGGAGATCGCTTAAAACTTCTGTGGGCCAAATGGTGGTGGCATCCTAACCAGGCCCATAACGCCTATCTTGAAACTTATTTAAACCTCGGATTGGTGGGATTATTTTTATTGCTTGGATGGTTCGTAGCCACTTTTCAAAAAGCGCGCCGGGACCTGGTCAAAGGCTCCGATTGGGGACGTTTTCGCATGGCTTTTTTGTTGGCATCCATATTTTACGGGTGGACGGAAGCGGCTTTCAAGGCATTGGACCCGGTTTATTTCATCTCGTTTCTCATTGCGATGGATTATCCCAGGTCTGAATTTGCAAACGCCGCTCAACCTGTTGAAACCGAAAGCACTCAAACAGATATGGAATTGGCCCCCTCAGTGGCGAGGAATTCATTGGCAAACAATGAAACAGGCTGTCACGATTTGAGTCAGGCTCAACTTGCCTTGCAAAATTGGGGTAAAAATATTCCATAAAAATTTGCTAATTCTGCGGAGTTAACGCTTAAATAGCTTGTGGTTCAGCACTTGGGTCCATCGCCCCGTGGATGCTTTTCAGGTCGCTGTATGGCACAATCTCTGCTGAAATGACGGTGGTGCCATATAAGAATAAAAGGACAATTGGAGAAGTATCCATGATTTTGTCACAAATAACGGCTCGACCTGATACGAAAAGCCACCCGATTAAGAGGGCTATGGCCCAGTTACTTCCAATTTTATCGGTCATGGTTTTTTTAAATATCTATAACAGCGCAAAAGCGACCATCATTAATGCCAGCAGTGCTGCCCTGAGCGCCGTTCAAACCGCTGTGAACTCCGCCAATCCCGGCGATACCGTAAACGTTCCCGCCGGGACGGCCACCTGGACTAGCGCTTTAACCATCAGTACCGACATTCAATTGATTGGCGCAGGCATTGGACAAACGGTCATTATTGATGGCGGGACAACGGCTCTAAACCCAATGATAAGCTGGGCGACATCATCAAACTATTTCGACCGTTTAAGCGGTTTCACGTTTCAAGGAAATAACAATACGGAATCCTATCAAGGAACCGTTCAGATTCATGGAACCTGTCATTCTTTTCGTTTAGACGATTGCGAATTTAATCTGTTGAATAATTGTAATGTAGCTATGGACGGATGGATGTATGGATGTATTGACCACTGTTTTTTTTACCGTAACGACGTTTTTGGAGTTCAAGTTCATGAGGATAATTGGGGAGGGGGAGCCAATAACTGGGGGGACGGTTCATGGGCGGATGCGGATTATTTAGGAACGACCAACGCGATTTATATTGAGAACAACATTTTCACTAATATCCAATCTTCTCCAGGGGCTTTCGATATGGAAGATGGAGGAAGAATTGTTTTCAGATATAATATATTAACAAATGATAATATTGGGTTTCACGGGACGGAGACAAGTGCAAGAGAGCGTGGTGGAAGGGAGTTTGAGGTCTATAATAATAATTTTTACTTCCTTACCAACAACTATTCGTCATGGTTTTGTGGATTTTTCATCCGGAGTGGAACCGGCGTCATCTTCAGTAATTACCTTTACAATTATGAGAACCTTGCGAACATAGCAGCGTACCGATTAACCCCACAAGGCTGGCCTCCATGGGGAAATGCCAATGGATTCGATGGGTGGGATAGTAATGGGTTTGGAGTATACGCATCTGGGACCGCTACTGCCACCAGTGTCAATCAATTGACAGATTCCACGCGGAACTGGGCTATTAATCAGTGGGTAACAAACAACGGAGCTTTTGTGTGCCAAGATTCAAGTCAAAATCTTGCAGACTGGATTTCCAGCAACAATGCGACAACCTTGTTTTTCACATCTGGAGATCATCTGGGTGGGGGTTTTAATATAAACAATGGGGATTCATATACTATAGGTTTCGTTCATACTGTTCTTGATCAGCCGGGAGAGGGCCAAAGTGATTTATTGGCCGACCACGGAGGCGGCGAATACGGCAATCCATATGACACAGTTACAGGGGGAACCAACTGGCCGAATCAGGCATTAGACCCAATCTACGAATGGAATAACACGATCGTTATGCCGCTCCCAAATCCATGGCACGATTCTATTGTGCCGCAGGAGCCGACAATGGTGAGCGGCCGGGATTACTATGATGGCGTTATCAAGCCGGGTTACGCGCCACTGGTTTATCCGCATCCGTTGGATAACACCAATACAGTTCGCTCACCGCCTCCCACTTTTACGTTAACCGTGGTTAGCGGTGCCGGCAGCGGTTCATACAATTCAAGCTCCATCGTCGGGATTTCCGCGACTACATTTTCTAACGAAACTTTTGCCTATTGGAGCGGCCCGGATATCGCCAATACCAATCAAGCCAGTACCACAGTCACCATGCCGGCTGCCAACATCACAGTGACGGCGAATTACGCGCCTTATCCACCTTCGAATTTGCAGGCTGTTCCACCATCACAATAGCTTGCGGGCCTCGGTTTCCGGTTCCGGCAAATGGAACCAGTGCATTTGAATTTAAACCCGGGAGAACCTCGACTAAACGTTTCGTCTGCGCAAGGTTTCCGGCCATTGACCATGAACACCTCCTATACAGTTACACCTGATGAAAGCATTCTGGTGACCGGTTCCAATGGATTTATTGGCGCGAGAGTCGTTGAGACGCTTCTCGAGTATGGCTTTTTCAATCTTCGCTGTTTTGTCCGGCCATCGAGCAGACTTGAAAACCTAAAAATAATCCTGGCAAGACATCCCGGCTCCAAAAGTGTTGAGGTCATTTCCGGCGATCTGCTTTCACGCGAAAATTGCCGGAAGGCTGCACAGGGTATTTCGATCGCCATCCACCTTGCCGCCGGGTTTGATAAAAGTTTCGCGGGCGCCTTTATGAACTCAGCGCTGGCCACCCGCAACCTGATCGAAGCGTTCCTGGAGCTCGGCCAGCCGAAGCGTTTTGTGAACGTCAGTTCGTTTGCCGTCTATTCCAACTTGAAGATGGAACGCGGTGCGTTGCTCGATGAAAACAGCCCGCTTGAAGACGCACCACAGGAGCGTTATGACGCCTATGGTTTTGGCAAGCTTAAGCAGGAAGAGCTTGTCCGCGAATACGGACAAAAACGCGGTTTGCCTTACGTCATCGTCCGCCCTGGCGCTGTCTTTGGTCCCGGCAAGGCCGACTTGAGCGGACGCGTCGGCATCAACACGTTTGGCTTTTTCATTCATTTGGGCGGCTCCAACGAACTTCCGCTGACTTACGTGGATAACTGTGCCGAGGCTATTGTCCTGGCTGCGCTAAAACCGGGCGTGGACGGGGAAATTTTCAATGTTGTGGATGATGAAAAGATGACTAGCCGCGAATTTCTGTCCGCCTGCAAATCTGCCAAAAATTTCTTCTCCATCAGTGTTCCCTTTCCACTGGCCTATCTTGGCTGCCAGTTATGGGAAACCTATTCCCGGCGTTCGCAGGGGCAATTACCACCGGTTTTCAACCGTCGTCGAGCCTCCGCTGAGTGGAAGGGCAACCATTATTCCAATGAAAAATTGCGCACGCGCCTCGGTTGGAAACCTAAAGTGAAGATGGCTGATGCTATGAAACGCTTTCTGTCCCAGTCCGAATGAACACTTTGCGCATAGCTATTATCGGGTGCGGCAAAATCGCCGACCAGCATATCGCAGCCATCCGGCGCATTTCCAATTGCGAGGTCGTTGCTGCCTGCGACCGTGAAGAGCTCATGGCAAGGCAGCTCGCCGAGCGCTTCAATATTGTCAGCGTCTTTTCCGACGCACAGCAGATGTTGAAAGCCGCTTTCCCCGATGTCGTTCATATCACGACTCCGCCACAGGGGCATTTTCTCCTGGCCAAACAGTGCCTTGAAGCGGGGAGCCACGTTTACTTGGAAAAACCGTTTACCGTGACCGCTGCCGAAGCGGAAGAATTGATTGCCCTCGCTGAATATAAAAACCTGAAAATCACCGCCGGCCACAATTATCAGTTTGCCCCGGAAATGGTGCAAATGCGCCGGCTTGTGGCTGATGGTTTTCTTGGCGGCAAACCGCTCCATGTCGAGAGTTATTGGGCGTATGACTTGGGCGATACCAGCTATGTTGGACCCCTGCTTGGCAGCAAGACACACTGGGTCCGCCAATTACCTGGCCAGCTTTATCACAATCTCATCAGCCACGGCATAGCGCGGCTTGCTGAATTTCTCGATAAAGAAATCAGCAACATCACGGTTTTATCGCATCAGAGCCAAAAGTTGAAAAGCTTGGGCGGACAGGAAGTTCAGGATGAATTGCGCGTTTTAATTCGTGACCAGTCTGGGACGACCGCTTTCTTTTGTTTTTCTACTCAGATCAAGCCTGCCTTGAATTTTTTCCGGATTTGCGGCGCCAAAAACTCGATTGCCGTGGATTTTACCGGCGGCGACCTGATCTGCTGCGATAGCAAGTCTTACAAAAGCTATCTGACTTATTTTATTCCGCCGTTGAAAAACGCCCGCCAGCATTTCTGGAACGGGCTGTCTAATATTTTCAATTTTCTGCGGGGGCGCCTTCATCAGGATTTTGGAATGAAGGAATTGATTGAACGATTTTACCAGAGCATTCGCGATAAAAGCGCGCCGCCGATTTCCTATCGGGAAATCATTCTGACGGCTAAAATCATGGATGAGATCTTTAAACAGGTTTATCCTCCGGGCGCTGCTTCCCCTGAATCATCTCCATTTTTGAAAAATGAAATACGCGCTGATCACATCGGCAAGGAACGAGCTATCGTTCTTCGCCAAAACGCTTGATTCGGTCACTGCGCAAACGCAGTTGCCGGAGCGTTGGGTCATCGTAGATGACGGCTCGACTGACGGTACGGCAGAACTAGCTGCCCGTTATGCGGAAAAATGTCCGTGGATCGTCCTCATTCGCAATCCACGCCGCGAAGGCCGTAACTTCGCTTCCAAGGCCAATAATGTAAATGGCGCACTGATGCAAATGCAAGATCTTGATTTTGACGTGTTAGGGAACTTGGACGCCGATACCTCGTTTGAGCCGGATTACATGCAATTTCTTATGCATAAATTCGCCGCAGACCCGAAGCTTGGGGTCGCCGGCACACCATTTACCCAGGAAGGCGGTTATGATTCAACCCGGGACAGCTTTGAAGGTGAAAATTATGTCGCCGGCCCGGTTCAACTTTTCCGCCGCGAATGTTGGAAAGACATTGGCGGGTATATTGCCAATCCCGCGGGCGGCGTGGATTGGATTGCCGCGATGACGGCCCGCATGAAACGCTGGGGTGTCCGCTCTTTTCCCGAAAAGCGTTATCATCATCATCGCTCGATGGGAACCGCGGGACGCAGCGAAGTCGTTGCCTTGTTCACCTATGGCGAGAAGGATTATTACTTGGGCGGCTCGCCGGTATGGCAGATGTTTCGCGTGGCTTACCGGGTCACCAAACAGCCTTTGCTGTTTGGGGGCCTTGCGTTGGGCTTTGGCTATTGTTGGGCCGCGCTTCAACGGGTGAAGCGTCCGGTTTCAATGGAATTGATGCGTTTTCACCGTGCCGACCAGATGAGAAAACTTGGCATTATCCTCCACTCTCTTTTCAAATTTAAGAAAGTGGATAACTTTAATCTCGCCACCGACCGCAAGTAATCAAATCCGAATCAAGGGAAACCAGGACTAGGAGCACGCTCTAATGCAATCGGCCAAACCAACCAGCCAGCTTGTAGACAAGGCGGGAAGCACCCTGAAGAATTTTAATGCCTGGCTCGAGTCATACGGAGAAACTTCCTGGGACCATCAGTCCTATTACGCCGGGCCGGTTGGCAGCTTTGCCAAGGGGCTTTACTACAGAAACAAACTTCTTGGCACCATGGCGGTGGCGCCCATGGTTTTCAGCGAAGCCTTTTTTCCGCCCGCCCGGTGGATGTTCCATCGCCGCATGCGCATGCCGATTGCCGATGCCCACTACGCCATGGGCTATGCTTTTCTCTATGAAGCAACGGGCAACAAATCATATTTTGAAAAAGCCGTTCATTTTCTCGATGTTCTGCAAAAGACACGTTGCCCTGCCTTCAAGGAATATTGCTGGGGTTATCCGTTTGATTGGGTCACGCGAAACGGTGTCATTTCTACCGACACACCTCTCATCACGACCACGCCATATGTCTTTGAGGCTTTTTTGCAGGCCCATCAATTGCAGCCGCGTGAAGAATGGAGGAACATCCTCGATTCTATCATTCGTCACGCAACGACGGACATCAAAGATTTTAAATTTTCCGAAACCGCCAATACCTGTTCATACACACCTTATGATAAAGGCGGCGTGGTCAATGCCTCGGCCTACCGTTCGTTTCTGTTGGCCAGTGCCGGGAAGTTCTTTGGCCGCGAGGATCTGCTGCAAATTGCCGGGCGTAACGCGAATTTTGTTTTGGAAAGTCAGAATGCCGATGGTTCCTGGCCCTACGCAAAAGACGGAGTCCGCGATTTTGTGGATCATTTCCACACTTGTTTCGTGATGAAGGCTTTGGCAAAAATCCATGCGCTTACTGGCGAATTGCGGATTTTAAGCGCCCTGCAGCGCGGGGTGGACTACTATTTGGGAAACCTGTTCGGCGAAGACGGCATGCCGCGTCCCTTTTCCAAAGCACCAAGGCTGACTGTCTATAAGTGTGAACTCTACGATTGTGCGGAGTGCATCAATTTATGCCTGCTATTGCGAAATCATCTCCCGCAACTCGAAAACACTTTGGAGACCGTCGTTGCCGGAATATTGGAAAATTGGGTGAAATCTGATGGTTCATTCCGTTCGCGACGGTTGATCTTTGGCTGGGATAATGTGCCCATGCACCGCTGGGCGCAGTCACAAATGTTTCGCAGCCTGGCGTTTTACGCTAGCGCTCAAAGGCAGAAAGAGAATCCCCGGGAAGTTTTGCCGGCAACCCGGGCCTTCAATGTTGGGCTCCAGTCTTCAGAATATGTGCGGAATCTGCGGCCAGATTAAAATCGCTAGTGACGAGTCAGTGGACCAGGAAACCATTCGCCGAATGTCGCAAACCATGTTTCATCGCGGCCCGGATGACGTAGGTTCTTTCTTTGATCGCTCGCTCGGTTTTGGGTTTCGGCGGCTTTCCATCATTGATTTGGGTGGTGGGCATCAGCCGATGTCCGACGCAGAGCGGTCCGTATGGATCGTCTTTAACGGCGAGATTTACAATTACAAAGAACTACGTTCTGAACTGGAAGGCTACGGGCATCAGTTCCGTACCAATTCGGACACCGAGGTCATCATTCATGGTTACAAGCAATGGGGCACGGACGTTTTCAATCATCTAAACGGCATGTTCGGTGTAGCCATCTGGGACGTGAAACGTCGCCGGCTTGTGGTTGCCCGCGATGCCATGGGCATCAAGTTGATTTATTACAAGCTAGCCAATGGCAAATTGAGTTTCGGTTCAGAAATCCGTCCCGTGCTGGCAGCAGAAGATTCCCGGCCCGAGGTGGACCCGACGGCGCTGAATTTGTTCCTGCGATTCCGTTACACGCCTTCGCCGCTGACGATTTTCCGTGGCGTTCGCAAGCTCGCGCCGGGAACCATGCTCGTCGTGGAGAACGGAACCTGCCGCGAAGAACGTTGGTATAATTTCAAGCCGGAACCGTTTGCGAAGCCGCCTACCGATCAGGAAGCCACGGAGCAATTGTTTGAACTATATCGCGCTGCAGTCAAACGGCATCTCCTGGCGGATGTTCCTGTTGGCATATTATTGAGCGGCGGCCTGGATTCTGGCCTCTTGCTTGCCCTGATGAACGAGCAGGGGCACGATTGGCATTCTTATACCATCGGCTACGGGCAGGACTATGCCGATGATGAATTGGTGGATGCTGCCGAAACTGCGTCACTGCTGGGATCGCGACACACTCAGATAAGGCTCGACCAGGCGGAATTTGAAAAGTCGCTGCCCGACATCGTCCGGTTTTTGGAAGAGCCGGTAGCGGCTTCGTCCATCGTCCCGATGTATTTTGTCTGCCGGCGCGCACGGCAGGATGTGAAAGTGGCTTTAATTGGCCAAGGCCCCGATGAACTATTCGGTGGCTATAAACGCCATCTGGGCGTTCGCTACGGAAATTACTGGCGTAGCCTGCCGAAAAGTGTTCAATCTCTCGCGGCTTCTGTCGTTTCCCGTTTGCCGCGCAACGAAACATTGAAGCGTGGCGTGCAGTCGCTTTGTGTGGATGATCGGCTTACGCGTTATCAGGATGTATTTTCGATCGTCCCGGAGAAAACGGTTAACGGCCTTTTCCGTGATGGAGAAGGGCAAGTTACTGGTCTCGTGGATTACTGGCAGTCGCTGGTGCCGCAAATGGAAAAGATGGATGAAATCGGTGGTTTCCAACTTTTGGAAATCCGCTCCTCATTGCCGGACGAGTTGCTGATGTATGCGGACAAGCTTTCGATGGCTCACAGCCTCGAAGGGCGTGTCCCCTACTTGGACCGCACGGTGGTCGAATACACGCAACGGTTGGACGCGGGTTTCAAAATCCGGGGCAGCGAACGCAAATGGCTGCATCGGCGCGTCTGCGAAAAGTTCCTGCCACCGGCAATTTTAAAACGCAAGAAGCGCGGCTTTGCGGTAAATGTCGTGGATGACTGGTTTAATTCCACTGCCACCGGCAAAATGACGGACCTGTTGCAGGACAAAAGCTCGTTGATGTTTTCGGTCTTGAATCCTGAACCCGTGAAAACGTTGTTGGCCGAGCACCAATCCCGCAGGCACGATAATCATAAACTACTCTTTAGCCTCGTGATGTTCGAGCAATGGTTGCGCGCCGCGCGTTCATAATATGGCTGTGACTTATATTGCAACGCGGGTTAGGGGGAAAAATATCCAGGCTCTTTCGTCCGAAATTGACGGACGGACCGTGTTGGTAAAAGGCCAGTCGTTCAAGATTGCCTCCGTGCGCGACGAGGATTTGGTGGAGGGAGAACTTGTTCGTGACCCCGGCCAATTTGTCGCGGAATTGAAGAAAAGCGGACTCAAGGCAGACGTGCTGACATTCTTCCAAAGGCCGCCGGATGTGAAACCCAGGTTTCCCTATGCGGTTGAGTGGGAGAATTATGCCGTTATCCCCATCACGACGTTCGACGCCTGGTGGGATAAGCTGCCGCAGGAAGCGCGCAAAAATACGCGCCGCGCTGCAAAACGTGGCGTGGTCGTCAAGGCGGTCCCTTTTGATGACGAATTGGCACGCGGCATCCACAAGATTTGTAATGAGACGCCGGTGCGGCAAGGCAAGCCGTTCTGGCATTACGGCAAAGATTTTGAAGCCATCAAGACTGAACATGCCACCTATGTTGAACGCAGCGAATTCATCGGTGCCTATTTCGAAAACGAACTCATTGGTTTTATCAAATGGGTATATGTGGATAAGCTTGCTTATCTCCTGGCCATCCTCGCCTTGAATTCGCATCAGGACAAACGTCCTATGAATGCTCTCCTTGCGAAGGGTGTGGAAGTTTGCGCCCAAAAAGGTGTCGGCCACATGGTCTATGGTAACTACGTTTACGGCAAAAAGAAGGATAGCTCACTGGTTGAATTCAAGAGGCGCAATGGTTTTGAGCAGATTGATTTTCCAAGATACTACCTGCCGCTAACCATGAAGGGACGCCTTTTCACCACTCTGAAGCTTTACCGCGGTATGGTTGGGCTCCTGCCTGCGCCTATGTTAAAATTGCTTCTAAAAGTCCGTGGCTATTTGACGGAAACCGCGGAAAGGCCGGTCGCGGCACAGGATGCCTGAGAGCGGTCCTCGCAAATGGCTAACTCTACGTTAACGATAATGTAGCGAGTTAGATCCTTCAAGCCCAATGATGTAGCGGGTTTTGCCACTTCATATATCTTTTGATCATTTTCCTGGAATTAAGATGCGGTCTGGTTTCTCTTTAACTTTTAGAAAATTTATTTACCCTCAAACCTTTACGCCGGTGTGGTTCAACGTTAGAACGGCTGAATCGTATTCAGCAGGTGGAGCGTTTAATTCCTCCCGCCGGCTCCAATCTTCAGATAATGAGCTCTGACCAAAAATGGGAGACGTTTTGGAAGGATACGGCCGATCAAAGTACGACAAACTTTGAATACGACCATGGCAGGGCTCCTCGCAAAAGTATTATTGAGGAGTTGTCCGACCAGGAATTGGTTTCTTTTATCGATCCGCAGCTTTCCGAAGTCATCTTCGATGCCGGTTGCGGCAGCGGGGCGAACATCATGCTGTTCCACTCGAAGGTCAGCCGCGTGATGGCCATGGATTACAATCTAGGGGCCGTCGAGCGTTGCCAAAAGAGGATGTCCGACAACAAGATCCAAAACGTTCAGGTCATGCAGGGAAGCATCACCGCCATACCACTGCCGGATGGTTCCGTTGACAAAATTATTTGTATGAGCGTCCTGCAATATTTGGGCGACAACGATTTCCTCAGTGCATTTAAGGAGTTCAGGCGGATTTTGAAGCCCGGAGGAATGGTCGTCGTCCATGTGAAAAACCTTTCTTCACTTTATTTGAGCACGCTGCGGGCCATGAAGAAAGTCCGCTCCCTGTGGCGGAACCAAACCAAAATAGAATACTATCGCCATTTTCGCTGGTACATAAGGACTCTGGGTGCCACAGGTTTTGAGATAGTGGATTTTAATTCCTTCAACTGGTTGATGTTTGAAGGCATGCCCCGCCCGATGCTTTCTGCGATCCAGAAATTTGAATTTGAGCACCATAGGGCCCCTTTATTTAACAACAAATTTGTTCGCAGCATCGGTTCCGATCTCAAGATCAAGGCGCGAGCCTTGAAAGGGTAAACTCCAACCATTCGAGTTCACATGCCGGGAATCACAGGGATCATTCGTAAAGGCCGTTTTGACGAAGCCGTGCGCGATTTGCGCCTCATGGTGAAAGTCATGCAACACGAGCAGTTCTATACTGCCCGTGAATACTCCAACGAGAGCCTCGGGCTTCAAATGGCATGGACGGGGCATCAAGCGGCTGCGGTTGACTGCCTGCCGATTATCAGTCGGGACCGCAATCTCGTATTGATTTTCCATGGCGAGAATTATTTGGATCAAGAAACTGCTGCCGAAATTAAACGCTCCGGCTCAGCCTGGGAAAATTCCGGCTTGGGATATCTGCTCGAACAATGCGGGAACGACGAAAATAAATTGCTTCGCCGGTTGAACGGTTGGTTTTGCGGAATTTTGGCTGACCTTCGCAGGAACACCGTCACGCTTTTCAACGACCGGTTTGGCATGAACCGGATTTACTTCTATGAAGGCAAAGATGAATTTCTGTTTAGCTCGGAAGCCAAATCCATCTTGAAAGTCCGGCCCGAATTACGCCGCATTAACCCGGCTTCCCTCGCACAGTCTCTTCGGGCGTATTGTGTAATGGCTAACAAAACCCTCTTTGAAAAGATTGACTTGCTGCCGCAGGCTGCATGCTGGACGTTTGAAAATGGCACTTTATCAAAAAGGCGGCGCTATTTCGATTTCAAGGAATGGGAAGAGCAACCGAAACTGAATGCGAACGAATTCCATTCTAGATTTACTGAAATCGTTTCGGTTGCGTTTCCACGGTATGCGGAAAGCAAAGAAAAAGTCGCGATGTCTTTGACTGCGGGATTGGATACACGGGTCATAATGGCCGCGCTCGGCTCGAATGGGCGCCCGCTCCCTTGCTATACTTTCGGCGGAACATGGGGGGAAACTTTCGATATCAGCACCGCCCGCAAAGTGGCCAATCTCTTTAGCCAGCCGCATGAGTCTATCAGGATAGACGAAGCTTTTTTCAAAAAATTTGGAGAATACGCGCGCCGGACCATTTATATAACCGACGGCACGCACGACGCTTTCGGGGCACACGATCTTTATTTCAATCAAGTCGCCCGTCAGATTGCGCCAATTCGACTGACCGGTAAATTTGGCAGTGAGGTCGTCCGGATCCGGCGGATGATTCCATGGGCTGACTTCAATCACGGTTTGCTTCGACCCGAGTTTAAGACAATATTCGACAACGCGGCTTCTCTCTCGCAGGTAACTGAAACCAAAGACATTTTGACAAGGGCCATTACGGAAGAAATTCCCTGGTACGAATATGGGAGGGTCATGATCGAACAGTCCCAGGTCGTCCTAAGAACACCTTACATGGATAACGACTTGGTTAAGTTGATGTTCCAGTCGCCCATGGAACTTCGTGCCGGCGGTAATCTGCAGGCGATCTATGTCAAAGAGAAAAACCCTGCCTTGGCTGAAATCCTGACCAATCTCAGCAAGAGTGGCAATCATAGCCGGTTGGTAAGCTCCCTGATTTATTATTGGTTCTGGTCATTGTTCAAAGCTGAATACATTTACCTGTTTGCCACACCCCACTGGGCGACGCGGGTTGATCATTGGCTGCGGGGTTTGAAGCTTGAACGCCTTCTGGCTGGCCGTCAGAAATTCGAAGCGTATCGAATCTGGATGACTATCTATCTTGGCGATTTTATTCGGGAGACACTTTTAAATCCTCGGGCGCAATACACGCAATTCTTTGAAAAGGAAGTCGCGGAGAAAATGGTCGAACGCCACCTTGCCGGAACTCACAATTATCTCAACGAAATCAATAAGCTGCTGACCGTAGAGCTGGCCTGTTCTACGTTGCTTGGGGACCAAAACTAAAGGTACCGCCTGTCTTCGCGGAATCTCTCTTTGCCATGAATATCATTGTCATCAAGCTCGGTGCCACAGGTGATGTGGTCCGAACGACGCCCCTGTTGAGAAAATTGGAAGGCCGTATCACTTGGATTACAGCGGCAAAAAATGTGTCCCTTCTGGAGGGATTGCAGGACAACCTGCGCAGCCTTTCGTGGGAACAGCGCCAGTCCGTTGCCAATGAAAGTTACGATTTGCTTATCAACCTTGAGGATACGCTCGAGGCAGGACAATACGTCCAAACGTTAAAATTTGGCCATTTGTTTGGTGCGTCACTGGAGGCCAATAATCGACTGGTTTATACAGATGATTCACGCGGCTGGTTTGATTTGAGCCTCATCAGCCGTTTCGGCAAGCAACAGGCCGATCGCCTGAAGCTGAAAAATCGTCGTACATATCAGGACTTGATTTTTTCCGGTATGGGATTACGCTTTGAACGAGAGGGTTATCGGCTTCCCGAGCCAGTCTGGGCAGATTTGGCCGGTGATGTTGCGATTGCAACGGAAGCCGGACCAGTTTGGCCTATGAAAAACTGGGACCATTACAATTTGCTGAAGCAAAAGCTGGAGGATCGGGGATTAATCGTCAACGTGCTGTCGCGGCGGGCAACCCTGCTGGAGCATCTTGCGGACGTTCGGAGTCACCGTTGTCTGGTCAGCGGGGACAGCCTGCCGATGCACTTCGCTCTCGGGACAGGCGTGCGTTGCGTGACACTCTTCAATTGCACTAGCCCCTGGGAAATTTATGACTACGGGATTCAGCAAAAGATCATCTCACCCTTATTGACCGAATTTTTTTACCAGCGGGGCTGCGACCCCCGCGCGACTGCCGCCATTGATTTGGACGAAGTGTTCAATGCCGTGATGAGCCAGCTCGATGTCTCGGCTGCGGAGACTGGAGTGATAAAATGACCAGCAGAAATCCAAAAACGGAAGAATGAAAAAGGAAAAGAAAACATTACAAATATTGTCGTTTTATGCGGGAGCAGCGTAATGTCCTCTTTGTGCAGTCTTATGTCTCCAACCAGCATAGACTGTAGCCGAATTACATTTTAAAGTTCTCCTACGACTTTGAAAGTTGATAATTCTATGACAAGACAGATTAAAAGTGGCATGGGTAATTGTGGATTTCGGGCGCCGAATCTGGTGTCTGTCTTCAGACATCTAAAGGGGCTGCAAGTCGCCTTGGCTTCAGTCCTCGTTTTTGGCCTTCAATTGGGTGCGCAAGCTCAGGGGAATCTTGTCGATCTTTACAATTGGGAAAACGAAACGGTGGTTGGTTCCGATCCAAATCCGAACGATTATCTTGCCATTTCCTCTGCTATTTCTGCGAGGTTTTCTGGAGGATATACGGATCAAGGCGGAGGGGTCTCGCCAATCCTGACTGGGAGCTTTGCTACCACGCCCGGCGCCACCTACCAAATAAGCTTCACCATGTGCAATCTGAATTCATTTGGAGGTTCTGCCTCCGAAACCTTCGGTGACAATAGCATGAATTTTGATTTGCCGTTTGTTTACCTTGATGGTGGTGAAAGTTACTCCGATACGCCGGTAAACATTGATTTTACTGCCATTGCCACCTCCGCTACCACCACGATGTCAATTGAATGTTATCTTGATCCTGATGGTGGTTCCGCAG
>Ga0206855_10070_pt2 | contig 29961 bp, 20 predicted proteins | sample Alteio_BWOrgCont_51_FD_152637 | JGI IMG/M metagenome (GOLD analysis project Ga0206855, IMG submission 152637) | Enriched cells from forest soil in Barre Woods Harvard Forest LTER site, Petersham, Massachusetts, United States -... | ecosystem: Environmental > Terrestrial > Soil > Temperate forest >...
CTCATTCATTGAGCCGTTTTGCTGCAATTTCATTTTTATACACCCATGAATACGCCAGGACAGGAGACAGTAAATCGAGGCCGCTAGCAACTAAACTAAGCATAGGGCAACTTACGTTTACTTTTTTAACCGGGGTGCTTCCGCTTGTGTTCATGTGTATTCATTATTTTCATAAAGGAACATATTTGTGGTTACTTTCAATTATTCCTGTCTACATCACTAAAATACTGCTTGGCAGATTATTTAAAAAATGGATTGGCGGTTACACCGGCGATTGCCTTGGCGCTACCCAGCAGATATGCGAGGTGGTGTTTTATTTAAGCCTACTGGCATTATGCAGATAAATCTCATCAGGCATACTACTCCAAATGTTGCTAAAGGAACCTGCTATGGGCAGTCTGATATTTCCTTGTCAAATTCATTTCAACAGGAATATGTATCACTTATAAAGCATTTACCTGAGAAGATAGATGTTATTTACAGCAGCCCTTTAGTGAGATGTACGCAATTGGCCGAACAATTAAAATCGGATGGTAGAGTTATAGAGGACAAGAGATTAATGGAAATGAATTTTGGCGATTGGGAAATGAAGAATTGGGATGCCGTTGAACAGGAATCATTGAATAAGTGGATGCAGGACTTTGTAAATGTTAAAGCCCCTAATGGTGAGAATTTCCTGGAATTATATGCTCGTGTAAATCATTTTGCGGATGAATTGGTAAAGCAGGAACACAAAACAGTTGCTATTGTAACCCATGCAGGAGTAATACGGTCCTTCATTGCCAAAGTACTGGAAATACCATTGAGGAATGCCTTTAAGATACCTGTAAGTTATTCTTCCGTAACAAAGTTTACTATTTCAGGTGATACCTGCTTCAGTAATATTGAATTCTTAAATAAGGTATGACTTAATATTGTTTAAGCTAAAGCTAATCTCTATTTATGCTTTACCCACGGCCTTTAGGTCGTGGCAATTGTAACTGGTTTAATAGCCCCGACTTTTAAGTCGGGGTATAATGTACCATATAATTGATGGCTTTAGCCTAAACTACTATCTTTGTTCAAACTATAAAAATATGATAGTTGTAACAGGTGCAGCAGGATTTATAGGAAGTTGCTTGGTTCGTAAACTCAACGACGAACGGTTCTTCGATGTAGTTGTGGTTGACGACTTTTCCAATAAAACCAAAGCTAATAACCTGGAGGGAAAGAAATTCGTTCAGCAAGTACATAGAGATGAATTTGCAAACTGGTTAAAACAAAACCACCGTTTTGTGCAATTTGTTTTTCACATCGGTGCCCGTACCGATACTACTGAAATGAGCACAGAAGTGTTTAATAAGCTAAATCTGAATTACACTAAAGAGGTTTGGAAGCTATGCACTGAATATGGCCTGCCTGTAGTATATGCATCTTCTGCCGCTACGTATGGAGAAGGTGAAAACGGGTATGATGACGACCATGAAGTGGTAGAAAAATTGAAACCGCTTAACCCTTATGGTGTTTCTAAAAACGATTTCGACAAATGGGCATTGAAAGAAAAGACCACTCCTTATTTCTGGGCGGGGTTAAAGTTCTTTAATGTGTATGGCCCCAACGAATACCACAAAGCAAGAATGGCATCGGTTATATTTCATGCCTACAACCAGATTAAGAATGGGGGAGAGGTGAAGCTATTTAAATCACACAGGCCCGATTATAAAGATGGAGAACAGAAACGCGACTTTGTGTATGTGAAAGATGTGGTTGATATCTGCTATTTCTTATTACATCACAGGCGCGATTCAGGTATATATAACCTTGGTTCGGGTAAGGCGCGTACATTCCTCGATTTGGTAAATAATATTTTTTACGCACTCGATAAAGAGCCTCGCATTAAGTTCATAGATACCCCGATAGATATCCGCGATAAATACCAGTATTTTACCGAAGCTAATATGAATAAGATACTTTCTATTGGCTACGACCAGCCTTTTCATACCTTAGAACAAGGTGTGCACGATTACGTGAAGAATTATTTGGTGCCGGGAAGGTACTATTAAGAGTAAGGAATAAGTCGTAAGGGATAGGGGTGAATCCATATTACTGATTTTAGCCACGAATTGGAATACAATTTTCTGGAAATGTGGGGGTAGCAGGGAGGTAGCAATTTTTTTGCTTGTTTTATTTCAGTAAGCATTGATTATTAATAAGTTAAATAGTTTTATCCATAGAAAACTGCTACCCCCCTTATTATTTAAAACGGGGTAACATTTTTTGACCGTTTTAAAATAACTTATTGTTGATTATCAAATAACTAATCACAGGGTACCTCTCAAAATTTGTTACCTCGTGTTACCCCGTTAGAATTCCCGGCATTCATTCTTTTGGCACACTTTGGTCCGCCAGTTGGCGGATGCCATTTTTATTACCGTCAGCTAAAGCAGACGGTAAGTGAATCAATGCCAGGTTCATCACCTCAAATTATGTCAAAGAACTAATGTAAAAATAAATTATATGTTTGTTATGATAAACAAAATAGTTAATTAGTTTTCAACTACCTGAAAATTAAAAATACGTTAGTAAGAGTTCAAGTATTTAAATGGCTGTTACCTGGTACAGGGAAGATAGTATTAAGCCTCGTTAACTTTTTTCTTCAACGCCAGCAATTCTGTCTTTATTTTCTCAAGAGACTGAAACAAAGCGTCCTTGTCATTGGCTTCTTTGCGGTTTTCTTTTTCTTTTAAATGCTTTTTAGCTCCGTCAAGGGTAAAGCCCTGTACTTTTATAAGGTCATGGAGGATGCGCAATTTGGAAATATCCTGTTGAGTGAATTGCCTGTTTCCACGGGTATCTTTCGAAAACTGAAGTAATGAAGTGAATTCCTTTTCCCAGAAACGGATAAGAGAAGCATTAACATCAAACATCTCCGCCACCTCGCCAATGGAATAGAAAAGCTTTAATGTTTCTTTCTCTTTATAAGGCAATGTAGTTCAATTTAAAATTTATAATTCAAAATTTAAAATTATCGTACTCCTTGTTTGAATTTGCTTATGAAATTCTTTGTGAATTCAGATAATACAAGCTTACCGCTCATTTCAGCGCGTTCGCTAAGTAGTTTATCCCAGTTTTCAGTTCCTTCCCAGAAAACCTTTTTCAATAACGCCATTGCTTCCGGGTTGCTTTGCGCCAATTTGCCTGCCAGTTCATCAACTGCTTTATCTAATTCGGCGATAGTTGGGTAAATATCAACGTACAATCCTTTTTCCCTTGCCCATTCAGCGCTCATCCATTCCCCTGCATTGATTGACATGGATGAGAAAGCCGAGGTTCCTATCTTTCTTTCCACTGCAGGCCCAACTACAAATGGTCCTATACCTACATTCAATTCACTCAATTTTACAGCCGCTGCATCGGTGGCTAAGGTATAGTCTGCTGCTGAAGCAAGGCCCACACCACCTCCTACAGCCTTGCCTTGTACACGGGCTATAACAAATTTGGGCGCTTTGCGCATAGCATTTATTACCGCAGCAAAGCCTGAAAAGAATTTTTTACCCGTTGCAAAATCTGAAATAGAAATAAGCTCATCGAAGGAAGCGCCTGCACAAAATGCCTTTTCTCCTTCGCTTTTCAATACTATTACCTGTGCATCTTTATTGTTGCCTGCCTTCTCAATTTCTGCAGCAAGGCTCATTAAAAGCATGCCAGGCAATGAATTGCTTTGCGGGTGCATAAACTGTACTGTGGCAATACCATTCTTTACCGATGTTTCTACTTTTCCTTCGCTCATAGAATAAAATTAAACTGTTGTCGGTTTCGACTGTGGATTTTCCTCTGTCACTTCGCCTTTTTCACAGCGTAATGTACGTGCCGGAAATCGCTGGGTAAGTAATATATTATGCGTCGCCACTATAATAGAACGTCCTGTTTTGCTAATGTCAAGCAACAGGCGTAGAATATCTTCTGAAGTATCAGGGTCAAGATTTCCGGTAGGTTCATCGGCCAGGATAATTTCAGGGTCATTAAGAAGTGCGCGGGCAATAGCCACCCGTTGCTGTTCCCCACCCGATAATTCATGGGGCATTTTAAAGCCTTTTGTTTGCAGGCCGACTTTATCCAGTACGTCGTTAACCCGCTCATTCATTTTGTCCTTATCGTCCCATCCGGTAGCTTTCAGCACAAACAATAAATTGTTCTTCACGTTACGGTCCATAAGCAATTGAAAATCCTGGAAAATAATCCCCAGTTTTCTTCTCAATGCCGGAATTTGTTTCTTTTTCAGAGCTTTCAGGTCGAATTCTGCAATACGTGCCTCACCTTCCGTTATAGGAATTTCACCATACAAAGCTTCCAGCAGGCTGCTTTTGCCGCTGCCTGTTTTGCCCATCATGTAAATAAACTCTCCCTTTCTTACTTCAAAATTAACGCGGCTTAATATCAGTGCGTTATCCTGGTATATAGCAACATCTTTAAAACTTATAGTTATATCTAAGTGCATAGAAGTAAATTAATAAGGACAAACAATTTTACGAAAAATAGTTGCAGGTAAAGGTAGGTGCCTGTTTAAATTGTAAACAGGTTATTAAACCATCTTTTTTAATACCCTTAGCGAATGAGTATATCGCTTTTGTGATTCACTATATATTCCAAGATGGTCAAATTTATCTACATGTACTTTGCCCGATGCATGAATTATCTGTCCATCCTCAAGTACAATGCCTACATGTGTAATAGCGCCTTCTTCATTGTCAAAAAAAGCCAGATCTCCTGCTTCCGCTTCTTCAGGGAAACTGAGTGCCAGGCCTTGTTCTACTTGTTGTGAGGCATCACGTTTTAAACTTATTCCATTCAAACGGTAAACCATTTGGGTGAAACCTGAACAGTCTATGCCTAAAGGTGTACGACCGCCCCAGAGGTAAGGGGAATTTAAAAAAGTGAAAGCGTCTTCTACCAGCTTACTGCGGTTTACTTTACCGGAAGGAGTTAATACATTTCCCTGGTATGAGTATTTTTTCTTCTCTATTACCATTTCTTTTCCTTTTGTAAAGTGAAGTACACTTCCAATGGTAACAGGGTAAGAAACATTATCGGTTTCGTCAGTCAATACGCCTAAAATATCGGCCACATAAGCCGGGGTATGTTTTTTCAGGCTTTGGTAAGTATCTTTTGAAACAGGCTGGTATTGTTTTATGTCTATCCAGCCTTCATAACCATCAATACCAGAACGTATCCTTATCCAGCTCTTATATTCTTCAGTTATTTCAAAGTATTCTCCGAACAGTAATTGGGTAACCATTTCGCTTCTGTCAGAAGTATCCTTGCGGCAAGGAACTATACTAAGATTACAATAACCGAAAGAACTCATTTACATGTTTTCAATAATAATAGAGCTTGCACCACCACCACCATTGCATATTGCAGCGGCACCATATTTTCCACCATGTTGTTTCAGCACATTAATAAGAGTAACTACAATGCGTGAGCCTGATGAACCAAGAGGGTGGCCTAATGAAACTGCTCCACCATGAACGTTTAATTTTTCATGCGAAATTTTCATTTCTTTCATATTGGCTATAGCAACAACTGAGAAAGCTTCATTTATCTCAATGAAGTCCATATCTGATATCTTAAGATTAGCGAGAGCTAGCGCTTTTGGCAATGCTTTGGCAGGAGCCATAGTAAACCATTCGGGAGCCAGTGAAGCATCAGCATAACTTACAATTCTTGCCAATGGTCTCAGGCTAAGTTTTTCCATTTTCTCCTTGCTCATAACTACTACTGCAGAAGCGCCATCATTTAATGTAGATGCATTGGCTGCAGTTACAGTACCATCTTTCTGGAACACTGGAGGTAGTGAAGGTATCTTATCAAAGTTCACATTCTTGTATTCTTCGTCTTCGGCAAAAATTATAGGGTTGCCCTTACGTTGCGGCACCTCAACAGGTATAACTTCTTCTTTAAAGTATCCTTTTTGCCATGCTTCAGCCGAACGTTTGTATGATGAAATTGCGTACGCATCTTGTTCCTGGCGGGTTATTTTAAATTCCTTGGCGCATAATTCACCTGCATTACCCATGTGTAAGTGATTGAATGGGTCGGTAAGGCCGTCATAAACCATACCATCAAGTAAAGTACCATTACCAAGACGGTAACCCTTACGTGCTTTATCCAGGTAATAAGGAGTAAGAGACATACTTTCCATTCCACCAGCCATAATTACATCGGCTTCACCAAGTCTTATGCTTTGTGCGGCAAACATTATCGATTTCATGCCCGAGGCACACACTTTATTTACTGTAGTACCCGGAATAGTATTAGGTATACCAGCTTTAATAGCGGCTTGTGTTACCGGTGCCTGACCTGAACCGGCTTGCAAAACTTGTCCATAAAAAACCTCGTTAACCAATGCAGGGTCAAGGTGTATTCTATCCATAGCAGCTTTAATAGCCGTAGCTCCTAATTGGGGGGCAGGTATATCTGCCAATGTTCCTGCAAAGCTTCCTATAGGTGTTCTTACCGCAGAAACTATATAAACTTCTTTTGACATAAACTTTTGTTTTATAGGGAATTCAAAAGTAATCTTTTTGACTTGACAGGCAATTGGAAATAAAATCTAAATTTGAAAAAATCTCACAGAGATTGCAGTCATAAGTATGGCCAATAAAAAAGTTGTTCCACCTTTAAAACCACCCCCTGCAAAAAAAATTCCCGCAGGCCCGTTTCACTTTAAAGAAAGACGTTTCCACCTCTATTTTACCTTATCGGTAATAGCATTTTGCTTCCTGATTTATGGCAATAGTATTTCTAATGGCTATTCCCTGGATGATGAGTTTGTATTGCATGGCGATTCTGTTGTACAGAAAGGGATTAAAGGCATACCCCGTCTTTTTAAGAACCGTTATGCCTGGGATCAGAAAGGTTCGTATGGATACCGACCTGTGGTAAAAGCATCGTTTGCTGCTGAGTACCAGTTCTTTGGCGTGTCTGCTTCAGCCGGCCATGTTATCAATTTATTAATTTATGCGCTTACAGCAATCGTACTCTTTTACTTTTTGCGAAAAATATTGTACAATCAGGTGAGCGATTACTTTCTATTGTTGGTCCTGGCCTTATTTGTAGCACATCCTATACATTCCGAGGTTGTAGACAGCCTTAAAAACAGGGATACAATGTTTTCCTTTCTCTTTGGAATTCTTTGCACTTATTCTTTTATTCGCTGTTTCGAGACCGATGTAAAATGGAAGCAGGCTTTATGGATATTTTCGGGATGTGCAGCATTTAATATAGGCTACCTGGCTAAGCCCGATATTGTGATATTTGTAGCTATTACTCCACTCGTACTTTTTCTTTTAACGCCTAAGAAAATTTTTCCGGCCATAGCTTCAGTAATATATCTTGCAGCAGGTTCGCTGGTGCGTATAAAAATAGTGAACCATATTTTGCCACATTCCAATTATCACCGCACTTTTTTGTTTTTTGAAAATCCCTTATTAGGAAGTCATTGGTATCAAAGAATTCAACTGGGCTTTTCTTCTTTATGGTTTTATGTAAGTAAACTAATTTTTCCTAAAGATTTGATATCTTATTATGGGTATGATGAGTTTCATCCCTTTCCTAAATGGGCGGATATAGGAGTTATAATGGGTATTATTGTTACAGGTATAATGGTATGGTATATTTATAAAAACCTGAAGGAAAAAGGATTAGTGCTTTTTTCGTTGCTTTTGTTCGCCGGAACTATATTGGTATTTATAAATGTAATAAAGGTGGGTCCCGGTATTGTGGCTGAACGGTTTGCCTTTCTGCCCTCAGTGGGGTTTGTTTTATTGGTAACTATAGGGCTTTTCAACGCTTTTAAAGTATCGTTAACAGCAGAACTCGACCCAAAAAACAACAGGAATCTCATTGCTATAGTAAGTGGAGTGATGTTGCTATATTCGGTTAGGGTAATAGTGCGTAACCCCGATTGGAAATCACATTTGTCAATCTATGAACACGATGCTAAGTTGGCCCCGCGTTCTGCAAAATTACAGTCCTTGCTTGCTGCCGCTTATATTGATGAAATAAAAAAGAATAGGGGTATTACCAGTGAACAGATTGGCAACTATTACCAGTTAGCCGAAAAAGCTTTCCTGGCATCGGTTGATGTTTATCCCCAATATGCTACATCATTGAATAATTTAGGTATGATAGAATACCTGTACTATAAGAATTATAACACTGCCCTTGATTATTTTAAAAAGGCTATTGCGTGCGATAGTATGTACACAGAAGCATGGTTTAATGCAGGGTCGGCATATCGAGAAATGAATAACTTGCCCATGGCAGAGAAGTGTTATTTGAAAACTATTGAAGTGAACCCCAAATATGATATGGCGTATTCTTTTTTATCGCGCATGTACCTGTCACAAGGTAAGTACGACGAAGTGTTAAAACTTAATGAAGATGCCATTGCCAGGGGTTACGCCACCGATGGCATATACGTGAACATAGGAAAAGTGTATTTGCTTAATGGTGATACCGCAACAGGGATAAGTTATTTTAATAAGGCGCTTGGTTACTTTAGTAAGAATGAAAAGCTTTGTGAGTGGCTTGCAAACTACTATACCCACAAAGGAGATACAGCTAAAGCACAGTTGTATTTAGGAATGAAAGAAGCTGCAGAAAATTACACGCAAGAAGCAATAAAGCGACAGTAGGTGGTTGGTTAATTAGCGTATAAACTATACATTTGCTTACTAATTATCTTTTACCATGAAAAAAGGCTTACTATACCTAACCCTGACCTTTGCGGTTTTTATTAGCATCTTTTATTTTCAAAAGGGAACTTCAAAGAAGCTTGGTAAAAGCATTAAAAAAATGAATGTTGGTGAAAATGCTGAAGATTTTTTGAAATGGGATCAACAGAGACTGGCGGACCCTTCAACCGGTAAAATACCTGATAATATAAGAACTTTAGAGTTGGCGTATGCGGCTACGTTACCTACCGATGCTAACCTTACCAGCTATGACCATGCTTTGTCAGCTACCTGGAATATGCGCGGTCCCTGGAATGTTGGTGGAAGGACACGGGCATTTGCTGCTGATGTAAATAACGAAGCTATTTTGCTTGCGGGGACAGCTGCCGGTGGATTGTGGAGAAGCACTGACACAGGGAAAACATGGGCGCTTACTACACCTTTGGCTACAGAGCAGAGTGTTTCTTGCCTTGCCCAGGACACCCGTGCCAAGCATTCAAACGTATGGTATTATGGTTCAGGAGAATGTTATGGCACTTCTGCCAGTGCTGCCGGTGCTTTTTATTTAGGTAATGGTTTATATCGCTCGTTAGATGATGGTAAAACCTGGAACGTACTTAAGGCTACCAATTATAATGGAGTATCTTTTACGAATTTTTGGCAGGCATTATGGAATGTGGCTACAGACCCTTCGGCTCCAGATTCATTGAGTGTGGTATATGCCTGCTCTATAGGTGCAGTCTATCGCTCCTCCGACACGGGTAATACATGGAAAACAGTTTTGGGGGGTAACCTTTCTTCGTATTCCTATTATACTGATGTACAGGTTTCTAAAACAGGGGTTATATATGCCACATTAAGCAGTGATGGCCCTCAAAAAGGAATATGGAGATCGACTGACGGAATTAATTATACAAACATCACTCCACCAGGGTTTCCTTCCAGTTATAATCGTGTGGTGATAGGCATTTCTCCCACTGACCCAAACCAGGTATATTTTTTAGCTAATACAAATGGATCAGGCATGCCCGATACAAATTTCCTGGGGCAGGTAGAATGGGATGCTTTGTGGAAATATAAGTACCTTTCAGGGAGTGGAGATAGTGCCGGTGGTGCATGGTATAACCTTACCGCTAATCTCCCTTCTACCGGAGGATTATTTGATAAATACAACAGCCAGACATCATATGATATGGTTGTCAGATTCCTTCCTACCGATACGTCTACTGTTTTTATAGGCGGCACTGATATCTTTCGTTCAACTACAGGTTTTTTTGATGCCAATCATTCTGCTCATATTGGCGGATATGGGGTAGGTGCAAAATACCCGGCTATTCAGGTTTACCCAGGTCATCACCCCGACCAACATGTACTGTTTTTCTCTAATAACAACCCCTATGTAATGTATTCAGGATGCGATGGCGGACTGTTTAAAACATACAATGATACAGCGGCGAATGTAGCCTGGAAAACACTTGATAGCGGTTATGTAACTACTATGTTCTACACGGTTACTACTCCTCATGACATTTCGGGAAGCTCAATTCTTGTTGGAGGCGCACAGGATAATGATTGTCTTTATGATGACGGTAATTCTCTTACCAGCCTGTGGACAAAACCAATTTTTGGTGATGGCGCTTTTTGTGCTATAGAAAATAAAGCCAGTGTATTTTATTATTCTACTGAAAATGGTAAAATGTTTAAAGCCCAGATGGATACTACAAAGGGCACAGTTACTGCGTTTAACCGTATGGACCCTATTGGGGGGAAGGATTACCAGTTTGTAAACCCTTTTGCCGTTGACCCTAATAATTCTGATATAATGTACCTGGCTGGAGGTAAATATTTATGGAAGAATACCAGCCTGTCTTCTATACCTTATGCTAATATGTACGATTCTATTACTACGGGCTGGGTTCAGTTTCCTGACAGTGTACCCATAGCAACCGCCACTATTTCGGCCGTGGCTGTTTCTTCAGTACCTGCAAATAGAGTCTATTATGGTACGAGTATTCAGAAAATATACCGTATTGACAGCGCGAATACAGGCACTCCCACTGCAAAAGATATTACATATAATAAATTCCCTTCGGCATATATTTCATCTATAGCTGTTGATCCCTTAGATGCCGACAAGGTGTTGATATGTTTCTCAAATTATGGAGTATTTAACCTGTTCTATTCCCAGGATGGAGGCACTACATGGGCTTTTGAAGGTGGTAACCTGCATGGTGCAAATGCCCCATCACTCAGATGGGTGAGTTTTATGCATCCTTCAGGTGGTGGAACTATATACTGGGTGGCTGCCAGTACCGGATTATATGCAACTGACACACTAAAAGGAGCAAGTACCGTATGGGTGCAGCAAGCCTCCAGTACAATTGGAAACTCAGTTTGTAATATGGTTGATATTCGCCCCTCTGACGGGCTGGTTACCGTAGCAACCCATACACATGGAATTTACTCGGCTTATATAACTAATGTTAGCCAGGTAGCAACGGTTCACGACTTATTCATGCCCGCATCGGTACTGCAAATGAAAGTATACCCTAACCCTTCCTCTGGCCTCTCATCAGCTAGTTTTATGCTTAAAGAGGAAAGTAATGTTGAGATGAAAATTTATAATATAGAAGGTAAGCTGGTGAAGGAAATACCATGTGGTCATATTTCCACAGGGCAGCATATCATTCCGGTAGACGGCGCCGGATTAAGCAGTGGTATATATTTTTGCGAATTGCAGGCGGGTGAATTAAGTGAAACAACGCGCCTTGTAATTGTTAAATAACGTTTAAACGAAGCTGCTAATTCCCAGTCTCATATAAAATGTAGATTTGAGATGTGGATATTAGAAAAATAACAATATTACCTATTTACGGCAGTACCTTTAACCATGAAGCAAACAGCCTTAATGTTTATAGGAATGAATCTGTCATTATTGGTTCTGCCAAAGTTGAATTGTTATCATCTTATTACTTGGTGAACTTTATGGATATAAAAGTGCAGTAGTTTTGTGTGAATAATGAAAGGAGACGGCGATTATAATCAACCTAAGGCAAGCAATAGCTTTCTACTATTACCAGCAATTTTTTTTATTGTCATTTTTATGGTGTCCTGCAACTCTACTAAGCGTGTAGAATCGGGCCAATATCTACTTGCCAATAATGGAATTTTATACAGGCCGCTTGAACAGAATAAGGAAGGTAAGAACAACATACTGAATAATAAGATAACTGAAATTCCGGGTAGTGAAATAGCCAAGCTGGCAGAACCTCCGGAACTTTCGGTGTCGCAATTATCATCTTACATAAAACAAAAGCCTAATACAAAGATCCTGGGTTTGATTCCACTACACCTTTATGAATATAATCTTCCCGACCCGGAAAGAACAAAAGAAAGAAGGGTTATAAAGAATAACCGCATTGATGAAAAGAATAAAAAAATTGAAGAGGAGAATAAATTAAGAGCAGAGAAAGGCAAGAACCCAAAACCATATAAATCAAAAGACCCAAAGGCCTTTAGCGGTGAATGGCTGATGAATGTGGGTGAACCACCTGTAATTCTCGATTCAGGGTTAATGGGGGCTTCGGTAGATCAATTAACAAAGTACTTACATACAAAAGGATATTTTGATGGAAAAGTTTCTGATTCCGTGCATACGCAAGGAAAGAAAGCAGACATATTCTACATAATCAGGTCAGGGAAGTCCTATAAAATAGTAAACGTCAAATATAGCCTTGATGATTCAGCACTTGGCCCATTGGTTTATAAAGATACTGTGCATTCGCTAATAAACAAGGGGGATAATTACGATGAGGATGTATTGAAAAGTGAAAGGGAGAGGATTACTAAAGTTCTAAAGGAAGATGGTTATTACGCTTTTTCGAAAGAGTATATAAACTATGAAGTGGATACAAACAGAACTACCAAGGAAGTAACAATTACCGTTGACATAAAAAAATACGCTTATCTTGATCCACAAAAGCCCGATTCAGTAATAGAGACATTCCACCGGCAGTACTATATAAACAACGTAATTGTTCAAATGGACTATAACCCAAATGTACCTGATTATAGTCCTACGGATACGGTTAAAGATAAAGATTATTGCATAGTAAGCCCACAGGGAAGGATGTCATTCTTTCCAAAGATATTGTTGAGTAAAATACTCATTAAACCGCATGAATTATTCAAGATATCTAACTTAGAGAATACATATGCAGGGCTTACGCAGATGAAGGAATTTCGCTATATAAATATCAAATGGATACAATTAAAAGATTCTTCAAAACTTGATTGTTATATTCAATTAATGCCTAATACAATGCAGTCGTTTAATGCTGAAATTGTTGGCGATTATTCCGGCGCATGGGGCGCGCAGCTTGACGGTAGTTACCAGAATATAGACCTGTTTAAAGGGGCAGAAGTTTTGCAATTGAAACTGAAATATTCATGGCAGGCACAAACCTTGCTTACCAATGAAACACCTCAGGCAGGTATAATAACAAAAAGCTTCTTATTCAATACACAGGATATTGGCCCCGAATTAAGCCTGACAATTCCAAGGCCATTATTTCCATTTGAAATTGTTCATATAAACCCTGCAGTAGCCACTCCGCAAACGGCTTTTAAAGTTTCATACGACTACCAGGTGCAGCCAGATTACCAAAGGGATATATTGACATTAGGTTATAGCTACGATTGGAACCTGAGTAAGGTTGTTCATTCAGGAGTTACATTATTTGAAGAGAATTTTGTAAATGCAACAACATCGCCGATATTCCAGGATGCATTAAAGGCCACAAACAATTTTTTCCTGGAAAATAGCTTTAATACGCATGCTATTACCGACTTCAGGTATACGTTTATTTTTAATAACCAGGCACTCACCAAGCGCAAGAATCTCGATTATATTAAGGTGGATTTAGAGGCTTCAGGATTATTAATACATGAACTGGATCAGGTAATAAAGTCTGAGGATGTATTATTAGGCATCCCATATTCACATTATATAAAATCAGATATAGATTTCAGAGACTATTTTGTTTTATCGAAGGATGATAAACTTGCTTTCAGGTTTATTGCAGGAGCAGGTGTTCCGTTGCTCGATAACCAGGGGCAGCAATTGCCCTTTGACAGAAGTTTTTGGGCGGGTGGCTCCAATGATATAAGAGCATGGGCAGCCCGTACGTTGGGCCCGGGGAGTAATAATCAATTCCTTTCAGTGGAACAGATTGGTGACATTAAATTGGAAGGTAATATAGAGTATAGGGTGAACCTGATAAAATTCTTTGGCCTTGCAGGCTTCATTGATGCAGGAAATGTGTGGCTTATGAATAAAAACCCTAGCATACCCCACGGAGAGTTTGAGTGGGGTGGTTCCTATGCTTTTTATAACCAGATTGCTGTGGGTACCGGAATAGGTTTCAGGTTCGATTTTACTTATTTTCTCTTCCGTTTAGACTTAGGAGTGCCTTTAATCGACCCTTCCATAACACCAGAATGGTCGAAGACTGATTTCAGGGAAACCGCCCAACTAAAACGCCTTACATTTAACTACGGAATCGGGTTCCCATTCTAATTAATATGGAAATGGTTAATAAATTTAACATTTCAGCGTTATACTATTTTCTGCTTTAAATTGAAAAAGAGATTTACCATACTGTGTCTTGTGTTTGTGTGCATTTATAATATGTATGGACAGAAAAGATTTTCCCTGAAAATAATAAGCAAGGATTCTACAGCCAACAAAGAGTTCAGCATGCCTGATTACCAAACGAAATTTGATGTGACTGCCGATAGGACGAAAGAACTTCAACGTGTATTATTGGCCTTATACAGTAATGCATACTTATCAGCTTCAATTGATAGTCTTGTGTCTGACTCTACCGTGTTAAAAGCCTATCTGCACCAAGGAGCGCAATACCAGTGGGCGAATTTAAGAAAGGGTAATGTAGATGAAGGTCTGTTGAGCCAGTTGGGATATAGTGAGAAATTATATAGGAAAGCTCCGTTTTATTATAAAGATGTGTCTAAGCTGATGGATAAGATCCTCACTTTTTATGAAGGACATGGCTATCCTTTTGCACAAGTGAAACTGGATAGCATTAAAATGAAAGGGAACGAAATTTCAGCTTCATTATTCCTTGCAAAAAAAAGACTTGAAAAAATAGATAGTATTGTAGTGAAGGGCGACCTGAAGCTTTCCTCACGTTACTTATACGGTTACCTGGGAATAAAACCCGGTGATTTTTACGATGAATCGAAAATAAAAGCAGCCAGTGCAAGATTAAGAGCGTTGCCATTTGTTAGCGAAGCCAAGCCATTGCAGGTAATATTTGTGGAAGATAAGGTGAGGATATATTTCTTTCTGGGAAAAAAATCTGCTAACCAGTTCAATGGGATAATAGGAATATTACCGAATACTTCCGGTGTTATAAATATTACCGGAGATGTCAGTCTGCAGTTACAAAATTCTTTCCATCATGCCGAAGAAATTGGTTTTCACTGGCAGCATATACAAGCGCAGACAGAAGACCTGACTCTACATTTCAGTTATCCTTACCTGTTAAATACCCCAATAGGCTTCGATAATGATTTTAAGCTGTACAAACAAGATACCACCTATTTACAAACCGATGAAAAGGTTGGGCTAAAATACATGCTTATAGGGGGTAATTACTGGAAAGTATTTTACGAGAATATTACATCAAGTTTACTATCTACATCGGTTTTACAGTATTCTACATCAGGCTTGCCTTCCTATGCCGATGTTACAACACAGCTTTATGGAATAGAATACAAATACACGGCACTTGATTATATATACAACCCAAGGAAAGGATTTGAAATACTGGTAAGCGCAGCAGCCGGTACAAAACAAATTCATCAGAATCCAAAGCTTAACCCGCTTATATATGATGGTTTACAACTCAATTCTGATGAGTACAGGGCAAATATAAACGCGGCTTACTATATACCTATAATGAACAGGAGCACTATTGAGTTTGCACTAAAGGGTGGATACCTGAATGCGCCGTCGTTGCTACTTAATGACCTTTATAGAATAGGGGGATTTTCTACTATCAGAGGCCTTGATGAGCAACTTATTTATGCAAATGAATATTCCATTGGAACTATAGAGTACCACTATCTGCTTGAGCAAAATTCATTCCTGTTTTTATTTTTTGACCAGGGCTGGTACCAGCAAAACATAGCTGGTGATGCCGCGGTGCGAGACATTCCGTTTGGGTTTGGCGCCGGTATGGATTTTCAGACCAAGGCGGGTATATTTTCACTTGCCTATGCCTTAGGCAGGGAATTTAACAACCCCATCAGTTTTAAGGATGGGAAAATAAGTTTTGGGCTTATAAATAATTTCTAGAAAAGCTTAGTGATGGCTGGAGCCTTCACTTTCGTGGCCCTTTTCAGCATCATCCTTTATAAGAAAATAGATGCCTGCAAGAATTCCGATACCTGAGAAAAGGACGCCAAATGTGCTTGCAACATGCCCGAAAGCATTGACATCAAGAACTGCAAAACGGAATGGCAGTAAATAAGTTACCAGCAGAATTACGAATGCTATCATGTGGCTCTTTTTCATATCAGGTAATATTAGTTTTTACGTTGGACAAATATAAAAAAAATAACTATGAACAAATAACTACGGCTATTAATTCGTTTTGCTTCCGAAATGCTTTTGAACCAGACTCATGAATTCCTTATGGATGTGCCCGTTAGAAGCTACAATAGATTTACCGAAGATATAATCATTCTCGTTATAGAAATCTGAGAGATATCCTTCTGCCTCCTTTGCAATTAATGCTCCGGCAGCTACATCCCAGGGCTTAAGGCCATATTCGTAAAAAGCTTCAAATCGTCCGCATGCTACATAGCAAAGGTCAACTGAGGCCGAACCAATTCGGCGTAGGCCTTGAGTACAGGTCATAAGATCTTTGAAAAGGCTCATATAATTCTCATGTAACTTAAAATCGTTGTATGGGAACCCTGTAGCTATCAATGAATTTCCAAGCTTCTGTTGCTCTGATACATGTATTTTCTTTCCGTTCTTTTTTGCACCATCACCTTTTATAGCACTAAAACATTCTTTGAGGTTTAATTCATTCACTACTCCAAGTAAGGGTTCTTTATTTTGCACTAAGGCAATGCTTATGGCAAAGCAAGGTAATTTGTGAATAAAATTTGTGGTGCCGTCAAGTGGGTCAATTATCCATGTGTATTCCTTCTTTTCGGTTTCCCCGCCTTCTTCTGCAATTATGCCGCTACGGGGAAGTATTTTGTTTAAGCCTTCTACAAGTTTTTTTTCAGAACCTTTATCTACATACGTAACCAGGTCGTTAAACCCTTTTTTCTCAATGTCTGAACTGGTGAATTTCTCCTGCTCAGTCATTATAAAATGACCGACCTCATGAGTTAGTTCAATTACCTGGTTGCAAAGGTCAGGAAGTTGCAGGCTGTTCATGCGCTTTCTTTCTGAAATAATAAATGCCGAAAAGCCCTAATAAGAAAAACAGTGGAGCAATTATCTGCGCTTGCGTAACCTGCATACCGAAAATAGTATACTTAATATTAACCCTTATCAATTCAATAAAAAAACGTTCTACGCCATTCATCATCAGGTAAATGCAAAATAATATGCCGGGTATTTTTATTTTCTTTCTTATTCCCCATAAAATAAAGAAGAGAATAGCGCAAAAGAAAGTTTCGTAGAATGGGGTAGGGAAGACAGGCACTTCCAATACACTGCAATGTATATCGGCACAACCTATAATAGGCACACCTTTATCAATTACATTATGCGGGTAATTGAATGCCCACATCCAATCAGGTAAAAAACTCATCCACCCTGGTTTGGGTGAGGAATTAGCTATTCCCCAATCTCCGTCACCCGATAACTGGCAACCGATACGGCCTATAGAATAACCTATCATCATGGCGGGAGCAGCAGCATCCATAACTGGCAACAAGGGCAGGCCTTTTTTCTTTATGTAATAAAGTATGGCAATACTTCCGACTATTAACCCTCCGTAAACAGTAAGGCCGCTGAAAGACAACAGGCTTTGAATGGGATGCTGGAAAAATTCCTGGTAGTTCTCCAGACCGTCGAATAATTTGGCCCCTGCAAGCCCTGCACCTGCTGCCAGCAGAGTAACATTGCCAGTCAATTGAAAAGGGTGAACCTCTTCATCTACTAATTCAGGTTCGGGAAGTTTATGTTTTTCTTTATCGCGATATTTCAGGAAAGTGTAGATAGCGCCTGCCGCAATGACTACAAAAATGTTAATGCCTTTTCTTGATAATAGTAAGCTTTGTGGATCATCGCCAAAAGTTGACTGGTTTTGAAAAATGTATATCAGCTTACAAATTATTAATCCACCAAAAGCCCCTATTATAAAAGCCTCGATAAGTTCCGCCACGCTTGCTTTTTCTCCGCGTTTAACTTTTTGAGTGAAAGGATGCAACAGCCCGTCTTTCTCTTTTCGCTTTAATTCTTTAGAGAATATATAGCTGGCTGTTAAGTACGCAACAGCTACCATGCAGCCAAACATCTGGAATATTTTCAGCGGTGCAAAATGAATTCCGAAGAGGTCGGCGAATAAGTAATATAGAGATGGGTACATATATCAGTATGATGCTGAAAGCGTAGATTCTGTAATTTCTTTAAAAATATCAATTATTTCTATGGCAACGGTTCCGTCAGTATTTATACCTTTCAGCAATACTCTTGCTTTTTGGTAAGCCAGTTCAGGGCTCAGTTCCGTGCGCACTTTAATGTAATTATCAGTATAGCCATAAAGCAGCCCTTCTTTCTTATTCCCCGATTCAAACAATACAATCCGTTCTGTTCCTATATGCTGCTCATAAAAGTGGTGCAATTTCTTCTCCGATAATATTTGCAGCATTCGGTTTCTTTTCCTGCGTATATCTTTGGGCACTATATTATTGTCCTCTGCTGCCAGTGTATTGGACCGTTCAGAATAAGTAAATACGTGCAAGTAAGAAATATCAAGTTCATTCAGGAATTTGTATGTTTCGTTAAAGTGCTCATCCGTTTCACCGGGGAAACCTGTTATAACATCAACACCTATACAACAATGCGGCATAAGCGATTTTATATGAGCAACCCTTTCACTATATAAGTCGCTGAGGTAGCGGCGGCGCATTTTCTTTAAAATATCATCAGACCCTGATTGCAGAGGAATATGAAAATGCGGAACAAATTTTTGTGAACCGGCAACATGCTCTATAATTTCATTCTTCAGCAGGTTAGGCTCAATCGACGAAATGCGGAATCGCAGATTGTTTTCAGTGTTTTCAATTGCTTTAATAAGCTCATAAAAATCTTCTTTATCCTCCTTTTGGGGAGCCGAGTGGGCTCCAAAATCGCCAAGGTTAACCCCTGTAAGTACAATTTCCTTAATACCTTTCAGGGCAATTTCATTTATATCTTTAATTACGTTTTCAATGGTGTTGCTCCGGCTCTTTCCCCTTGCCAACGGAATAGTGCAATAAGAACAATTATAATCGCAGCCATCCTGCACTTTTAAAAAACTCCGGGTTCTATCGCCCGAAGAATATGCAGCATGGAAGTTTAAAGGCTGTTCTATTTCGCAGGAATGTATTTCTGTTTGAGTTTTCTTATCAAGGTCTTTCAAATAGGCTGCAATATTGAATTTTTCTGAAGCGCCCAAAACAAGGTCCACACCCTCTATTTTTGATATTTCTTCGGGTTTTAACTGCGCATAACAACCTATAACAGCAATAAATGCGCCAGGTGATTGGTTAAGTACATTGCGCACGATCAGCCTGCATTCTTTATCGGCCTCATTGGTTACCGAACAGGTATTAATAATATATACATCAGCCTGTTCCTTAAATGCAACTTTATTGAATCCTTCTTCGGCCAGTTTTTTAGCAATAGCCGATGACTCAGAATAGTTGAGTTTGCAGCCAAGGGTATGTATGGCGAATGTAGGGGCTTTATCCATATAACAAAAGTAGCTATTTGGTTGTAATGGCAAATTGATATTAAGTTTTAGTTAAATAACAGCTTCAAAAAAGATGTAAACAGGTGGTTAGTAAAATCACACACTCCACTATTACTTTCCTTATATCTTCGCAGTTAAATATTCATTGTATATGCATAGAAAAATAATTACTTGTATTGTTATTTCTTCTCTTGTTTTTATAAGTTCCTGCGACCATCTTAAGTTCAATAAGGTTGAGAATGTATTTCGCTATAACGAAATAGGTGATGTTACTTCGCTTGACCCTGCTTCAGCGCGTAGTTTTGAAAATATATGGATTGACGACCAGATATATAATGGCCTTGTACAAATGGATTCTGCGTTTAAAATATGTCCTTCCATTGCTAAAGCATGGGAGATTACCGACGACGGCAAACATTATATATTTCACCTGAGAAATGACGTATATTTCCAGGATGATTCTGTTTTCCCCGGTGGAAAGGGCAGGAAGGTTGTTGCATCTGATTTTGTGCACAGCTTTTTCCGACTTTTCGATGCGAGAATTTCTGATGCTACCACACTTCTGACTGACGTTGACAGGGTGTTTTCAGGCACTTTTCAGGGTTTCCAGGCACCTAATGATTCCACCTTTGTTATTTATTTAAAAAGGCCGTACGCTCCGTTCATGAATATCCTAACCATGAAATATTTTTCTGTTGTACCATTTGAGGCAATAGATAAATATGGCCAGGATTTTGGTGAGCACCCTGTGGGTACAGGTCCATTCAGGTTAAAGAAATGGGATCATGGCAACAGGATCATATTAAGCCGTAACGATCATTATTTTGAAAAAGATGCAGATGGGAATTCTCTCCCTTACCTGGATGGAGTGATGGTATCCTGTATAAAGGATATGGAAACATCTTTCCTTGAATTTGTAGATGGTAACCTTGATATGGTTTCGGGCTTTAACGCTATAAACCCAAGGCAGGTATTTACTTCGAACAGTGAATTAAGGCAGGAATTCAGAGATAAATTTTATTTACAACGCATGTCATTTATTAAGACAGATTACCTTGGATTTATGATTGACCCCAAGCGCATGGATGAAAAAGTACCGATTTACATGAAAACGTTGCGCCAGGCAATTAACTATGCAATTAACAGGGAAGAATTGGTGAGGTTTTTGCGCTATGGTGTTGGTATTCCCGCTACAAAAGGTTTTGTGCCTCCATTCCTTCCGGGAAACAAAGATCCCTATATGGATGGTTATACGTATGACCCGGACAGAGCTACTGAGCTTCTGGCACAGGCTGGCTTCCCAAATGGTAAAGGGTTGCCCGACATATCGTTATTTGTTACCAGTGAAACAGGGCCTGTTGCTGCAGCCATTCAGTCTCAGTTGGCCAGGGTGGGTATTAAGCTAAATATACATACTGAACAACCTGCTGTGCTGGCAGAATGTGTTGTTAGCGGCCAATGTTACTTCTTTAAAAAATCGTGGGTGGGTGATTACCCTGATGCAGAGAATTTCCTTTCCTTGTTCTATACTAAAAATTTTTCTCCTGAAGGTGTGAACTATTTCCATTATTCCGATCCAAGATTTGATTCATTATACGAGCATTCTATAACTGAGACTAACGATACTATTCGTTATGCTGAATACCGCACTATGGATAGAATGATAACAGAAGCTGCTCCGGTGGTGCCTCTCTTTTATGACGAGGTTATAAGATTAGTAAATAAGCACGTTACGGGCTTACCTATTGACTCGCGGAACTCGCTCGATTTGAGAAAGGTGAAGAAAAGCTAAGGCTAATTTTCAGGCCATAATTTTAACAACTTGCAATAGTGCAAATAAACTGCACTTTTAACGTAATAATTGCATTTTTTGTGCAATCAATGTTAATGATGTTTCTAATTATCAGTGGCTTATTATTTTTGCAAAAGTGTTTAGTGAAGTATTCGCCTTGGCGCAACTGGAAATCAGATAGTTAGCTTTCCTAAACATTTATATCCGGTAAAATAGCGTTGACAAGGTTTTTTTGCCACGAATTGCCGAATTAATTTCACATAAAGCCCGCAAAAGGCAATTTAAAATTTGGTAAAAGTGCCAAGCCCGAAGGGCTCACAAGTTCCTTAAAAAAACATTGGGTTTACAAGTAAAGAATGGCAAAACAATACCCCTATAGATTCTTTACAAATTTTCAACACAGAGCTCACGGAGTAGCACAGAGTTACACTGAGACATTACCTCAATCTTAGCCTTAACCTCAATAGAATTTCAAAGAACTAATGCAAAGTTCCCTCTTTGGAATACCTAAAGCGACAGGAAACGGTGAGAGTTTTCAACTACCCTGTTTTTCATAATTCTAGGCAATACGACTGATTTGAGAAAGGTGCTAGGTTACCTACCTCTTTAAAATCACAATTTTTTTCACTGCAATACCGTCATTGGTAAAAATTCTGAGAGAATATATGCCGTCGGCCAAGTATTCTAGGTCAAGCAATTGTTTTGATACGCCCGTTTGTTGACTCACAAATTCTTTATTGTAAATAATTCTGCCAAAAGCATCAATTACTGAAAGGTTTACATTTTGAGCCTTTGTCAAATTGTAACTTACACTGAATAATCCATTTGAAGGGTTGGGGCTTACTGTAAGGGAACTAATCACAGGGCTTATTTCTTCAATACCGCTTGGTTTATGAGGTATACCTCCGTTTGAAAAAGAGGCTGTAGTATTTGGAATTATTTCGTGCGGGGAAGTGTGTCTATGAGTCGGTACACAACTTCCTGCAGGGTTTTCTGCCTCAACTAAATAAATTGAACCGGGTGGAGGTGAAACATCTACATAATACAAAGTACCTGATGAAACAGAATCTATTAATGTTAGAGCTCCGAAAGCAGGCCCTCTATAGATTTTATAAACAGTTGTAGTAAATCCAATATATGGGGTCCAGGAAAGGCTGTCTTTTCCGCTTCCGATTAGAACCTGCAGGAATATGCTATTGTTCGCCAGGCTTAATGCCGATTCCCCACAGGAATCGACGGTGGAAATTTTATAACTATAAGATTGAGTTGAAGGATTTACCGCCGTGTCAATATATTCGCTTAATGCTGTATCAGGCACAGATGCAATTTTTAGCCATCCTGAACTTATTAATCGATAAACATTAAATGACCCATTGGGAGGTGAATTGTTTCTTCCCCATACTATTACATTTTTGTTTATTGCTGTATCTGTTGTAACAATGCAAATCTGCTGGTTATAGGAATTGCATGTTACATTCACTACAACGGTATCAGTCAGAATCCCGCAAGGAGTAATAGCAGTTAGTGTATAAGTTGTTGTAACAGCGGGGTGAACATAAGTATTTGCCGAATCGGGGTTTGTAACAGTAGCTGCCGGTGCCCATGAATACTTAAAATGAGATAAAGTATCTGTATAAGTAATAATAAAAGCGCTGTCTCCGGGTGCTATTGTCGGACTATATGTCCATAAAGTAATATAATGTGTGCCAGGGTATACATATTCAATGTCTGAAGACGAGCATCCAAATGAATCAGTTACAGTAACGTAATAACTACCTTGTACAAGTCCGGAAATACCTGAGGTTGTTTGCCCTGTGCTCCATAAATAGGTATATGGCTTAGGGCCATCAGTTGCGTAAGCAACTGCGGAACCCGAATCACCTGCACAGTAATATGGTGAAGTGAACATATTAACTGATAAAGCACCACAACCAATAGAAACTGTTATAGTATCTGTTAGGGAACCGCATGAGGTATTAACAGTAATAGTATAAGTTGTTGTGACTTTGGGATGCACTTCAGTATATGGCGAATGAGGATTGGTAACTGACGCAGCAGGTGCCCAGGAATATGTAAGAGTTGTATCATTAAATGGCCCTATTGACGAACTACTCGAGTCCGCAACGTCCACCCATAAATATACACTATCACCCGGTTCAATAGTGTAATTAGGTGCTGGAGGCCAAAGAATTAAATGAACACTATCGGCAATAATAGCGGAATAAGAAGTTGCCTTACAGCCATATGAATCAGTTACGATGCATGAGTAACTTCCGCCTGTTAAATTGTTAATTGTTGATGTGGTCTGACCTGTGTTCCAGAGGTAGGAATACGGTGGTGTTCCTCCGCCAATTTGCAATCCAGCACTACCTTCATTAGCTGGGCAAATATATGCCATCGCTGTTGTGTAGGCATACAGTGAACATCCCATATCAACACTTACAGTATCAGTCCAAACGCCACAAGAATTATTTACAGTAACTGTATATGTAGTATTTGTTGTGGGGTGAACCCATACATTTGTAAGGTCAGGGTTAGTAATAGATGATGCAGGTGCCCAGGAATATATATAAGGGTAATCCGGGTCACCAGCCCATGCCCAAATTGTAGTACTATCACCTGGTTCTATTGTTTGTGCAGTTGAAATATAGGTTTGGGCAATTGTTACAGTTGTAGAATCAGTAACAGTGCATCCCAGAGAGTCTGTTGCCATTACCTTATAGTTTCCGGGATTTAGTCCTGCAATAGTTGAGGTTGTTTCCCCATCACTCCATAAATAGGTATAAGGCAAAACACCATTATATATATTTTCCGTTGCTTTACCGGCATCAGTTGAACAATAATAGGATGTTGAATTTATATAACCTCCAAGTGAACACCCTATATGAACGGTTACCGTATCAGTGAGTATGCCACAGGAGGTATTAACAGTAACAGTATATGTAGTTGTAGTTTTTGGATTTGCAGGTGTATTTGCAGCGGTTGGATATAATACACTTGATGCCGGCGCCCATGAAATACTATAAACTGGTACGGAATTAAATGTTGCAGAATCGTAAGCCTGAACATTTAATGTGGCTCGTTCTCCAGGTTCTATTGTTGGAGATGTACCATATACTTGAATTTTACAAACAGTTTTACCATGCGCCCTTTTATAGTGATGCTTGTTTTGACCGGAACTTTGAAAAGTAATAAGAACAGATAACAGTATTAACGCAATTCTGAACTTCATGGTGGAGTGATTTTAATTTAACTATTCAAATATAGCAATTGAAACTCTATCTTCAAATCTTAGGCAACTTATCTTTAATCTCTTCATCACTAACACGTCGAAAAAGTAAAAAGGTTGGGTAGCTGTATAAAACAGAAACCCCAGCCATTGGCCGGGGTTTCTGTTTTAAAAGTTTTGCTTTTATGCTTTCACCAAAGACATGTTCTTAATTATCTCAGTACCAAACTCAGAGCATTTGAGCAGGGTTGCGCCTTGCATTAATCTTTCAAAGTCGTAGGTAACCCGTTTAGCAGCAATTGATCTTTCCATGCCCTGGTAAATAAGCTCGGCAGCTTCCAGCCAGCCTAAATGTTCAAGCATCATAGCCCCTGAAAGTATCACAGAACCCGGGTTTACTTTGTCGAGATCGGCATATTTAGGAGCAGTACCATGGGTAGCTTCAAAAATAGCGTGGCCCGTTAGATAGTTGATGTTTGCGCCCGGAGCAATACCTATACCGCCCACCTGCGCGGCAAGAGCGTCAGATAAATAATCGCCGTTCAGGTTAAGTGTTGCAATTACTTCAAAGTCTTCGGGCCTGGTAAGCACCTGTTGCAGGGTAATATCTGCTATAGAATCTTTTAATAATATTTTGCCTGAAGCAAGTGCAGCTTTTTGTTCTGCATTGGCAGCTTCTTCGCCTTTTTCTTTCTTGGTCTTCTCCCATTGCATCCAGGAATAAACTTTATCGCCAAACCCGGCAGCAATAGAATATCCCCAATCGCGGAAAGCGCCTTCGGTAAACTTCATAATGTTTCCTTTGTGAACGAGGGTCACCGATTTGCGTTTGTGCTTGATGGCATATTCAATAGCCGCATATATTAAACGTACGCTTCCGGCACGGCTAACGGGTTTAATTCCCAAACCAACCAATACATCCGAAGGCCTGTCAACTCCTGATTCCTTATACCAGGCGGCATTTTTTTCGGCTGTTCCAAAACGTATTTTAGCAAAGTCTTTCGGGAATTCTTTGGCAATAAAATCTAAAACCTTTTGCGCTTCAGGACTACCCGGCGCATATTCAATACCTGCGTAAATATCTTCTGTATTTTCACGGAAAATAACCATATCAACCGCTCCGGGGTTCTTAACCGGTGAAGGTACTCCTTCAAACCACCTAACGGGGCGAAGGCAAACGTACAGGTCAAGTATCTGGCGAAGGGCAACGTTAAGTGAACGGATACCACCACCTACAGGAGTTGTAAGAGGGCCTTTAATACCTACCATGTATTCTTTAAATGCAGCAAGTGTTTCATCTGGAAGCCAGTTACCTGTTTGCTTGAATGCCTTTTCACCGGCAAGCACTTCTTTCCATACTATCTGTTTTTTGCCATTGTATGCGTTCTTTACGGCCGCGTCAATTACGCGAACCGAAGCGCGCCAGATATCTGGTCCCGTACCGTCACCTTCAATAAAAGGAATAATAGGGCTGTCTGGTACATTGAGTTGTCCGTTTGTTAATGTGATTTTTTGTCCGTTCATAGCTTGTTATATATAGATTATTAATTTGAAATTCTAAAGTAAGCAATATATTATGTTATTAGTCAATGCCAAGGTCGAGTTGGTCTTTAAGCTTCTCCACCACAGGATTTTTTTCTTTCATGTGCATGAATTTTTCCTGCGTAGTGTAGGGCTTACGTTGGGTTTCTGTTTTTGATATGTTGATTACAAGTTGCAAGGCCGGGTGTTTTAGTTGTGTTCTCAAATAATCCAACAGGTTGGTACGGTCTTCCTCTATACTTTGTTGCTGAACGGAACTCGGTACAACCACATCTACCACTGAAGGGTTTTCAGCCGATTTTCTTGGGGTGATTTGTCCTAATATACTGCACAGGCTTATTTTCTTTGTTTTGTTTAACTCTATGTAACCTGCCCATACTTTTTGAATGCCTTCATCAGTCAATGGTTCCCCCACATCACCATTTTTTGCTGCTTCCTGTGCCGCTTTCTCTTTAGGAGTTTCACCCATTAATTTATTAAGAGATGGCATATTCATTTTCTTGGGAGCAGCCTGGGGAGGTGTTTCCGGCTTATATTCTTGTTTAGGTTCTGCAACCTTCGGTGCCGCAGGAGTTACTTTTGGCGCTACGGGAGTAGGTACTGCCTGTACTGGCCTTGGAGCTTGCGTGGTTGAAGTCGGTTGTGCCGTTGCAGGGGCAGCTTTACCGGTTGCCAGGTGGCAAAGCCTCATCAAGGTTAATTCTACTAATAAACGTTGATTAACGGATGTCTTATAAGTAACATCAGCCTGGTTCAAAATGTTTAACCCGCCGAATAAAAATGTTTCAGGATATTGAGCAGCCTGCCACACGTATTTTTCTTTCAGTTGCCCGCCTTTTTCAAGTAACACGGAAGTAGCAGGATTCTTTGCTACCACCAGGTTCCTGAAATGTTCACCCATACCACCTATAAACAGGTGTCCATCAAATCCATTATTCAGAATTTCATCAAAAATCAATAGGGCAGTAGGGGCATCTCCCTGCAATATGGCGTCGGTAACTCTGAAATAGTAATCATAATCAAGAATATTCAGGTTATCAATCACTTTTTTATAGGTAAGGTCCTTACCTGCGAAGCTCACCATCTGGTCGAAGATAGAAAGCGAATCGCGCATCGAACCATCGCCTTTTTCGGCTATAATATGCAGTGCTTCAGGCGCAGCGGTAACACCTTCCTGAGACGCTATGTAAGATAAATGCTCAGTAACATCTTTTAACTGAATGCGCTTAAAATCAAATATCTGGCAACGTGAAAGTATAGTGGGTATAATCTTATGCTTTTCGGTCGTTGCCAATATAAAAATAGCGTGTGCAGGTGGCTCTTCCAGTGTTTTAAGGAAGGCGTTAAAAGCAGCCTGCGACAACATGTGCACCTCGTCTATTATATAGACTTTGTATTTACCAAGTTGTGGAGCAAATCTCACTTGTTCAATAAGTCCCCTTATATCGTCAACCGAGTTGTTTGAAGCGGCGTCTAATTCATGTATGTTAAGCGAGCGACCCTCGTTGAAGCTTTTGCATGATTCACATTCGTTACAAGCTTCTGTTTCAGGTCCAAGGTTAAGGCAATTAATGGTTTTGGCTAATATACGGGCACAACTTGTTTTTCCGACACCCCGTTGCCCGCAAAACAAAAAAGTTTGCGCCAGGTGATGGTTAGCTATTGCGTTCTTTAATGTGTTTACTATAGCCCTTTGACCTATAACACTTTTAAATGTCGATGGACGGTATTTCCGTGCTGATACTACAAAGTCTTCCATTTAATAATGATAAAATTCAAATATAAGAACATTTGAGCATAAATAATAAGCTACCAGGCACAAGTCTCCGGTTAAATTCTTATCCCTATTATGCACACATCATCTATTTGGCCAAAGTTACCTTTCCAATCGTTAAAATTCTGTTCAAGTAAAGCTTTTTGCTCAGTCATGGGCTTGTTGCCGATGTTTACAATCAGTTCACGCAAGCGGCTTTGGAGGAATTTTTTTTCCTTTGGCCCTCCAAACTGGTCGGCATACCCATCGCTGAACATATAAATGCAATCTCCTTTTTGAAGTTTGGTTTCATGTAATTTGAATGGCTTTATTTCTCCTCCGCTTATGCCAATAGGCATTTTGTCAGGCTTGAACTCAATTAATTCCCCGTTACGGAATATCCATAATGCATTATTTGCGCAGGCAGCCATTAAATTTTGTTTGCCGAAATCAATGGCACAAAGAGTTGCATCCATACCATCCTTTGTGTCACTGGTATCATCAGGGTTCAGTACTTCTACAACATGATTGCGGACTTCATTAAATACTTCGTTAGGCTTTACAAATCCCTTTTCGGTGACCGATTGTTGCAGAAAAGTTATATTCAATAACGACATAAAAGCCCCGGGGACACCATGGCCTGTACAATCGCAGCAGGCGACGTAAAAAAGCCCTTTGTGTTCCAAGGCCCAGTAGAAGTCACCACTTACAATATCTTTGGGTTTAAACAAGATGAAGTATTCTTTCAGGTGTGCATCCAGGTATTTATCGCTTGTAAGCAGTGCGTTCTGAATTCTGCTCGCATATTGAATACTATCGGTAAGGTCCTTATGTCTTTCTTCTAAAAGTTTTTTAGCATCGCCAAGCTGCCCGAATGCTATGTCTATTTTTCCCTTTTGTTCTTCAATAATATTCTTTTGCCTGTTTGTTATCCTTAATCTGTTTACAATAAATACCAGGAAGGCAATTAACAATAATACCCCGGCAGTGCCTATATATATTACCCATAACTGCTGCTTTTGTTTAACCTCTTCAATAGCTTTTTCTTTCTGACGCCTTACTTCTTCCAGCGCCTGTTGCTTTTCATAGGCATACTTCACTTCTTCGCGCCCAATAGCCTTTTGTTTTTCTTCGTTGAAAACACTGTCCTTATTTGCCATGGCCAGTTTATAGTATTGCAACGCACTGTCCTTGTTCCCGAGTTTATCGTAGCAATCGGAAATACTTACAAGCACAACATAATATGCTTTCAAGGTGTTTATTTTTTTGTAAACCGATGCAGCCGTGTAGTAAAAGGTAAGCGCAGTCTTATAATCTTTTCGCGCCCTGTATACCGATCCAATACCCTGTGTAGCGCGTCCAATGTTATCAACATCTCCAACAACTTTACTTAATTCTAAGGCTTTTTTATGGAGAATGAGAGTGCTGTCCATAAGTATTTGCTTCATGTTTTCCAGGGTGGGTTTTGAAGAACTACTTTTATAATATGTATCAATATATGCCATTACCGCATCGTCTGATCCGGCTATATCCTGGTAAAGTCCGGCAATATTGGTGTATGAAATGGCAATTCCATCCTCGTCTTCCTCTTCTTTTCTGAGATTAAGGCTTTTTACAAAATAATCAAGAGCAGTTGTGTATTTCTTTTGAGCATGATATATGATGCCTATATTATTATAACAACGTACTATTCCTTCTTTATTATTTTGTTGTTGTTCAATAGCCAGGCTTTTCTGGTAATAAGATAGGGCAGAGTCGTTATTATCCTCATCCATGTACAACATACCTATATTGTTATAAGTAAGGGCCATGCCGGCTTTATGATTAATAGCAGAGTAAATATTCTGGCTTCTCAAAAAATAGTCTAACGCAACCGGGTAATTGCTCTCGCTCCAATACACAAGCCCAAGGTTATTGTACGC
>Ga0206855_10083_pt1 | contig 29861 bp, 33 predicted proteins | sample Alteio_BWOrgCont_51_FD_152637 | JGI IMG/M metagenome (GOLD analysis project Ga0206855, IMG submission 152637) | Enriched cells from forest soil in Barre Woods Harvard Forest LTER site, Petersham, Massachusetts, United States -... | ecosystem: Environmental > Terrestrial > Soil > Temperate forest >...
CAATTAATCAGCATACACGATGCTCGTAAAACGTTTGTTACACTTAGCTTAGAAAATGGCATGAGTATAAGTGAGGTAATGAAAATGAGTACGCATAAAGATTACAGGTCATTCAGTCGTTATGTTGAACTCGAAAGCAAAAAGATAAGCCATAAACTTCAAAGCGTTTTTGCACTTCGCAAAGTAGTTTAAGAATATCTTGAAGAAAGCCCCAATACCATCGGGGTTTTGTTCTTTCAAAAACCGCTCTATTTCTGTATGGGCTATTAATGGGCGGTTGTTATTGGTAACACGTACCATTTGTCCCCGTTTAATTCGAGTCTTTAAACCTTCTACCGTAATGCAAAGCATTTCAGCTGCTTGCTTATAAGTATAATACTTTAATTTTTTAGTAGGTTTCAGTTGTGCTTGGAGAGCCTCAACTTGAGCCATAAGCCTATCAATCACTTTCATTAACTCCTTATTAGACATTCATCTAAGGTATTGGTGAAAGGGGGCTTATGTTTATATCATCACGATTATTTTTTAGTAGGATGCGATTAGGACAAATGTAATACAATTTTTCGGATTAGCAAATTTTTAGAGCATCTTTTACAATATCTAACTTGCAATATTCGCAAAACCTTCGTATCTTTGGATAAATAAAGATACTTATACACTAATAGGTAGCTTTTTTTCAAAATAACGTACCTGTCAATTAAAAAACACAGTTGGCAGGGAGAGAATCAACCTTACAAGACTTTCGTAATCAATAGGTTGATTATTACACAAATCAAATTTTATTAAAGAAAATAAACTGAACTGCAAAAAGCTTGGTAATAGTTGCCGTGTGTTTGCTCAGTAGGAAATAGTACCAGTAAGTTATATGGATGCAAGTGAATTACCATTAGAAAAATATAGAAAAGTTTTTGGAGATTATTTAGAATACTATGTGCGAAACACATTTAATTCAGATAAACGTGGATTGCTGTTTGTTACATATCAGCCTAAAGGAATTAGATTAAACCCAATGGATGTAATAGAAAAAACCAAAGAATTATTTGGAAGATTTGCTTACGTGGAAGTAATTGAACAAACATATAAAATCAGTAATCTTCACAAGGTTGCTGGTTTTATAAATGGCTACCATAGCCACATACTAATAAAAGAATCTGATTACAAAACCATTGAAGACCAATTGAAGGGCTTAGATATAAAAGCAGTACGAATTTGGGGGTTAGATGGCATATATAATTATTTAAGTAAACAAGCTGGGCTGGTTCATACCAGAATATTACCAATTCAAAACTTACCAGCTTTAATTAATGAATCTGACAATGTGGCTACTGAAAACATACAGCAGCCGATTGAAGATAATGTGAAAAATGAATTGGAAAGGACGTTAGTAAATAAAGGGCTTAGAGTGTTTCACGCTACTGTAATAAAGGTGATAAGTGGCATTAAGAAATTTCTCATTAAGCCATTCATAGCAGTATTTAATATAGCAACGAGACGTATACGGATTAATGATACTTCATGAACAGATACACACGGACCTGGGGAGACTGGTAAGGTTGATTATTTTGCCGTTATTAATCTGTGTACAGTTACCGCCCTTACATAGGAGAAAAAAGTATTGCATAATTCAGGGTATAAATGTCTTCAGAAAATTTTTCTATTATTTTGGGGATTAAAAACTGGCTTTTATATGTACCATTTGGGCGCAGGTTAGCACGGTTGTACTATAACGGTATTGAGGACAAACACCGCTTAAAATACTTGCAAACAATGTGTTAAGCAAATACCAAGTTATTTTTTTAGCTTTATCATAAAGGGTGATATTTATAAGCATGAAAACACTAATACTCACACCGCACCAAGTAGTGCTAATATTAAAAAATTTAGGTAGCAGTACCGTTACAGCAACAGCTGGGGACTTAAATAAAATACTGGATGCTGCTAATAATAAGAAAACCAAAACAAAGTAACATTTTGGTAAAGAAATAGCTAAAACAAAAACGTATGCTATTTATTTTTATTATTTTTGCTGTTGCGGAGCAGCCCTTGAGTGGTGGGGTAAAGATTTCTTCCCAAAAAGAATTCATGCTCCGCTTTTTTATATCTATTTAAAAGGAACGTGTGATTATTAAGCCTTAATTCATTGGCTTAAATACCAATGCTCCTTTACCTGATTTCATTACTATGTAACTGGTAGCCTCATCATATGTTAATATCATATTCGGGGACGTACCGCCACAATCCGAACTAGTAAACGTGGCTACTATACTATTACCATGTACAGTATATGTAAAGTAATAATTACAACTCTTACCAATGCTTTGTGCATCATCGCCCACTGTTGGCCTATTTGTATGTGAAAGTGTCATTGCGCCCATTATACCATCGCCTTTATCTTCTATAGGGTCAAATTGAATTATATATGGATAATCATGGTCATCCGTATTGGAAAACTCTTTGCTATCTATCTTTTCTTTTACTTTCTCTGCTATCTTATCCGTTATAGGCGGTGTATTAACAGGTGATGAATTACTATTGATAGTATTAGGTTCTGATTTAAACACCAAAAAATCCTGTGGTATTATTTTAAACTCATAGCCAACACATAGAACAATACATATACCATATAATACAACAAGTATGTCTATTGGCTTCCATTTAGTTTTTGATGCTTCCATAATATTAGATTAGTAATTATAACAAAAATAGTAAAATTCGTCATATATGGCGAGATAGCTTAAGGACATTGGCTCACCTTTGATTTATGCCAAAGGAAAAGGATATACTTGTTTTATTAGGTGACTTTATTGGTAAGAAAGCCAAAACCAAGTATAAAAGCAATGTTGAGTTTGCTAATGTCTGCGATGTAAGTGAAGGTACAATAAGACGAATCTTACTTGGGGAGCAAAACATCTCAATAAAACTATTGAAGCGGATTTGTGACGCTCTTGACATAAAAATCTCAGAACTACTAAAAGACATTGGCAATTAAAATTGCCTATCTATTACATTTCACATCTTTCTTACTAAATAGGGTTGGGATAATAGGTATATTTGCTATTCCAATTTATTAAAACTGTAATTGTATGGAGTACTCCCTTTTATACGATAAAAGTGTTCTTCTATTGCCTAATTCAAACACATTTAGTTTTCCTGTATCAGTAGCGTTATTGGGCACTTGGAATTTTAAGATAATATTATCTGATGATACAAGCTATACACCGTACACATGGAATACTACAATAGATAATAACAATAATATCTCCATTGTTTTGTATGGGTGGTATTCCGACAAATGGGTGGAAAATGATGCTCCTATTGAAATAGCTTCTAAAAATGATGCAATAAAACTCGCAATAAAAATAAGAGTTGAAATGAATCAATATCAACCACAAAAACATATTATGGTATCAATATGGAAAAAGGCTTAGATACAGGTACAACTGATAGTAATCCCACTACCGAGATTAACGTAGTAAAACAAAGCTCTACTCAAAAGGCTGACATTGCAATATCTACCAAACAAGCCGAAATTATAAAGGCGATAGCTGGAGCGGTCAAACAATTTAAGAAAGAAAATAGGTGGTTAGTAGTGCAGCTAATTCTATGGATAGTTTTGTCTATATTACTAATCTTGAAAGGTTATTGTATTATAAAAGAATATATTGATAATGTATCGGATAAAACCTACCTTGATACATTCAAGAACTTTCAAAACTGGCAGATATACTTTTATGTTATAGCACGTTTAACATTAATGGTTGGATTATTTTCGATAGCTTCTTTTTGCTTAAGAATGTTTCGTTCTACTTATCATATTTTCCAATCAAATAGACATAGGATTAATGTTGTTGAGGTGTTACCGTCTTTTATGGCTGCATCTAAGGACCCTATAAAAGAAGAAGAAATACTTGCAATAATATTGAAGACTGTTATCAAGTACAATAAAACTGGATTGATTACTAAAGAAGCAGATATTAAAAGTGGAATATCATTTATTGAAAGATTGATTAGTAAAACACCACATTAAACTTTAAGGACATAATACTTAATAAAATGAAGAACACAGCAAGACAAGTAATGATTATCTGTTTTCTATTAGGCGCAACCCTAATGTATGCTTTTATGAAATTTTACCATACGGATGAAGAAAATAGACAAGCTGCCTATAATTGGTATTATGATGATGCAATTGTAAAGAATGCCCAAACAAACCCAAATTCGCCAATTAATCAGAAAAACCTAAATTTTTTGGAAGATAGGACAATTATGGAACGAGAAAATGTTAGCCCAGATTGGAGAGCCAGGATTACTGCTGAACTTTGGTCTAATAACCGTAAATAGTCAATTACTTATGTAGGCTACCTTATTATTTACGGGTTAAGAGCCACAGTAATACAGCTGAAACAAAACCAAGTAAGTAACTTATTAACCACTTGGCGTTTTCATTTACAGTTAACCATTTTTTAGTCACTTGCCATATTGATGGCGTGTAGCCACCTGATTTAAGAAACTTAAAACCTTTTGCATTAATATGATAAGAGCATTCTTTAATAGGCTTACCGTCTTTCATTAATGGACTACCATCAATGACACCGTCCTTCTCCATCCCCTCAATAGCAATATGAATTTCCTTCATTGTTAAATCTGGTAATTCATTGCCCAGAGTGAACATACTCTTAAACTTATCTTGTTCAGATAAATACACCAGTAATCTTTGCTGTATTTTGTTTACTTCCATGATGTAAACTTATAAAGTTTTGCAACTATGACGGTTATTCACATTGTTATACATAATAAAGTTTATGGTAATAAAATTAGATGGGTGCGTAAATGGGTGCGTGTCGATGAATTTCCTTGAACTCGCCTGAACCTTTCTGAACCTTCAAAAAAAGAGCCTTAAAACAACTTGAAACATAGCAAAATTAAGTAATACAAGCCGAAACCCTTATAAATAAAAAGGGGTTCGACTTTTTGTGTCAAACCCCTTCGGGTGGGAGCTACCGGGTTCGAACCGATGACCCTCTGCTTGTAAGGCAGATGCTCTGAACCAGCTGAGCTAAGCTCCCAAAAATGAGAGTGCAAATATAACATTTCTGGGTACACACGAAATATTTTGTAATTTTTTTGAAACACACCCGACAATTCAGGCTTTAATTGCAAGACGAGGCACATGCAGACAATCATTTTACTATATTAGCCAGACAAATAGACTATGAAGAGGTTTTGCATAATATTACTTTACTTTTTCGGTATTCAGTTTGCAATAGGGCAGCAGTTACCTGACGATAAATCTCTGATACTAATTCATATTAAAGGCCAGCAGGCGGCAAATGATGCAGTTAGCGGGTGGAAGGTGAAGATGAGATGGTCGTACAATCCGGTTAAGCTACTTGTGTTTGCCCCGCTTTTTGTATATCAACGCATTATTTCAGAACAGGTATCGGCTGTTTGTGAATTTGAACCCTCTTGTTCTAATTTTGGGGTACAATCTATTGTTCAGTTAGGTATTATAAAAGGTTTATTTCTTACAGCCGACCGGCTTACCCGTTGTAATGGCGAAGCACAAATTGATACGCAATATTATTTAATAGACCACCATACCGGAAAAGTAATTGATGAGCCGTCCATGTACAGGTATAAGAATTAGTTTTCTAATACTTTTTCTTCCTTTTTTCAGCTTTTCACAGGCGAAGTCATTCGATACTGCAAGCTTCTATCGGCACCTGGTCAAAGAAAACCTATTGCCCGAACAGGTGGCATTTTGTAAAATGGAACTTAAAAATCAACCGGATGTTTTGTTTAAAGACAGTTTGTATTTAAATCTGGCACTTGCCTATTATAAACTGGATGACACCTCTTCTGCTAATAAGAGGCTAAATATGCTTCCGGTCAAACCAAGATTGTCACAAAGTTCAGCGGAACTATACTTATCCATGCTGATTACAGGCAAGGAGTATAAAAAGGCCGATACTTTCCTTGTCTATAATAAACAACTATTATCTTCTTCTGATTTCGGTGAGTTAAGTACCTCAATGGCAATTCTTGAAAGGAGGCCTATAAAACAAGATACTGCTGTTTCAGGTTACTCTCCTGTAATAGCAGACATCAAACACCGGTACGAAAATGAACCAGGTCATTCTGCATTCCTGGCAGGTGCCTTTTCAGCTATTATTCCCGGCATGGGTAAATTTTACCTGGGCTATAAACAAGAGGCCTTATCGGCATTTGTAGGAGATGTATTGTTAGGTGCCCAGACAGCAGAGTCGTATATAAAAGCAGGGCCAAAAAGTGCGCGCTTTATATTAACCGGCAGCTTGTTTGGTTTGTTTTACGGAGGAAATATATGGGGGAGTGTAGTATTAGCTAAAAAACAAAAGCGAGATTATAAGAAACAATTGGATTATGAAATATATAATTACTACAATACTCGTATTGCTGACGGTAGTCACTAATGCCCAGGTGAACGACTCTCTGGCCCAGCGATTATTGAGGCAAGAGATTGTTTACTGGCAAGCCCCGAATGATTCGGTACGCTTTTATAGTTTATTGGCCAAGGCCAAAACAGATAGGGGTGCAGGGGTTTATAGTGATGCATTAAACGAACTCTTCAGGGCCGAGAAATTTTGTTTTACCAAACAGGAAAAGGCAGATATGGATTATGAAAAAATGTTGAATTACTTCCTGACAGACGCCTATAGTTTTTGCAGTGAAATAACAATCGACAGCACAAATATTGCAGCTCATTTCAATGAATACCTGACTATGAAGCTTTATTCAATGAATGAAGCCGAAAAATGGGACAGGTGTAAAGAAATAATGATTACACTGTGTAATAAGAACGATACGGCACTACAAGCTAAAATAGAGCAATTACCCGTAAGCTATAACTATAAGAATCCGGAAAAATGCAGACGGATGTCAGCCATTTTACCGGGATTGGGAGAAACCTATGCGGGATATCCTTTCAAAGGCTTTACTTCATTTATTATAAATGGAGGATTTTTGTTTTTTGCCGGCTATAACTTTTACACAGCTTACTATGTAACAGGAGTAATTTCAGGGCTATATCCTTTTATCAGGTTTCATGCAGGTGGTAAACGCTTAAGTGCCATTCTGGCCGACAGGCATAACGATATTGAATCGGGCAAGGTAAAAAAACAATATTGGGAAGAAATCAACTTGCTGTTACACTAGCCGCTTCTTCCCAATACAACCAAAAATACTATTCTTACTTAAACTCGAATCTTGCCAGTTTCGACTTTGCAGGTACAATTGAGAAGCAACACCAAACCCCGCCATTATAGGCAGGAACAATTACCTGGTTGTTTCCTATTCCTATACTGCTGGAAGGTATCAAAGCCATTTTATTATCCTTATTGCTGAATAAAGCTTTCTTGGTATATTGTCCATCTTCACTTAATTCTACTAAAACTGCTTCAGACTTCAATGCATTTCCCATGTTTTTTAATGGCTTCCCCTCCTGTATTCTTTTAGGGTCAAGGTTATCGGGGTTATCGTTATATACAAAATAAAGCTTATCGCCCTTTGTAGTCAACATATAAGATGAATAAAATGCACCATCGTCAGTCGTTTCCTGTTTTTTGGGAATATTAGCATACCATTTTATACTGCCATCAGGGTTTATATTAATAGCTATTATATTGTCCCTGCAATAAGCGGTATGTGTTTCAGTGTGCCCCCCTCCCTTACCATCTGAAACATAAACAGTATAAGTATAAGTGCTGGAATATTCAGCAACGAGTATAGACCCCCCGTCGCTTCTGCGTATAAAATTCTTTAACTTGAAATCGTTAGAAATGCCTTTACCCTTATTGGCTTTTTTAGCAGAAGTAATATCAGCGATAAAGTCCTTATCAAGGTCCTTTAAGCCAGAGACATCAACCTGTTTGGTGGTCTTATTTAAGCGCATGTAGAATATGCCGCTTATATCGCCTTTAGAAACGCCCGTGTTATTTCCATAAAACCCAGAACAAATTATATCCTTATCATCATCGGCATCAAAAGATATACCATCAATAAATTTACCCTGTAGTTTAATATCATACTGTACAACTGAACCATCTCCGGCAGTATTTATAGCTATAAGCTCGTAATAATAGCTGGCTTCTCCTTTCTCTTTTTCTTTTGTGGCCAACGAAACCCTTGCCATCATATATATATTGCCATCGTCGGCATAAGTTATATCATTCAGGTCGAAGTACTTGTCTTTAAAAGGCAGTTCAACAGAAAGCTTCTTGGTTTGATTCAGGCTTTCATCATATAATGTTATGGTATATTTTTCACCGGCATATTTTTCATAAGGTGGTTCATCAAGTAACATAAATCTTGTTGAGTCATCTGATTCTACAATACTGAAAGCGCCTCTGTTGAACTTGCTTTTAGCATCCAATGTTTCAAGTTTTTTCATTGTGCCTGATAATTTTCCATTATCATCAATCTCCTGCATACAAAGTGAATTTTCCTTTGTTTTTCTATCATACTGGGTAACAGTTATATATATGTGATTTTTGAAAACAGGCATACTGTGAAACAAATAATCGTCAGATATTGTTTTTCCAGGCATATCCTTTCCAAATTTTCCCAGAATAGGATATTCTCCGCTTACCTGGAGGTTGTTAAAATTGTACTTTAACATACTAATGTTCCTCCTGGTTTGTTTATATGCAAGAAGGTAATTCCCTCTTTTACCAATAAGGTGAGTGACTGCAAACCGGTCAACCTTATTAACGTTACCCCAATAAATATTAACATCTTGTGAAAAGCCTGCTAAATAGGCCGCGAATAAGAATAAAGTAATTGTAAACTTTTTCATCTTTAAATGGTTATTTTATAAATTAGCTATATTTGAGCGATTAAGATTGCCACAAAATTAACAAAATTTATTTACTCTGAAAATCAATATGAAAAAAAACCTACTCCTCATATTTATAACAATTTCAAGCATTGCCTTCTCGCAAGATGCAGGAACCACCCGAATACAGGTATTTAAGCCAGCCGACGGCAGCCCCAAAGATGTGACCCCTAAAGATTCGGCCTCAATGGCCGATCATAATGTTATTAAATGGAACTACTTCCTATTAGGAAGGGGGGTGTTTTTAATAAATTGGGAGTTTAGGGTAACTGGAAATTTAACGGCCGAACTTGGCCTTGGTCTTACCTACAGAGATTTTGTTTTTGAGTTTTCTAAGTACCAGTTATTTGGCACGCAGAATTCAAGTGGAGTTGATGCAACCAGTCCTTGGGCCGATTGTACACCAAAAGTTAATCCCTGTGGTGAGGCTGGCTTAAGGTACTATTTAACAGGCTTTGATGATTTTGAAGGTTTTTATATTTCCGGAGCATTAAGTTACAGGCCTTATACATTCACTGCCGCGCCAATTACTGATCCAAATACAATACAAGTGGGAAGCATTACTCCTTCCTATAGTTTTCTTGATTTTCAATTTAAAGTGGGGTACCAAATCCAGTCCCGCTCCAGCAGCTTTACTTACGATTCTTATATAGGCGTAGGCTATAGGTCAGCCGATATGAAATATTATAACTCGGTTCTCGAAACTAATGGTATGATTGAAAATGTTGCCACAAGCGGAAATCAGTCTTTTCCGCAATTCCTGTTCGGGGCTAAAATAGGGTATACTTTCTAAACTTTTACCTCAACATGGCTGTTGAGTTTCTGCATCTCCAGTATTGTGGTTTTGCCATCTTCACTTTCCCTATACATAGGTGAAAACTTGCGGTTGAACAGAATTTCATTGTAGGTGTACGATGTACGTTTCTGCACTACAGTAGAGAATACCTCATCAAAACCACGCACAAGCACATAAAGCTCAACATCTGCGTTCTTCATGTCTTCTGCAGTAAAGCCATGTAAAGGGCTTTTTTCATCAATTGGGTGCACTATGGTCCAGTTCATCACAAGGCTTTCAATCTTGTCTCTTTCCAGGTCTAGCCTGAAGAATTTGTAAGCGGGTGGCTTATCTGCTTCTGTTACGTACATCCCCAGGTTTATTACAATTTCCACATCCGTAAGCGTATGCTTGTCTTTATAAGATGCTATCTGGAACATCAATCCCCTGTGCCCATGAAAAGGCCCGATAACAGCCTCATCACTGAAAACAATATGCGCCCTTGGCCTTGCAAACCTTCCATAGATTAAACCTGTAGCAATGGCAAACGACAAAAAACCTATCAGTGCTTCAATAGACGACATTATGTTAGCAGCATCACCAACAGGGCTTATACGCCCGTAACCAACAGTGGTAAAGGTTTGTGTGCTGAAATAAAAAACCTGTTTAAAATTCTGCCACAGCGAAACATTCTTTATCCCCTCAAGCTGTTCAACGCCTATTGCCAGGTAAATACCCGCAAACAAAAGGTTTATGGCAGCGTAAAAAATAAATATTATAGAAATAAACTTAAAAAGCGGCATGGTGAGCATGGCCTGGTAAACACTGAACTTTTGAAAAATGGTTACGCCATCGCGGCGCATGTTCATCGTACCATCTTTATTCAGGAAACGGCCACCTGTATTCTCAGAACTGGCTCCGAAACCGGTGTCCTTGTTCTCTTTACCGTTAATATGGAAATGCCTGTGGTTGGCCATTAGAATAATTAAAACGCTACTTCCATTTGCTTTTTCAGTTTCATAGCTTCTTCGCGGGCTTTGGCAGCAAAGTCTTTACCATTGCTTGCATATAGTATACTGCGCGATGCATTTATAAGTAAACCACCGTCGTCATTAGAACCGTTCTTTATTACCTGTTCCATATCGCCCGCCTGCGAACCAACGCCCGGTACGAGTAAAAAATGTTCAGGTATTATCTTTCTTATAGAAGCGAATGATGAAGCTTGTGTAGCGCCAACAACATACATAGTGTTATCGGCAGAACCCCATTGGCAAGAAGTTTTTATTACTTGTTCATATACAAAATCTCCATTCTGCAGTTTCTGCATCTGGAAATCTTTGGAACCTTCGTTGGATGTAAGTCCCAACAGAATGCTCCATTTGCCTTTATGCTCGAGGAAAGGAGTAACAGAATCTTTCCCCATATAAGGAGAAAGTGTCACTGCATTTACATCCAGGTCTTTGAAAAAGGCATCAGCATACATGGTTGCAGTATTGCCAATATCGCCACGCTTTGCGTCAGCTATTATAAAGCTGTTCTCAGGAAGTAATTCGATTGTGCGCCTCAACACATCCCAGCCTGCGGCACCCATAGCTTCATAGAAGGCCAGGTTCAGCTTGTATGAAACACATATATCGTGTGTTTCTTCAATAATGCTTTCGTTAAATTCTACAACCGATTCCGGTGTTTTGGGAAAGTGGGAGGGAAGCTTACTGATATCAGTATCTAAGCCAACACACAGAAAAGTCTTTTTCTGCTTTATCTGCTTCGCTAATTCTTGTCGGGTAAGGTAATGCTTCATTAAACAGCTGCTGAATAACCTTCCTGTAATCTTTCCGCGTTCTCTGCCAATTGCAATGCATCAAGCAGGTCTTGTATATCACCTTCCAGAAAGGCTTGCAGGTTGTGCGCTGTATAACCTATACGATGGTCGGTAATGCGGCTTTGCGGAAAATTATAAGTACGTATCTTTTCTGAACGGTCGCCCCCGGCAACAAGGCTTTTACGCTTTGCCGCATCGGCGCTGTTCTTCTTATTCAGTTCAGCCTCGTATAAACGTGTACGCAACACGTTCAGCGCTTTGGCATAATTCTTTATCTGCGAACGCTCATCCTGGCATTGCACTACAATGCCTGAAGGTATGTGGGTTATCCTTACTGCCGATTTGGTAGTATTAACTGATTGTCCGCCTTTACCACCCGAACAAAAGGTATCTTTCTTAAGATCAGATTCTTTAATTTCCACGTCAACTTCATCGGCCTCGGGCATTACTATAACTGTAGCAGCCGAAGTATGCACACGGCCCTGTGTTTCCGTCGCAGGTACACGCTGAACACGGTGCACACCTGATTCATATTTCATGGTACCATACACGCTGTCGCCATGTACTTCAAAAATCACCTCTTTATAGCCGCCCATAGTGCCTTCCGAATGGTCCAGCAATTCAGCCGTCCATCCTTTCTGTTCAAAATAACGCATATACATTTCAAACATTTCCCCTGCAAATAGTGAAGCCTCATCACCACCGGTACCGGCACGTATTTCTATTATGGCGTCTTTGGCATCTTCCGGATCTTTAGGAATAAGCATAACGCGTATTTCCGCTTCCAGTTTTTCCAGTTCAGCCATCAGTACTTCCAATTCAGTTTTAGCCATATCTTTCATTTCCTCATCCTTTTCATTATACATCATGTCTTTGGCCGACTGCATATTAGAGGTAAGGTCGCGGTATTTAATATAGGCTACATGTATCTTTCCTAATTCCTTGTATTCCTTATTCAGGCGGGCAAATTTCTTAATATCGGCCAACGCATCGGGGTCCGACAACTTGACTTCTATCTCTTTATAATGTTGTTCTATGGCTTCTAACTTATCTAACATTGTCCTTTAGTAAAAATTCATGCAAAGATACGACTTTTATGGGGATTTTAGATTTCAGGTATCTGATTTAAGGTTTTAATATATACTCCATTAACTCTAAAATAATAAGTCTTAAATTAAACATAACAGGGGGTTTACAGGGGTTTACGGTTTTAAGGCCTATTATTTTTGTAATGTATTGATTATCAAATAAATGAGTGTTTCTGATGTCTCAAAACCGTAAACCCCCTATAAGTGTATTGATAACCAAATAGTTAAATAGAATAAAGAAAAAAACAGAGGGGGTGTTGAAAAAGTTTTTCTAATACTCAAACACCCCATGCTTACTTTGAATAGTAAGTTTTTTGCCGGATGATTTCTCAACCCTGCCAATAACCTGTGCGTCGATATGGTATTTGTTGGCAACTGCAATTATGTGCTGTGCTGCTTCTGCGGGCACATATAATTCAAGGCGATGCCCCATGTTAAATACTTTATACATTTCATCCCAGTTAGCGCCTGAGTTTTGTTGTATGATATTGAATACAGGAGGAGTATCGAACAGATTATCTTTTATAATATGCATGTCGTTGATAAAGTGCAACACTTTTGTTTGCCCGCCACCGGAACAATGTATAGCAGCATGAACATGCGGGCGATAGCTGCGGAATATTTCCTGCATTACCGGGAAGTACGTGCGGGTAGGGGAAAGTAACAGCTTACCAATATCAGTATCATATTTTTTATCGTGCCACTCGACAGTAATTTTTTCTGTCAGTTTCTTTTTTCCGCAATACACCAAATAGCCCGGTAGTGCAGGGTCGTACGATTCTGTGTATTTAGATGCGTATGTATGATCTAATGTATCGTGGCGTGCAGAAGTAAGGCCATTGCTGCCCATACCGCTGTTATATGTTTCTTCGTAAGTGGCTTGCCCGAAAGAAGCAAGGCCAACAATTACATCTCCGTCGCGTATTTTATCAGCCGATATTACGTGGCTGCGCCTCATACGGCAAACAATAGTAGAATCTACAATCAGTGTGCGAACTAAATCGCCCACATCTGCTGTTTCTCCGCCGGTCGATATAATATTCACCTGGTGCTTGCGAAGCATTCCTAAAAAATCTTCTGTACCATTTATCAATGCTGCAATTACTTCTCCCGGTATCAGGTTCTTATTCCTCCCTATGGTTGAAGATAGCAACATATTATCGGTAGCGCCTGCACAAAGCAGGTCATCGGTATTCATTACAATAGCATCTTGCGAAATACCTTTCCATACCGACATATCTCCTGTTTCTTTCCAGTATATATAGGCAAGCGATGATTTAGTTCCTGCGCCATCGGCATGCATTATCACACAAAAATCAGGGTCGTTGGCAAGATAATCGGGTACTACTTTACAAAAAGCTTTTGGGTATAGGCCTTTATCAATGTTTGCTATGGCTTTGTGCACATCTTCTTTAGAGGAAGATACGCCGCGTTTGCCATATAATGTGTTGTCGCTCATGTAATGATGCAAAAATAGTAAAAGCTTTTATTCTTTCTCATTCGCTTGCCCCAAACCCCTAAAAGGGCTTTACTAACGGTACCTTTAAAATTTTGGGATACTGAATATCAAAACCCCTTTAGGGGTTTGGGGCAGAAAAATTCACTAATAAGCCACAAAAAAAATCCCGGCTTATTAGGCCGGGATTCTCAAATATCAAATAATCTCCTTAGTTTCTTTTATAAATGGTACCGTTCATGTTTTCGCTAGGTTGCGGCATCATTGGTCCATGTGGCTGGTTAGGCGAGTTTTCATTCGGGCCTTGTCCACCGCCATTGTCAGTAGAATCATGGTGTTCTGCCCCCTGGCCATAAATCTTAATATCCTTAGGGTCAATCATCTTCAAGCTATCCTCATGGCTAAATCCGCCTTTAGGTACATAATCAAAGCTTAACACCCTGAATTCTGTACGACGGTTAGTCTGATAAGCAGCATCTTTTTGCTCTTTTGTTTTCATTTTTGCTATTTCAGCAGTACTTATAAGAGGCTGAGAGAACCACCATCCTTTTGCTTTCAAACGAGCTGAATCAATACCCTGGCTAATAAGATAATCTACACAGGATTGAGCACGTGCCTGTGAAAGTGGCTTATTGTGTCCAACCGAACCTTGTTGGTCAGTATGCGCATCAAGCTGTATAACAATGGTAGGATTGTCCTTTAAAAGTTTAACAAGGTAATTAAGTGAGTCTTTCGAGTTTCCGGTCAATTCTGCTTTATCTAAAGCATATTCCACTTTCGGGAAACGCAAAGCTCCAACAGCTTTTTCCAATATGAAGTCTTCAACCCAGGTTTTAGACTCAGAAACACCTATGGTTGATACGGTAGCTTTTACCTGGCTCGCTAAATACTTAATCTGGCGGCCGTCAGCAGAAAGAATATAAGAATTACCTGTCTTTACATAACGCTCACTAGCAGTTTTAGCCATAAATGAGTAGTGACCACCTGTATCAGTTTGTAAAGCTGAAACGCTTCCATCCGAACCAACCATGGTTACAACAGCACCTTTAACAGGTCCCATTGTTTTTTTGTCGCGAACAGTACCGGTAATAGCAAACAGCAGCGGAGGAAGGTTGAATGAGTAAATATCATCACTTCCCTTACCGCCTGAACGATTTGAAGTGAAGTAACCTCTTTCTTTATTCCCTTCAAAAATAATTCCGAAGTCATCGGCTTCTGAGTTAATAGGATATTTCATGTTTTCCGGTTTACCCCATTTGTCAGGTCCAAGCTTGGCCGATTTGTAAATATCTAAACCGCCCATTCCCGGATAACCATCGGAAGAGAAATAAAGGGTTCCATCAGCATGCCAGAAGGGGAATACCTCGTTACCGGCAGTGTTAACATCAGGGCCAAGGTTCTGAGGTTGTCCCCATTCCTTTGTTTTTTTATCGAAGTGGCTTATATAAAGGTCTTTTCCTCCATAACCACCCGGCATATCTGAAGCAAAAATCATTTCCTGGTCATCGGGTGAAAGGGTAGGGTGGCCATAAGTAACAGTATCTACCTGGAATGAAAGCATCACAGGGTCTCCCCATGCATTTCCTTTTCTTTCTACTGACCAAATCTGGCAGTGAACTCCTTTGTTCTTTACTACACCGCAACGGGTAAAATAAAGGGTTTTAAAAGCATGGTCGAAGCACATAGGGCCTTCATTATCGGCAGTGTTTATTGGTGCAGGTAATGGTGTAGGAGCGCTCCACTTTCCGTTTTTATCTTCCTTAGTATCATATATATCGGCAAAGTTTTCACCAATATCAACGTCCATGTTATCTCCTGTACCACCGGGACGGGTAGAAACAAAGTACAATTCGTCATATCTTTTATCAGCGTAAGCCGGAGAATAGTCGCGGTTCTTAACGTTTATCTGCGCCATATCGGTAACAACATAGCGGGTAGGGTTATTTTTCCATTCAGCGGCTTTCTGGCACGATTCAATTCCCTTATCGGCAGCGGTATTGGAAGGGACTTTTTCTTTAAATGCCTTATAATCGGTCAATGCGTCGTCGTAATTACCTAATTGCCTTTCTGCATCAGCCTTATATAACAGGTCGTTATCATCGGCATAGTTAGCTTTAATAGCTTTGGTGTACCACTGAACCTCCTGTTTTGCATCGCCCATAAAACGGTAACATTCGGCAATCTGAAAAAGTATGCGGGCTTTAGTAGCCTTTGCATTGCCTTTAGTAGATTCCTGCAGGTTGGTAAAAGCCTGTTTATAGAAGTCTATGGCATCAAAATATCTCAGGTTCTTAAAATCACTATCCGCTGTTTTTAATGCATCTTTTTGTGCAAAAGTTGTAGAGCTCAGGAGCAAAAAGCTAATACAAAGAAGGTAGAAAAAATTGGTTTTTTTTCTCATAGGTAGAATCAGTTTATTTTTTCGGGTGCTAATATATGAACATTTTTTTATCTCAAAACCTCTTTATTTCAATTATTTTACAAATAACAACTCCCTGTATTTAGGGAAAGGCCAAATTGAATCATCTATAAGTATCTCTAATTTATCGGAGTGGTAGCGGATTTCGTCGAAGAAAGGCTTCACCTTTTCACAGTAGGCAAAAGCCTTTTCTGTTGCATTTTCAATCTGGTTGGCTTTTTTTCGTTCTTCCACCATTTGTTCCACATTATTCTTAATAATGGCTACTCTTTCGCTAATTTCTTTTATCATTCCTAATTGCGAATCTGTAAGGTTATCATTACCACTGCCTTCATGGAAAGCATCGGAAAGGCCCTTGTCTTTAATTCCCACATTGGCCAGTTCACTGCGCGAAGCAAATATTTCCTTAATGCCTTTCACATTTTCAATAAGGGTGTTCTGATACTTAATAGCTGTAGGAATAATAAAGGTATTGGCCATGTCACCTATAATACGCGACTCAATCTGTATTTTTTTTGTGTACATTTCCACCTGAATTTCGTGCCTGGCTTCCTGTTCACGCTTACTGAATATGTTGTGTTTTACAAATAATTCAAGGGCCTTAGGTGTATGCAAAACATCCAAAGCGGCAGGAGTTGTCTGAATATTAGAAAGGCCTCTTTTCTTGGCTTCTTTCACCCATTCTTCACTGTAGTTGTTCCCTTCAAAACGAATGTTCTTTGAATCTGCAATATATTGGTGCAGCACTTGCAGAACGGCGTCATCAGTAGTAACTGATTTTGAAACCAGCGCATCAACCTCAGCCTTGAATTTGGTTAACTGCTCAGCCATAATGGTATTCAGTGTAGTCATAGCCTGGGAGCAGTTAGCCGACGAACCAACAGCCCTGAATTCAAACTTATTACCGGTAAAAGCAAAAGGAGATGTACGGTTACGGTCGGTATTATCCAATAAAAGCTCAGGAATACTGCCAATATCAAGTTTAAGCGATTTTTTTTCAGCGGCGGTAATTTTACCCGGCTTCATTTTTTTCTCAATCTCGTCGAGTATTTTGGTAAGCTGTGTACCAATAAACACCGATATAATAGCGGGAGGAGCTTCGTTAGCGCCTAAGCGATGGTCATTTCCGGCAGAAGCGATTGAAGCCCTGAGCAGGTCGGAATAATCGTGAACTGCTTTTATAACATTTACAAAGAATGTAAGGAACATCAGGTTGGTTTCAGGGGTTTTGCCCGGACCTAACAGGTTTTTGCCTGTGTCGGTAGCCATCGACCAGTTATTATGCTTGCCTGAACCATTAACACCTGCAAAAGGTTTTTCGTGAAACAATACTCTTAACTGGTGGCGGCGCGATACTTTGTCCATAATATCCATAAGCAATTGATTATGGTCAACCGCAATGTTTACTTCTTCAAAAATAGGAGCAACTTCGTATTGATTAGGCGCCACCTCGTTGTGCCTTGTTTTTAACGGAATCCCCAATTTATATGCTTCAGTCTCAAAATCGCGCATAAATTCATTTACCCTTTCCGGTATAGAACCAAAGTAATGGTCTTCCAATTGCTGTCCCTTGGCAGGATTAGCTCCGAAAAGCGCTCTTCCGGAATGAACCAGGTCAGGGCGGACGTTAAATAATGCATTATCTATAAGGAAATATTCCTGTTCCCAGCCCAATGTTGCAGTAACACGGGTTACTTCCTTGTCGAAATACTGACAAACAGGCACTGCTGCTGCATCAAGGGCATTAATTGATTTAAGCAAGGGAGTCTTATAATCGAGCGCCTCACCTGTGTACGACAAGTATATGGTAGGAATACATAATGTTTTACCCAAAATAAAAGCAGGCGATGAAGAATCCCATGCGGTATAGCCTCTTGCTTCAAAAGTATTGCGTATGCCACCACTGAGGAAGCTTGATGCATCAGGTTCCTGTTGTGCTAATTGGCTTCCGCTGAATTTTTCTATGGCCTTTCCGCCATCCATATTATCAAGGAACACATCGTGCTTTTCAGCAGTGGCCCCTGTAAGCGGCTGAAACCAGTGGGTATAATGTGTTACACCCTTTTCCATAGCCCAAGTTTTCATAGCTAAAGCTACTTCATCGGCAGTTTTACGGTCAATACCTGTACCTGTGCCAATGGTTTGCTTTAACACTTTAAATGTACCCTCCGGTAAGTATTTTTTCATTACTTCAAGGTCAAAAACATTCAGCCCGAAATAGTCGGAAACCTTGTCTGACGGAAGTTCCACGCTAACGGGTGTTCTTGAAAAAGCTTCTTCAAGTGCTTTAAAACGAAGGGAAGTCATAGTATGGCTTGTTTTTAGTTGCGTGCAAATTTATGAAAGAGAAACGGCATTTAATAGGCAAAAGTTTTTAGATTTTATCAACAAAAAAAACCTTATCCGGCAAGTGTTTCAGGAACATTGTATTAAAAAGGCGCTATAACTTGATGTTAACACCCAGTCCAATATAATTATATGCATTGTTCATTACCACAAGCTCGGCCCAAATTCCAAATTTATCGGTGAAATAGTACCGGGCTCCCAGGAAACCACCAAACTGAACCGTTCCTGAGTTTGCAGGCTCGGCGCTATAGGCTGAATAACCCGGGTCACCCCGGTGCATATAATTCGGGTCGGATGTTTCGAGTTTATGTTGGGCAAAAGCATAACCGGCTGTGGCCCCTATATATGGGTCGATTTTTGCACTAAACTTAACTTTATAATGCAGAGCGGCACGTGCCATTAAAAACTCAAACGTATATTTATCAGAATAGCTGTATCCGTCGTTCCAGTTAAGGGATGATGTTAAGTAAGAAACGTATCCGCCAAAACCTACGGCAACTGAACCACCCGGGTCAATGGTAGCGTTTTCGTATGTGAGAAGGTAGCTAGGGCTTTGGGTATACCCTGTTGAGGAACCATAACTATAGGTACCGCCCAGGCCAACGCCTACACCCAGTATATTATCGCCTTTTGAAAACATTTCATTACTCATCTGTGCGCTTGCAATTGTACTGAAAGCAAACAATGAAATACATAACAAGCTACACAGGCTATAATTTACTTTCATACTAAAAAGGCATACTTATAATTGAAGCGCAAAATTATAAATATGCCCTTAAGAAATGGTAATGCAGAATTAAAATAGTTTTAACTAATTGCAAACACCGGTTCACCAAAACCGAAAATATTATTCTGATATTACATTTTCAGGCTTACGCCAATAGCCAGGTTTGAATAACCGTAACCCAATTCGGCCCAAAGGCCAACCGTATTACTTAAATAATACCTTGCACCAATAAATACTGATGGACTAAGGTAACTGGGGTAAGCAGAACTGTAATAATAAGTATATGGTGCATCACTGCCGGTATGCGAATAACCAACATAATAATAGGCCAGCATTAGTCCTGCGTATGGATCGAACCTGGGACAGGAAGGCACATTTAAATGATACGCAGAACGGAAGCCAAGTATTGAATACATCCACCTGTCAGTGTATGTGGTTCCGGTGGGTTCATTAAAATAGGTATACGACGTTCCGGTGAAAGCTAATAACCCGCCAAGGCTTATTGTTCCGGGCCCTACATTTCCAAAGGTGCCATTTTCATACGATACAACAAAGTCGGGGATTTGTATGTAGCCTGGACCAAAATAACTGTAATCGCCACCAAGGCCTATTCCCAGGTTTATTACGTTTGTTCCCTTTGTGAAAGCAGGTGTTGTATTATAAGTAGCATTGCTGTATATCCTTGAGGCAGAATCACCCGATTGCCCAAAACACGCAACAGATGATAATAGTAAAGAGCCCAGGGAAACAGTGAAGAATACTTTTGTTGTTTTCATAGCCTGTTGTTTTTAATTTCATTAATCTTTCCGCTTATTTGACAGAGTAAAATTAGAGACAGGCAATGCTAACCGGTTGCCATTTTCGATGAACCTGCGCAATAATTTCCTGTAGGAGAAAATTGACAGGGTGAACAGATTGCTTACAAAGGGTACAAACAAAAAAGCCCCGCATTACTGCGAGGCTTTCTATAAAAAATGTTGTTTTACTTGCAGTTGCTTGTTTGACCAAGTGCAGCCATCACAGCTTTGTAATCTGATAAATTAAGACCGGGGTGCTGTTTCATAACAGCAGGAGGAATAACTACCACTTTAATGTTAAGGTCAACAGCAGGGACTACAGTTGTAGTAACCGTGTTTGTATAGTAAAATGTAACTATACCTGTAGCAGCAGAACTATAGCTGAATGATAATGCATCGTTATTAGCAAGGAAATTGGTAATAGGCAAACCAAAATAATCGGCACCTGCAGCCGTACCTTGCACATATGCCATTACAGCATCGTTAACACCATCAGTAAGGTTTGTAACTGTTACCTGCTGATAATATACATTGGTACTTGAAGAAGATTGTATCCAACTAGCAGCGGGAAGTGTACCTGTGCTAACCAATACATTAGCAGCGCCGGTAGGGCCTGTTGCACCATTAAGACCATCAGTACCTGTTGGGCCTGTGGGGCCTGCAGGGCCTTCCTGTGAGCAAGAAGAAAGCATAGTTGCTGCTACAAAAGCAGCCATAATAAGTTTTGTAATTTTCATGTTTTCAGTAGTTTTAATTTCCACAAATCTAAAAAAAATATTTCTCCTCTGTAAAAGAAATTACAGGCTCACCGAAAAAGTAATTTCCACCATATATTCATCGTTACCAAGTTTTTGAATGCGGCTAATAAAAAAATGCGGCATCATACTCATATAGTCGTCGGTATTGCCATCGGTCGGTGGGCCTCCTTTGTAGTAATATATAATCCGTTGTAGTTTCAGGCTGTCGGGGTAGGCATTGGTAAAACTTAATAATGTATCGGCGCCTTTTTTAAAACTAAACGGTGTGGTTGCATACAATCCGGCAGAAGCCTCGTGCAATAATTCAGCTGCTTTAGGATACCAGTATTTATAATTTGTGGTATCGGCACTGAAACGTTTAGTGGTAAACTGGAATACATTGGTAAAATCAGAACAGCCGCAATCTATAATCAATATTTTATCTCCATTCCTACATTTTATCCAGGTATAGCCGTGCAGGCTATCTTTGGTAAGTAAGAACTTGCTGCCGGGAAAAACAGAATCATTCACCATATTGGCAGGCGTGGCGCGGTTGCAATCTGATACATGGGTACCGCTGTTAAACAGCCCGCACGGATCGGGAAGTTTTTGTTGTGCGTTTAGATGCAAGGCAAGCACAGAAAACAGCAGGGTTGTCTTGTAATATGATTTCACGTATGGTTTATTGCTCGGGGGCTTTCACATAATCCCAACGCAGCACCCAGAAAGAAGCATTACATTTAGATTTATTGAATAACTTTTGCCTTTCCTTCTTTTTAACAATAGCTTTAGTTGTTTTTTCTTTGTCCTCCTCAGCCTCTACAGTTACCCTGCTGTTGGCTATAAAGCGGGCAGCGTCAATACCTTGCGAAACAAGGTAATTTACGCACGCATGGGCACGGCTCCACGAAAGTTGCACATAGTTTTCTTCATGCCAATCGGCGTCACCCATAAATTCAAATACCAATCCTGGGTTTTGCAACAGCATTTTTTTTACACTGGCAAGGCTGTCCATTGCAACCCGGGTTAATTCAATACTGCCCGAATCGAACAAGATAGGAGAGAAAATAAGCGGTTTCTGAATTCCATTTTTTTCTATCCTGAAATTATGGACATAAACAGGCTCATCTTTACTTTGCGGAGTTATTTTAAAAACATCATCAATATCATTGGCTGGGTTATATCCCGGTGTTTGGCAAGTTTCCTTATAAAACGATAAAGGGTTATAATTTTTTATTGTCGCCGAGTAATGCCCCAGGCTGTCAGTTTTCATAATAAAATTTGTGCTTTCTGAACCTTTAAATAAAATTATGGCATTAGCCACGGGCCTATTGCTATTTATGTCAGTAACCATCCCGCTAACATTAATTACTAATGGAGGAGGGAAGAAAATGTTTTTCAACACTATTTCAGCCCGGCAATTGAGCTGCCTGGCAGCCAGCTTAGCTTCTTTGCCTTTTACTTTACGTATGGCTTTCCTGTCCATTACCGGATTATTGTCGCCATTACCAGTTAGCCTGAGCCTGCTTTGCAATATATCATTAGCCACGAAATAATTAATGCATTGCTGTGCCCTGGCTCTCGAAAGCATAATCTGCAAAGACTTATTGCCCTCTTTCCGGTCGGCATAGCCATTAATTTCTACAATATAAGTAGGATTGCTTTTTAAATACTGCAACCACATGTTCAAGACTGTATCTTTTTCCGGGCTGGCTAAAGTGTTCTGCCTGAAAATAAACTGTACATGCCTGTCGGGTGTCGGCACCTGCGCATTTAGTACTCCTTGTTTCAGAGAAATATTCCGTTCATACACGCGCGAACTTTTTCCTAACCCATAGGTAGAGGCATAATATTCATCATTCCCGGCATAACCATACATAGGATTATCGTTACCGGCATATACCACATAAATTTTATCAGGTTTAAGCAGGGGAGAAGCAAAACTGTATTTCCCGGCTCCGTCTGTTAATATTGTAACTGTAGTATCGTTGGCACGCAACGTAACAGCTGCCCCGGCAATAGGCTTCGAAGTAGCAGTATCGGTAACTCTGCCTTCAATCACAAGGTTTTGCTGGCCATTTGCAATACCAAAGCAAAACGCAAGCAGGGCAATACTCAGACACCTATATATATATTGAATTTTATTTTCTTTCTTAAAACCTCTCATTACTTTCCTGTTCCTATATTTTGCAGCTTCTTTATTTGTAAACTGTCTTCGTGACTATACCCACCTTTAGGTACATAATTAAAACTAAGCACCCTGAATTCGACCCTTCTGTCCTCTTTATATGCTTCTTCCTTTTCTTCTTTTGTTTTCATTTTCGCAATATCAGCAGCACTGCAGCCAGGCAATGTCATTGTTGTACCCCAGCCTTTTGCCTTCACACGGGCTGAATCAATTCCCTGCAAAATTAAGTAATCTCTGCATGCGTTGGCGCGGGCAAACGATAAAGCCGCGGTTATTTTAGCACTACCTTCATCGGGACTGCAATGGCCGTCAAGTTCAATGGTAATAGCAGGATTGTCATTTAACAGTTGTACCAAATATTTCAGGCTATCCTTAGTTGCTTCTGTAACAACAGATTCTCCAAACCCGAAAACACTGCGCGGAAATCCGCATCCACGATCAGTTTTTTCAAGCACAAAATCCTCTATCCATATTTTCGATTCTGTTAGTCCTGTTGTTGAAATAGCTGCTTTTTCTTGCCCTGCCAAATACTTGAGCTCCCTTCCATCTGCAGAAAGTATATAAGAAGTTTTGGCTTTTACATAACGCTCAGTTGCAGATTTAGCCATAAATGCGTAGTGACCACCTGTATCTGTTTTCATAGCGGCAACGCTGCCATCAGAACCAACCATAGTAACTACTGCACCCTGTAACGGCTTTTTATTGGATTTATCTCTCACTGTACCCTGCACCCCAAAATTTTGAGCCATAGCAAGCGAAACAATATACAGAAGGCTAGAGGTAAGTAAAAACCTTTTCATAGCACAAAAATGGCTTTATTTTATCAATTCCATTTTACATATGCTTAAACCCTGCACGGTAGCGTCGTCGGAATTGGGACCAGGAATGGCAAGCATTTGGTATGTCACTTTATATTTTTTGTTCAGATACGCGGGTATAATTCGGGTAGGCGGGCCACCGGTGTCCCACAGTTGCACATAGCCTTTTTCGGTAAGGCAGGTATCAAATTCATTAGCATAAATAGTATCTCCCTTTTCGGTTTTAAATTCCATATACCTGTATTCCATGCTCAGGTAGCCGTCTACCAACGTAAACTTGCCGGCAGTAGTTTTTTTGTCAGCATTTACAGCCTGGGCACACACTATTTGCGCAAAAGCAATTAAACTGAATAAAAGTAGTTTACGCCATAAAATCATAAAACAAGTTTACTTTATTTTTTTATTGAAATGGGGATTTTGGTAAAAGAAAGTTTGCATTAAAAAGCTTTAATCTATTATATTTGTCCTGAGGAAAAAAATACATCTTAAGCATTGAGTAAACCCCACAGCGCCAAGATAAACCTGTTTATTGTAGGTGCGCAGAAATCTGCAACTACATCGTTAAAGCATTACCTGGGCGAACACCCTGAGATTGTTTCGCATCCGCAAAAGGAACTTTCTTATTTTATTGACGATACAGAATACAGCCATGGTGTTAAACCCATGATGGATAAGTACTTTACCAAGAATGGCAAAAGCACAGAGGGGAAAAAGCTGGTGGCCAAGTGCGCATTGATGTATACCACCGATAAAGGCCTGAAAAGGTTAAAGGAATATAACCCGCAAAGCAAAATTATTTTCATAGTGCGTAACCCGGTAGAGCGTACTTATTCCGGCTACCTGATGGATAAAGATATAGCGGGGCATGAATTCAGCGCAGCGGAATTAAAAAAACTGGTAAAAAGTACCGACGACTGGAAATACGGAATGTTTATTGATTCCAGTATTTATGTAAAGCACCTGAAGAATTTGTATAACTATTTTCCTAAAGAACAAGTTAAAGTATTGCTGTATGAAGATATAAAGAGCAATGCAGCCGCTATTTGTAAAGAAGTATTTAAATGGCTGGGGGTATCTGAATCTTTTACACCCGAAACCGATAGGAAATACAACGCCACCCTAAAGAAAAAATCGAACGCTTATTCAAAACTATTACGCAAGGTGTTTGTTCCTCACAGCGTAGCCCGGAAAATATTCAATACTGTAGTACCGGAACACTACAATTACAAAGTGGGCGAGGCATTGCATAACCTGAATAAGAAAAGCACCGGGTACAATAACATGGATGCCGGGGCCAAAGCCTTTCTGCATGAATTTTACCGCCCCTATAACAAAGAACTGGCTGAATTAACGGGTTTCGACCTTTCAAGCTGGGAAAAGTGACCCATTCAATATTTGAGATGTAGGATTTATGATGCTAAACTCCGCAATTGTAATTCTTAAATCTAATCCCGATAGCTATCGGGACTTAATTCTTATATAGTATTATGCCATCTGATATAAAAACTCTTCTTTTCGCTGCACTTGCCTTGCTGGGTTCCTTATGGCTGGCAAGATTATGGCAACAGGCACCAAAACATAATTATACCATAGGACGCAGCAGGCTATTGTTTTACGCGGTTATATTGGGCGGGTTGGCGGTGGCAATGGTAGTGAAGTGGATTAGGGGATAAAGTACTCAATTATCGCCCTGGCAAATATTTACAATAAGCGGTATAAAAAACAGGGGTAACAATAATATACTGCCTTTTCCTTTAAAGTCAGGTATATCCCAGTAATGGCAGTGGCGCTGTATATCTTCATACGCTATATATTTTTCGCGTTCTTTCTTCGATGGGTCAGGCCCCGGAGTTTTTATATATTCCCAATAAACACGGTTTAAATCGGTCAACAGACAGGCATCCTTATCGTGGCAAATCAACGAATCGCCATTCCTGTAATTCAGCATATCAAGGTAATCATCGTAATCATCGGTAGCCATTTTACCTATAGCCGGGTTTACATAAATGCTCAGTAGTTTTTTCAAAGAATCATGCTGCATCTCTATTTTTTGTGGTTGGGAAGTGGAATGCTTCCCAGAATCGATACGGTAAAAGTGACTGTATAATTTAACAACCAGGGCAGGGGAGTACCTGACATAAATAGGCGAGTATTCGTTGCCATTATTCTGGGCAAAGCAATTGCAGCTAATTAGCAGAGTGGCCAGTAATATTGTTTTAGTATTTGCCAAAGGCTGAAGTTAAAGCACACCTTCTGTTCAACGGAAATAGTTTCATTTTGTTATATTTATGTCTTGAATTCAATAATATTATGTTAAGTAGAAAACCGCTAGTACTTTTATTGATTCTGACCATTACTTTAACCGGCTTCAGTCAGAAATACCAAAAAGATTTGAAAAGGGCTGATGAAGCCTATGCGGCCAAAAACTACTTTGATGCCATTGATCTTTATAAAAAAGCATTTACTGATAAAGATGCGCCAGACAAAGACAAACAAAAACCTTCCGATAACAATTATGATGTTATTTGTAAAATAGCTGATTGTTATAGAAATCTGGGCGACAATAAGCAAGAAATACAATGGTATACTAAAGGAATTAAATGCGGTTGCATGGATAGTACGACTGGCAAGCAATATATAGCCGCGGCACAAGCTCGAATAGCCAATGATACATTATATACAAGAATTTGGGTTCCCGACACCCCAAATGGAAATAAATGCGACGATTGCCCAGGTCATTGGGTACTTCGGCTTAAAAGAAAGGATACAATACCTGCAACAGCACCCAAAAGCGGAGTTAGAATTGTGCCACATATTGCTGATACAACAAAATGAGAAATAGACAGAACATGAATATTTCACCACAGATAATACAGGATTATCACAGATTCAACTCAAAAATCCTGTTCTTATCCGTGCTGTAATTAATCTGTGTAATCTGTGGTAAAAACAGAATTATATCATTTATTCCCCTGTGCATTGGCATAAGCATATAGCTTGCCGTTTTTTGCCGTAGCCGACCAGTTGAACATCTTTTCCTCGCCATTGCGGCATTTTACCATGCTGCTGAAATAAGCCACGCCGTCTTCAGCTATGGCGGTAAGCTTGGGCAGTGCATCTTGTTTCAATACGGTGGTTATGGGTTTGCCCCTTAATTCTGATAGTTCGTAGCCCAACGTAATCTTAAACAAAGGGTTCACCTCATCGAATGTAAGTTCCTTACTATCAATAACACACATAAGTTCGGTAGAATAGTTTACCAGCATAATAAGGTTCTCCATACGCCTGGTTTTTTCCTCTAGGTCTTTGGTGCCATGGTTCATTAGTTTATGCGCCCTCGATATATCCTGCTTAACCAGGTTAAGATACAGCGAGGTTAGTACAGTTACAAACAGCACAACAACAAACAAAATCGGGTTATGGTCCTTTTCAGGTATTACATTAGTGGTATGTAGGCCGAATCTTTCAAGATTATAGATGACTATGACCGCTATAAAGCAGATAACAAACCATATACGGCCTTGTTTGCGACTGGTATAAAAGGCAAAAACGGGCAAAATGACCACTATAAACACAAAAGGGCTCAGCAGGCCGCCGGTGGTTAAGGTTAGGGCAATAAGCTCAATAAACGTGCTGCTGATTAGTACAATATACGTAATGGGAGGCATTTTATGCACCTGAAGCAGAAGCAGGTTAACCAATACAACAGCAACAAAGGAGAGGATTATAACCGGCAGGGTTTCCTTAATGCCAAAACCAAAATAGAGCCCGGCCAGGAAACAGGGCATAAATACAATCACCAGCAAACTGGTTGCCCTTAATACAGCAATTTGTTGCTCAACTAAATCTTTGAATAGGGGTTTTGTCATTCCGCTAAGATGAACTTAATACCGTAAAGATATGAAAAAGCAGTAGGTGGGCGTACTAAATGCATTAGTTAACATAACATTAATTATAGGACACAGCAACCTTTTCATATACATTAAAGAATCAATTTGTTATGCCTACACAAGCTCCCTGTTTCCAATGGTATTTTTAATAAGAATAATGTAGATTGTAAACCCGCTTATTCCCATCATAAAAATTGAATTTGGAAAAGGGCTAACGTCCTATAATTACGCCTATATTAAATAGGCAACTGTTACTGTAAATGGCATCAGTTCCCATTCACACACTTAGTCATATTTGGAATCTCTGTTTATTACCCCCGAAAAGACAAACAGCCGAACTAAGAAAAGCCATTAGCTGGGAATTATGCAAATAATATCCTCCATAATGCAACATGCCAGCAAATTATTACTTGCATTTTTATATCGTAATAATGTTGACACTTATTGTTTATAATCAGTATATTAACTATATTTGTATTAACTTATACTTTAATAAATATGAACATAGCCTTGTTAAATAACGAAACTGACGGAGTATCGAAACGCATATCGTATTATGTTAATTTCGTGTTCATTAAATAACAATTAAACAACGAAAAGTGCCATGTTATTTAGATCAGAATACTTACTATTGCACCGTGATTGTTGATATAAATGTTAAAAAGCTTGTTTTATTAACAATATTTGTAGTACTTTTGCACCCCTTTAAAAAAATCCTGTGAACGAAGATACTTTATTAAAATCCCTTTCAAAATGGGTAGCTACAAGACCGGATGAAGTAGTGTTAGACCCCAAAAAAGGATTTTACTCCTTTGACATTGTTATGGATGCTTATAATAAAGGTAAAGAAACAGGAGAAGGTAATTTAAAGCAATATTTTCGTGATGTTTATTATCAAAGATTCCAATTAACAACAGAATCTATTCTTGCATTCTATACAAATCTTCTTGAAAAAAAATATTCTCCAAAAAAATTATTCATTAATTTCTCTTTAAATCAATGCGTTGTACTAATTACAATAACTCCAGAAGTACATGCGGATGATAAATTCATTGATTATGCTTATGGTGAAGCATTAACCATCCAGGCAGAATTATCTAGAAAAGATGTTGTTTTAAGTATAAATTTCGTAAGTGAATTCAAGGACAATATTAATCTGGAATCAATCAAATCTGATGGATTTGATTTTGCTTATGATTTTGAAAAGAATCAGGCAATCGTGTAGATGAAAAAAGATCATGGGGAGCATAATAGAAAATTATGCGATAAGATAATTGACATCCCAGAAAATTATAATGATTGGATAGTTACTACTGCTTTTTATTCTGCCATTCATTATGTAGACCACAAGCTTTTTCAAATACAGCCGTTGGAACACGGAGATAAGACTCTTAGTAATATTGATCATGCAAAAAGAGTTCTAGGATACCAAAGTAGGCATGAATTAAGAGAAATGTTAGTTACTTTGCATCTCAAGCCTATATCAATTGGATTTAGTTATTTATACAAAAATTGCCGTACTGCTAGATATATTAACTACACGGTAGATGATATAACAGCTAGAAATGCAAGGAATTACCTATCAGCAATTGAAAAAGTGTGCTGCGAATAATCCTACGGAATTATGCACAATCCTGTGCATCTATGTGTCAGTTACCTATACCCACCCACCGCCCACCTCACGTGCCCATCAAAAACCTATATTTGCATTATGACTGTTACCAGTAACTATATTACGGACAAGGAGATTTACAATGCCTTAATAAGCATTAGATATATAAATGATAATTTCTTTCGGTAATGTCATAGTTAAAGGTAGTGATGATTGTTAATAACTTTCTCGCTTATTTGATACATATTTCACTTTTTCATATTATCTTTGCTACCTGTAACTAAGACAAAACAATATGAATCTTATTCAAATTT